>ENA-OPNP01000474-OPNP01000474.1-human-gut-metagenome-genome-assembly--contig:-NODE-474-length-15219-cov-1.835136_pt1 | contig 15219 bp, 14 predicted proteins | sample MGYA00241539_ERZ501775 | MGnify/ENA primary metagenome ERZ501775 (study PRJEB25962, sample SAMEA2042651) | human gut metagenome | biome: human gut; feature: human-associated habitat; material: faeces... | reverse complement strand
TTTATGTATCATACCACCGGATGCGTGATGTGTAAATACAAATTTGTTATATTTTTAACAAAATGTGTTGTCGCAGTGCAAATCACTGACATATACATCGATGTCTTACATATGCTGCATTGTATCTCACAAGCGTGAAAAAAAATCCCCGGACATCGTATAAATGTCCGGGGAAATTATTTATTCTACTGTAACTGATTTTGCAAGGTTACGTGGCTGGTCAGGGTTTAAGCCCTTTCCTGTTGATGTGTAGTAAGCGATAAGCTGACAGATTATAACTGACTCGAAAATCGCAAACTCATCCGGTGCCTGTGGGAGTGAGATATGCACATCACAGATTGACTTATCTGTAATATCCTTATCCCTGCTAAGAAGGATAACGTATGCGCCTCTCGCCTTTACCTCGCGGATATTTGAGATGATCTTGCTGTATACATGGCTCTGTGTAGCAACTGCGATAACCGGAACACCCTCGCTGATGAGCGCAATTGTACCGTGCTTTAACTCTCCTGCTGCATAAGCCTCAGCATGAATATAAGAAATCTCTTTGAGCTTGAGTGCACCCTCCATGCTTAATGCATAATCAAGTCCTCGGCCTATGTAAAACGCATTTGTAGCATTTGTCATTCTCTTCGTAAGCTGTTCAATCTCAGGTGCCTGTGTGATAACTGACTCAATGAGATTTGGAACCTCCTGCAGATTCTCAATAAATGTCTTTGCCTCTTCCTTGGTCATACGGCCGGATACAAGACCAATCTTGCATCCAATCAGGTAAAAGCTTGCCACCTGAACTGTGTATGCCTTGGTACTTGCCACGGCAATCTCAGGACCTGCGTGTGTATAAAGTACATAGTTGCTCTCACGGGCTATTGTTGAGCCCTTTACATTTACGATAGAAAGCGTCTTTTTAGTATACTTATTAGCCAGACGAAGTGCCTCTAAGGTATCGATTGTCTCACCTGACTGTGACACAAAAATAACCATTGACCTGTCTGTGAGAACAGGCTGCTCATATCTGAACTCTGATGCAATCTCAACAGAAACGGGAATACCAAACTTGTTCTTTAAAAGAGCTTTTCCGACCATTCCAGCATACATGGCTGTACCGCATGCTACAACTGTTATGTCGCTTATATCCTCGAAGAACGAATCCGGGATATTATCATCCTCAAAACAAGGAAGTGAATCCTTGATTCTTGGAGTGATAGTCCTTGTGATAGCTGTTGGCTGCTCATGAATTTCCTTGATCATGAAATGCGGATATCCATCCTTCTGAGCTGCCGTCACATCCCAGTTTACCTCAAGATAATCCGGCTCAACTTTCTTACCCTCTAAATCCTCCATTTCGATTCCATCAGCAGTCATTGTCATGATAGTGTACTCCGGAAGTATAAAATAGCGCTTTGAATATTTAATAAACGCTGTAAGATCTGATGCAATAAATGCTCCATCATCGCAATATGTTGCAACCATCGGGCTTACATTTCTGACAGCAAAAATCTTTCCCGGCTGATCCTTGAACATGATACAGAACGCAAATGAACCCTGAAGCTCTGCTACTGCCTTCTTAATAGTAGCCTTTGGATCTCCGTCATAGAGCTTGTTGATAAGAGCCGCTGCTACCTCTGTATCTGTCTCAGATATAAGAGAGTCTGCAAGATCATACTTGTTTACAATCTCGTGGTAGTTCTCAATGATACCATTGTGGATGAGTGCGACATTTCCAACCTTGTGAGGATGAGCATTGGCATTGGTAACTCCGCCGTGTGTTGCCCATCTTGTATGTCCGATTCCACAGGTTGAATTGTTCTCATCATCGCAGATAGCTAGAAGATCCTTAACCTTTCCGACGGTTTTGCGAATAGAAATCTTGCCTGTATCCTTGAAATAAGCAATACCTGCACTGTCGTATCCACGATACTCTAACGCTGCGAGTCCTTCCGTCAAAATCTTCTGTGCCTCTAAACGGCCTGTAAATCCTATAATTCCACACATAGTGTTAGATCTCCTTTTCGATATATAATTTTAAATGTACAAATATGTAACTGTTCTGTACTGAATAGCTACTTGATTTTTATGGTTCTCTCGCTTTGTTTTGATGTCTCCATCATATTTGGCTCGAGATGCGCATCCATATATGCGTCCAGGCATCCGCCGAATTTTCGATAACCTGAAACCTCGTTAACCGGCATCATTTTTACGTACCTGCCGGTGCATGGCGCTAAAGTTTTTAACTTTTCGAAATCCAATTGCTCCTTTTTCTTGGACTTTGTTATTCTACCACATTGGGATAAATCACTCAATTGTAATATTAGCCGAATTTTTCATAAATGTGGGGGTAAATTTATAATATGCGACTAGATGTCGTAGTATAACAAAAATTACGCTATATTTATGCGCAAAAAAAACACAGCACTGCGATAAACAGTACTGTGTTTAAATGTATTAGTAATGTAATTTTATTGCATTATTATGCGATTATGCGTCAGCATTTGCCTCTTTAAGAGCTGCTGTAAGCTGAGGAACGATCTTCTTTAAATCTCCTACTAAGCCGTAATCAGCTACGTCGAAGATTGGAGCATCCTCGTCCTTGTTGATGGCGATGATGAGATCAGACTCCTCCATACCTGCTACGTGCTGGATGGCTCCTGAGATACCGATTGCAAAGTAAATCTGTGGACGTACAGTCTTTCCTGTCTGTCCTACCTGATAATCCTGTGCTAACCAGCCGTTTTCTACAGCGGCACGGGAACAGCTTACCATTCCGCCAAATACATCAGCGAGATCCTGCAGCATCTTGAAGTTCTCTTTGCTTCCAACTCCACGACCACCGGATACAAGAACCTTTGCATCCATGATGTTCTCTACATTTCCAACTGCCTTAACAACGTTAAGAATCTCAACGTAACGGTTGTTCTTCTCAAGTGTAGGATTGAACTCGATTACTTCTGCCTTGCGTCCAGCCTCTTTTGGAAGCTTCTGCATAACACCAGGACGAACTGTTGCCATCTGTGGACGGTTGTCAGGACAAGCGATTGTTGCGATTGTGTTTCCACCGAATGCAGGACGTGTCATCAGTAACTGGTTGTGCTTCTGCTCGTCTTCCTTACCAGGAACTGCGTTGATTGGGAAATCACCGATCTCAAGCTTTGTACAGTCAGCGGTAAGTCCAGTTGCAACTCTTGCAGATACGGTAGGACCAAGGTCACGACCGATTGCTGTTGCACCAACTAACATAATCTCTGGCTTGTACTCATTGATGACTGCTGCAAGAGCCTGTGCATATGGCTCTGTACGGTATGTCTCAAGTTCAGGGTTGTCCACTACGATAACCTTGTCTGCGCCATACTCGCCTAACTCATCTGTTAAGCCCTTTACGTTTGATCCAAGAAGGACTGCTGTTACGTCTGTTCCTAAATCTTTTGCAAGCTCCTTTGCCTTTCCGATTAACTCAAAAGCGATAGAGCTAAGTTCATTGTCTACCTGCTGTGCGTAGATAAATACGCCCTTATATTCTTCTAAACCCATGTTATTCACCACTTTTCTCTATAATCTTAGATAATATGTTTCTCTTTGAATTTTCCGATTAAGTATGCAACGGACTCTGCAGGATCCAGATTTACTTTCTCTCCTGCACCCTTCGGTACCTTATCAGATGCCTTAGCGATCTTTGTTGGAGATCCTTTCAGACCAAGGTTAGAATCATCTACATCCTTTAAGTCTGCTCTGCCCCATACGGTAACTTCTTTGTCACATGCATCGAAAATTCCACCCGGAGTCATATATCTTGGCTCGTTTAACTCAGAAAGAGCAGTGATCAGGCAAGGCATTTTAGCCTTAACTTCATGATATCTGTCCTCATACTGACGCTTAACGATTACGGAATCTCCCTCAACCTTGATATCCTCAGCATAAGAGATTACCGGAAGTCCAAGATGCTCAGCGATCTGTGGTCCTACCTGTGCGGTATCACCATCGATAGCCTGACGTCCTGTGATAATCAGATCATAATCTAAGTTACGAAGTGCACCGGCGATTGTTGTGGAAGTAGCCCATGTATCAGCTCCACCAAGTACTCTGTCTGTTACTAAAACTGCATCATCAGCGCCCATAGCCATTGCCTCACGAAGGATTGCATCAGCCTTTGGAAGTCCCATTGTAAGAACTGTAACCTTTGCGCCTGTCTCGTCTTTGATTCTAAGTGCTGCCTCAAGACCAGCCTTGTCATCTGGATTCATGATTGCAAGCATTGAAGCTCTATCAAGTGTTCCGTCAGGATTGAATTTTACTCCACCCTTTGTATCAGGAACCTGTTTAATACATACTACGATATTCATGTATTTGTTCTCCTTTATTTATTCTAAGTAGCTCTACAGTTATGATAGCTCTCTTAACTATCTGAGTAATGAGCCTGAAATAACCATACGCTGAACCTCTGAAGTTCCCTCGTAGATCTCTGTAATCTTAGCATCACGCATCATACGCTCTACATCGTACTCACGGATATATCCGTATCCACCGAATAACTGAACGCACTCTGTTGTAACAGCCATAGCTGTCTCTGCTGCGAATAATTTAGCCTTTGCTGCATCTACTGAGTAAGAAACCTTAGGGTTCTTAGCAAACTCTGCCTTCTTCATTGCTGCTGCGTATACAAGATACTTAGCTGCATCGATACGTGTAGCCATATCTGCAAGCTTGAACTGTGTATTCTGCTGCTGTGCGATTGAACGGCCGAACTGCTTTCTTTCCTTTGTGTACTCGATAGTTCTCTCTAATGCGCCCTCTGCAATACCAAGTGCCTGAGCAGCGATTCCGATACGTCCACCATCAAGTGTATGCATAGCGATTGGGAATCCTTTTCCTTCAGGTCCAAGTAACGCATCCTTTGGAATTCTGCAGTCCTCGAAGATCAGCTCGTATGTAGAAGATCCACGGATACCCATCTTCTTTTCCTTTGTACCGAAGGAGAATCCAGGAGCACCCTTCTCTACGATAAATGCGGAGAAGTTTTTCTTCTTTCTTCCTCTCTTGTCCTCGGTAATGCTTGTGATTGCGATTACGATGTAAACATCTGCAACCTTACCGTTTGTGATGAAACACTTAGATCCGTTTAAAACCCACTCATCACCATCTAATACAGCCTTTGTCTGGCAGCCCTGTGCGTCTGTACCAGCGCCTGGCTCAGTAAGACCAAAAGCACCGAGCTTCTCGCCCTTTGCAAGCGGTACTACATATTTCTTCTTCTGCTCTTCGGTACCGAATGTCATGATTGGATCGATACAAAGAGAAGTATGTGCAGATACGATAACACCGGTAGTTGCACAAACTTTGGATAACTCCTCAACACATGTAACGTATGTCAGAGGATCACATCCCTGTCCGCCGTACTCCTTTGGAACCGGAATTCCCATGAATCCGTATTTTGCCATCTTTGCAACAGTCTCAGCCGGGAACTGTTCTGTCTCATCTGTCTCCTGTGCAAGAGGTTTTACTTCTGTCTCAGCGAAATCTCTGAAAAGACCGCGAGCCATCTCATGTTTCTTGTCTAAAGTAAAATCCATGATTTTAACACTCCTTAATTATGATTTATTTTTATTTATACTTTTCTACTGTGCGTCTACAGGTGTCTTTGTGCGGTCTGCATTGTAGATGTAGAATCCCTTACCAGACTTAGCACCAAGGTTACCACCACGAACCATCTTACGGATGAGTGGGCATGCACGGTACTTGCTGTCACCTGTCTCATTGTAAAGTACATCCATGATTGCAAGGCAGATATCAAGACCAATGAAATCACCTAACTCTAAAGGTCCCATTGGATGGTTAGCGCCAAGCTTCATAGCTGCGTCGATACCAGCGATATCGGAAACACCTTCCATCTTGATGAAAGCAGCTTCATTGATCATTGGGATTAAGATACGGTTTACTACGAAACCAGCAGCCTCATTTACCTGTACCGGAGTCTTTCCGATCTCTACAGCGATCTTCTTGATTGCTTCAACAGTCTCAGCAGGAGTATTTACACCAGCGATAACTTCTACTAACTTCATACGGTCAGCAGGATTGAAGAAATGCATACCGATCATTGGACGGGTAAGTCCGTTTCCGATCTCTGTGATAGAAAGGGAAGAAGTATTGGAAGCGAAGATACACTCTGGCTTGGCAATCTTGTCTAACTCAGCAAATGTAGTCTTCTTTACATTCATATCCTCGAAAGCAGCCTCAACGATCAGGTCGCAGTCCTTGCAGAGGTCTTCTTTTAAACCTGGAGTGATCTTGGCAAGAATGCCGTCAACCTTCTCCTGTGTCATTTTCTCTTTTGCAACAAGTCTTGCATATCCTTTTGCAATCTTGTCTTTTCCGCCTTCAGCCCACTCCTGCTTGATATCGCAGAGTGCTACTTCATATCCGTCAACCTGTGCGAATGCTTTAGCGATTCCCTGGCCCATTGTACCAGCACCGATAACTCCAACCTTCATTTTAGTTCCTCCTAAATATTAAATATATTCACATTTCAAGGGGATGCAGCGCACCCCCTCTATGTATCTTATCTGGCAAAAAAATTAGTATTTCTCAACGATTGTAGAACATCCCATTCCACCACCGATGCAAAGTGTAGCAAGACCTCTGTTAGATCCACGCTTCTGCATCTCATGAAGCAGTGTAACAAGGATACGGCATCCAGAAGCTCCTACCGGATGTCCAAGTGCAATTGCACCACCGTTTACGTTTACCTTGCTCATATCGAACTTTAAGTCTCTTGCAACTGCGATAGACTGGGCAGCGAATGCCTCGTTAGCCTCGATCAGATCGAAATCATCGATAGAAAGACCGGTCTTTGCAAGAACTTTCTTTGTAGAAGCAACAGGACCAACACCCATGATCTCCGGCTCAACTCCGCCAAGAGCTCCAGCTACCCATGTAGCCATTGGTGTAACACCAAGCTCCTTAGCCTTCTCTTCGCTCATAACAACGATTGCTGCAGCACCATCGTTGATTCCGGAAGCGTTACCAGCTGTAACCAGTCCGCCTTCCTTACCAGAGCAGCAACGTAACTTGGAAAGAGACTCAGCAGTTGTTCCTGCACGAGGTCCTTCGTCTTTCTTGAAGTCAACCATTTCCTTCTTAACCTTTACAGGTACCGGAACGATCTCGTCATCAAACTTGCCGGCTGCGATAGCTGCCTCGCACTTCTGCTGGCTGTTTGCAGAGAACTCATCAAGTTCTTCTCTTGTAATACCATACTTGTCACATACGTTCTCAGCAGTGATCATCATGTGGTAGTGGTTGAATGCATCTGTTAATGCATCGTTAACCATTGTATCGATAATTGTTGCATTGTTCATTCTGTATCCGAAACGTGCCTTTGTCATAGCGTAAGGAGCCATTGACATGTTCTCCATACCACCGGCTACAACGATATCAGCCTCACCAGCCATGATCATTGTTGCAGCATCGTTTACACATTTAAGACCGGATCCACAAACAACGTTGATTGTGATTGCCGGAACTTCGATCGGTAAACCAGCCTTGATGGAAGCCTGACGAGCTACGTTCTGTCCCTGAGCTGCCTGGATTACACAACCCATCTTAACTTCGTCAACCATCTCCGGCTTAACACCTGCTCTGTTTAAAGCTTCTTTAATTACAATTGCACCTAAATCTGCTGCTGGAGTATTGCTTAATGCTCCACCCATCTTGCCGATTGCTGTACGACAAGCACCTGCTAATACAACTTTCTTTGCCATTCTTCGTTCTCCTTTAAATCAAACTCGCACCCAATGATGCTGTTAATTTTTTAACAATGTCTATAATACCACATTTTCCGCACAAAATCAATGAAAACCTACGTTGTTCATAAAAAATTCTTCATTTATTGCAACCGGCTCTGTTTCATGGTATATTTATGGTATATTTCAAGCAATACTGAGGGGAATCCAAACGGGGGATCATGTGATATGAAATTTGTAAGAACAGAAGACTTAAAGGCAGGCATGCGTCTTGCCAAACCAATTTACAATAAAAAAGGTGTGCTGCTTTATGAGCGCAATTCCGCACTCACCGCGCCGGGAATTGCCAGTGCAAAAAATTTCGGTCTGATCGGTGTCTACATTCTCGAGCCGGCCGAACCGCTTCCTCCGCTTTCCCGTGAAGATCTGGAGTTTGAGCAGTTACAGACGGTATACATTTTCCGTCTCCGGGAAGTGTTAAACTGCATTACCGAGCGCAGAAAACTCGAAAAATACCCGGTATTTCTGGAAGATATTCTTTCCCACTACGGGTCTTTAAAACATCGTGTGAATTTTAACCAGAATCTGCGCAGCAGTGATGATTTCATGTACAAGCATGCGATCAGCACCGCAATACTTGTAACCATGATGGGCGCCCATCTGAGACTACCGAAGGAAAAACTCCGTATACTGACCACGGCTGCCCTTCTTTATGACAATGGATACCGGAATGTTCCGCGGAATATTCTGGAAAAAGGAATGAACGACCTGTCCTCATCCGATCAGGATGTCATCCAGCTTTCTCTGGAAAAAGGACTCGTTCCGCTTTCCATGTACCGGAATGATTTTGACTTTTTTCCACGCGCACTGGCTCTGATGCAGACCTATGTATATGAAGACCACCTGGAAAAACTCGCAACCGCTCCGGATCAGGAATTACAGGAAATGGCATCCATTCTGCGCATCGCCGACTGGTTTGACCAGATGACTGCGATGAACAGCGGCCATGAACCGATGTCAGAAATTGCCGCCATGCAGTATTTCAAAAAATACCCAAAGAAGTTTCTTCCGGTGCTTGTCACAGCACTTGCAGAGTGTATTCATATTGTTCCAAAGGCCGCCAGTGTTGATCTTTCCACAGGTGATAAAGGCATTGTCCTTATAGAAAACACCCGTGATTTTATGCGTCCGGTTGTCCTGCGCCTTTCTGACAATCAGATCTACGACCTGAGTGACAAAAACGTTTATCAGGAAATGCAGGTGACCGACATCATGAAAACCATGGATAACCGTGTTGCCATGGATGAAGAAACCCTAAAGCAATTTGTACCGGATGAAAAACTCCGACAATTAACGCAGGAATTCCGTAGAAAACTTGCTGCCGGGAAAAAATAGCATAACCGTAATCACCTTCCCCATGATTTATTCATGGGGATTTTTTATTTTCCACTTGACGTGTTTCCTCTATTCTGTTATATTTACTTCATCAGACGTAGTACATCTATCGTAGCAACGACAGACGAAATACGACAGATAAAGTAAGGAGGAATGCATATGGCAATCAGCAGTGATGTTATCCGTGGTTACAATGACACCATGATTCTTTATCTTCTGCTGGATCAGCCATCCTATGGTTATGAAATCTCCAGACAGATCAAAACGCTCTCCCATGAAAAATATATTATCAAGGAGACCACGCTCTATTCTGCGTTTACACGTATGGAGAAAAATGGCTATATCACATCTTTTCAGGATCAGAACACTGCAACCGGCAAACGCCGTACCTACTACCAGATCACTGGCAAAGGGCGTGCTTACTATCAGGAAAAATGTGAGGAATGGCTGCTTACGCAGGAAGTTGTAGAACAGTTTATCAGGAAAGGGGAAACGGAAAATGGAAGCTATTAGAAATTATCTGGAAACTATGTTTTTAAATCTTCCAAACACGCCAGAAGTATACAAAGCCAAAAACGAGCTCTGGCAGATGATGGAAGACAAATACACCGAGTTAAAAAATGAGGGAAAATCGGAAAATGAAGCGGTTGGCACCGTCATCGCGGAATTTGGAAATCTCGACGAACTTGCAGAAGATCTTGGGATCAAACAGTTTGTTCACCAGCCGCGACAGGAGCAGACTCCCAATGCTGTATCGCTCTCTATGGAAGATGTCAGACAGTTTCTGCGGGAACATTCCCGTCATTCCTACTTTGTGGCACTAAGCGTATTTTTGTTTATCCTTTCTGCCTGCTGTCCGATCTTTTTCGGGGCTGCTGCAGATACTTCGCTGCGCAGCAGTGATGTACTTGATGCATCCGGTATTATTCTGATGTTTGTTTTCATAGCCATCGGTGTGGGCATGCTTGTCTATTCGAATGTATGCATGGGACACTGGAAACACTTAGAGGAAGGAAATTTCGTTACTGATTTTGCCACCACAGACTACATCCATCACGAAATGGAACATTATAAAAGCACACATGCGCTCCTGCTGACCATAGGTATCATGCTGTGCATCTTAAGTGTTGTCCCACCGATCCTTTTAGATGCGGCATCCAGTTTTGCGGCAGATACACTTGAGGACTGTTCCGCCGGGTTTGTATTAATCTTTGTTGCCATCGGCGTTTTCCTAATTGTAATCAGTTCCATGCGCATGGGCGGATATCGCACACTGCTGCATCTGAACAACCAGAACACCATTGGCGGAAACTACGTTCCGGAGCAGCAGGACCGCCAGCAGTACCATAATTCCACACTGGCTGCAATCATGTCCGTCTACTGGCCAACCATCACCTGCCTTTACCTGATCTGGAGTTTTCTTTCGTTCGACTGGTGGATTACCTGGATTGTCTGGCCGATTGCTGCGATTGTAGAATCCCTGATCAAAAATATCAGTAAAAACTAATGGGAGGAGAACTGTCATGAAACGAAATGTTTATTTAATCCTTATTACCGTCATTACGATTCTCTGTATCATTGCAGGAACCGGTTACCATCTGGTGCGTTTTGGTCTCTCCGTGGCAGAAGGACTGCCGTCCTTCAGCGAATTTATAGAGGCCATCTCTGACTGGGATGATGATGATGACGATAGTGATGACAATGATGATAGCGATAATGGTATATCTACATCCGTAGATGCCAGCCAAAAAAATCTGGATGCCTTCTCATCCATCAATGCCGACTTAAATGTTGTCGATTTAACCATCCAGCGGGGGAACACTTTTTCCATCACCTGCAAAGCCAGCAAAAAGCTTACCCCGGAATATAAAGTAGAAAACAACTGCCTGACAATCACGCAGTATGCCAAAGCCCACAATGCTTTCGGCAGAAACAGAAAATGCTCCGTAACCATCACGGTCGCCGATACTTTAACCGATTTAAAACTCCATACAAACGTGGGCGATGTTGACCTGTCCGGTCTGAACGTTCTGGCACTTGACCTGCGTGCCGATGTCGGAGATATTGATCTGGAGAACTGCACTCTGGAGACTTCCACACTGGATGCAAATGTGGGCGATATTGATCTGGAAGATTGTACCTTTACTTCCATGGAAATTACCAGTAATGTGGGAGATGTCGATCTCGATTGCAAGGAAGACCTGTCCGGTTACCATATAGAATTAGGAACCGGTGTCGGAGATGTAAATGTTAATGATACCTACTGTCACCGCAGTTACTCCAACCAAGGCGATTCCTCACACTCGCTGACCATTGCCAACGATACCGGGGATATCAGCTTAACCTACTGATTCCAAAAAAGAGCGGAACACCTGACGGTGCCCGCTCTTTCTTTTTCATTATCTTTTATTTTAATGTAAGAAACAGATTTGCTTTCTTGAGTGCCGGACGAAGTGCCATGTAGATAATTACTGCAACAACGGCAGAAATGATGGCATTGACAGAAGTCGTTGTGATATTCCATACCAGCGCCACTTCTGCAGCCGGTTTTCCCATCAGCACACGCTTGTAAAAATATCCGAACAGTGGATCAAATACCACATTAAATCCAAGTCCGCAGACCGTGGCAATAATTGTCCACTTTAATACATGCTTATTGTCATTTGATGTAGAGATATGACCAATCTTGTGTGCAATCAGTCCTGTGATCAGACCGATACAAAATTTCAAAATAAATGTCTTTGGCGCATACACAACATAAACTGGATTAAACAGATCTCCGATTGTCATACCGATCGCTCCGCCGATTCCACCGTATACACCGCCAACAAGCAGTGCACCCAGCACACAGACAGCATTGCCAAGATGAAACGAAGTTGCATCTCCACCCGGCAGGGTAATCTGAATCTGAAGAAATGTAAAAATCACATAGGATAATGCTGCCATCAGCGCAGTCAATGTCAATTTGTAAATATTTTCGTGTTTCATAACCAATTCCTCTTTTCTGTAAAATCTAACGATATTTTACAGCAGAATGGTTATATGTAAATATCCAGTTTTATATATTTTTATAGGGCCAGGCAATCCTGTCTGACCCCATCGCTCTTAATTTCCACACTCAATGGAAATTTCATTAAATGTTCCAAGAATATCATCGACTTCCATTGCCTGTTTTTCCGCTCCGGATTTATCAATGATTGCATGCCCCTGATGCATCATGAGAAGACGATCACCGTATTCCACAGCGTAGCGGAGGTTGTGAGTAACCATAATCGTGGTAACCTTCTTCTCTTTTACAATTTTTCCTGTAAGCTGCATAACGATCTCTGCCGTCTTCGGATCAAGAGCAGCCGTATGTTCGTCCAGAATCAAAAATTCGATCGGCTTCATAGTTGCCATAAGAAGTGCCAGTGTCTGCCGCTGTCCACCGGAAAGTGCCCCGACCTTTGTATGCATCTTGTCTTCCAGTCCCAGCCCAACACTTGCAAGAAGTTCACGATACGCATCCATTCTCGCATGGTTGGTTCCTCTTCCGAGACCATAAGCCTTTCCCTTGTTGTCCGCAATTGCAAGATTCTCCAGAATTGTCATGGACGGACAGGTTCCCTTGGACGGGTCCTGAAATACACGACCGATTCTGCGGTGACGGATATAATCTTTCTGACGGGAAATATCCACTCCATTCACCAGGATCTTTCCGGCATCCACCGGTATACTGCCGCAAATGATGTTCAGCATGGATGTCTTTCCGGAACCATTGCTTCCGACAACGGAAACAAACTGGCCATCCTCAATTTTCAGGTTAAAATCTTCAAACAGGCAGATCTCGTTGATCGTACCCGGATTATACATTTTGTGAATATGCTGTAATTCCAACATCTATGCCACCTTCTTTCTCTTTTTGCGATCCATGCCGAGAACTAAAATCACAAGAAACAGTACCGCTGTAATCATCTTCAGATCGGAGGATGGCATTCCCAGTTTGATGGCAATTGCCACACATGCTTTATAAATGATCGAACCAATAATTACGCTTGTTGTCACACGAATGAAAGAAACTTTTTTCAGCAGGCTGATACCGATGATCACGCTTGCCAGACCGATGACCATCGTTCCAGTTCCCATAGAGATGTCAAAATATCTCTGCTGCTGTGCAAAAATACATCCGCTCAATGTTACCAATCCGTTGGCAATCGCAAGGCCGATGATTTTAATAACGCCTTTGTCCACGCCCATCGAAGTGACGATAGTCTCATTATCTCCGACTGCCCGCAGCAGATAGCCGGATTTGGTGCTCATATACCAGTCTAGTAAAAACTTCATAATCAGCGTAATCACCAGAATGATAATCGTATTTGCAAATGGTGCAAGCGATCCCGTAAAGATCTTTTTTACCAGCGCATTGTCAAACAGTGTTGTCATGTTATAAATCGGCACATTGGCCCTGCCCGCAATACGGAGATTTACCGTATAAAGAGCTGTCATCATAATAATTCCGGACAACAGATCCCGTACCTTTAATTTTACATGAATCAGTCCGGTCAGTGTTCCTGCCGCCACTCCTGCCAGAAATGAAATCAGAAGCGTCAGTATCGGATTTACTCCCTTCGTGATCAGTACCGCGGAGATTGCAGCTCCAAGCGGAAAACTTCCGTCAACCGTCAGATCCGGAAAATCCAGAATCGTATACGTAATATAAATGCCGAGTGCCATGATCGCATAGATCATACCCTGTTCCAGTACGCTTAATACCAATGTCATGTGATACCCCTTATCTTTCCCAAATATAATTATTTTACGGTAATCTCATCAAAAGTCTGAGCCGCATCCTTGACATAAGATGCATCCAGCTTCATTCCGATCTTATCGGCTGCTGCTGTGTTTACATATAATTCTGCTTTGGAAGCTGTAATATACGGAGTCTCCGAAGCTTTCTCCTCACCCTTTAAAATCTTTGCTGCCATCTTTCCGGTCTCGATTCCAAGCTGATAGTAATCAATTCCCATGGAAGCAACACATCCGGATTTTACCTGCTCAATCTCACTTCCGAATACCGGAATCTTTGCATTATTTGCCTTGTCAAGAACGGTCTGCAGAGCATTTACCACGGTGTTATCTGTCAGGTTGCACAGGCAGTCTACTTTGCTTACCAGATCTGTTGCCGCCATGTCTATATCTGCAGAAGTGTTGATTCCGGTATCCACGATCTCGAAATCATATTTTCCGGCAAGTTCCTGGTATTCTTTTACGGTACTGCAGGAATTTGTCTCGCTCGTTGTATAAAGAATACCTATCTTTTTGGCATCCGGCAGCATGGCACGGATCATTTTTAACTGTTCTTCCACCGGAAGCACATCGGAAGAACCGGTAACATTTCCCACGCAGGAACCGTCTTCATTGGCAAGTTTTGCAGCAACCGGATCCGATACGGCTGTGTAAACTACCGGAATATCTGCATTCATGGCAGAGTTGTAAGCACTCTGTGCACACGGTGTTGCAATTGCACAGATCAGATCCTCTTTTGCGGATACGAAACTGTCTGCGATCGTGCTTGCTGTACCGGTATCGGTCTGCGCGTTCTGATAATCAACCGTCAGATTTTTCCCTTCCTCAATCCCTTCTTCTTTTAAACCCTCTAAAAAGCCTTCCCTGCAGTTGTCCAATGATCCATGTTCTGCGAACTGGGAAATTCCAATCTTATAACCGTCCTCTGCTGAGGACGCATTTTTCTGGGTGTTTGTATTTCCCACATTACTGTTTCCACATCCTGCCATAAGTCCCATGGTGCATACTGCTGTCAAAATCACTGCTAATACTTTCTTTTTCATAATAATCTCTCCTTCGTTCACATATGTCACTGCATATGCTTTTTTCAATAGTATTAATATAACACGCAGAAGCCCGATTTGTCAATATTAAATCTTACAAATTTAACGTTATTTAAACTATGTTTATTGTTACAAACAATATGCGCGTTCACAGAAAATTAATTTTGTGTATTTTCAATGAACGATTTGCAAGTTTTTTTATAATATCCTGCATACATACACCACTGACTTATAAGCTGCATATGATAAAACAGCCACACGAA
>ENA-OPNP01000470-OPNP01000470.1-human-gut-metagenome-genome-assembly--contig:-NODE-470-length-15278-cov-1.440912_pt1 | contig 15278 bp, 10 predicted proteins | sample MGYA00241539_ERZ501775 | MGnify/ENA primary metagenome ERZ501775 (study PRJEB25962, sample SAMEA2042651) | human gut metagenome | biome: human gut; feature: human-associated habitat; material: faeces... | reverse complement strand
AAACTTGCTGAAGATTTTGGTCTTAACTATGACAGCCGACAAAAGCCCAGTGTCCGCCCTCGTATTCGTGAGCCGACACCGGAACAGAAGTATCAAAAAGGAGAAAATCATTGCTACAAGGTGCTGACGGATTATTTTCATCTTCTTAGAGAATGGGAAAAGAAATACGCTCCTAAACAGCCGGATGAGGAATGGAATCCCCTGTTTGCAGAAGCACTGCATAAGAAGAACTATATCGAATATCTGCTTGATATTCTTCTGTATGGTTCATTGGAGGAACGAAAAGCACTTGTGGCAGAACAGAGAAAGGAGGTGTTAAAACTTGAACAGCGAATTGCAGAACTGTCAGCAGACAGAACCATGCACAGTAGAAGAAATCCGAAACAGCTTAGAGCAGAGCGAGAAAGGTAAGGTTTATAATACTGCCGCAAATTATAAGCGTGTTCTGCAATATGACCCACTTTTGAAAGGGGCTATCCGAAAAAATCTTCTGACCGAAAGAATCGACATTGTGAAGTCCCTCGGCTGGTATCGTGACAGCCCGACATTGACGGATGTGGATGTGAAATATCTGCTCCTATATTTTGAAGAAAACTATGGATTGACCGTAGAGAAGAAAATCATAGACGCAGTTGCGGTTATTGCTAATGAAAACCGTTACCACCCTGTCTGTGATTTTCTTAATGCCCTGCAATGGGACGGAACAGAACGCATACGCTTCTGTCTGCACCGCTTTCTCGGTTCTGATACAGATGATTACACCTATGAAGCATTGAAGTTGTTTCTGCTGGGTGCTATCTCACGAGCTTTTAAGCCGGGGTGCAAATTTGAGGTAATGCTCTGCCTTGTGGGCGGTCAGGGAGCCGGAAAGTCCTCTTTCTTCCGTTTGCTTGCGGTCAATGATGATTGGTTCTCTGATGACTTGAAAAAGCTGGATGATGAAAATGTGTACCGCAAAATGCAGGGGCATTGGATTATTGAAATGTCGGAAATGATTGCAACCGCCAACGCTAAGAGCATTGAAGAAATCAAGTCCTTTCTGAGCCGCCAAAAGGAAACCTATAAGATACCCTATGAAACACATCCGGCAGACAGAAAACGACAATGTGTGTTTGGAGGTTCTTCTAATACCCTTGACTTTCTTCCCCTTGACCGAACAGGCAACCCCCGCCGCTTCGTTCCGGTTATGGTCTATCCTGAAAGGGCTGAGGTTCATATTTTGGCAGATGAACAGGCTTCCAGAGAGTATATCAATCAGATGTGGGCAGAAGCTATGGAGATTTACAGAAGCGGCAATTTCCGTCTGAGATTCAGTCCGGCTATGAACGCTTATCTGAAAGCCCACCAAAAGGACTTTATGCCGGAGGACACAAAGGCAGGACAGATTTTAGATTATCTGGAACGCTATTCCGGCAGCATGGTCTGTTCCAAACAGCTTTATAAGGAAGCACTGGGGCATGATTATGACGAACCGAAACAATGGGAACTGCGAGAGATCAACGACATTATGAATAACGCTGTCACAGGCTGGAGGGCGTTCAGCAATCCGAGATATTTTCCAGAGCCTTACCGCAGACAAAAGGGCTGGGAGCGTATCAGGAACGACAACGAGCCTGACAACAGCATGGATGGTTTTCAGGAAATCCCGACAGAGGAAATGGAACAGTTAGGACTTCCGGAAGAATGGTTGAAGCAAAAATAAAAGCCCGTTGTCGCTTCGGTTGTCGAGCCGGTTGTCGGTCTGGTTGTCGGGCAAAAATCCCGAAAGCCTTGATATTGCGGCACTTTTCCCTCTCTGACAACCATGACAACCAATATTATAGAGAAAAAGAAAATAGTAAAAAGATAGTATCGCCCGATAAAGAAAAAAGGTTTTCTGATGTCCGTTGTCGGAACTTCGTTGTCAGACCTTTCCTTGTCGGGCTTTTTTCATTTAAGGAGGAATATCGTATGACAAATATTGTGAACAGTACACTACCCACCCCAAATAACCATTCGGAGAAAAACAAACCGGATGGAGTTTTTGTGATTAAGCAAGGCAAAACAAATTATAAAGTCAAAGTGTTTTTTGACCATAGTAGCGGTTTGACTGCTGAGGACAGATTGAAACGCATTATTCAGGCAGAAGCAGAGAGAGAATCTGCGTAAGTAATATGAAAAATATCCATGCACCCCCTTGACAAAAGCTTTCAGAAGATTCCCTTTTGTCGGCAATGGAGCGAGCCGGAGCAGAGGATATGGGTGATGAGGTGGAGAGAAAAGGACTTGGCACACCTGCCACCAGAGCCGATATCATAGAAAAGTTGGTAAAAGACGGATTTGTGAAACGTGAGAAAAAGCAGATGATCCCGACAGAGGACGGAATGAAGCTGATCACGATACTTCCGGATGTAGTAAAATCTCCGAAACTGACCGCTGACTGGGAGAATGAGCTTACTCTTGTATCCAAAGGAGAAGTTGCTGCAGAACAGTTTATGTCAGGTATTGAAGCAATGGTAACTGATCTTGTAAAGACCTATCACAGCGTTAGTGATGAACATAAAGCCATGTTTGGCACAGGTAAGGGTGGACAGGAAGTGCTAGGCAAATGCCCGAAGTGTGGTGCTGATGTAGTCAAGGGAAAATTCGGAGCGTACTGTACCGGGAAGTGCGGTATGAATGTCGGCAAGGCACTTGGGGTAACACTTTCCGATACACAGGTCAAGAGCCTGCTTCAAGGGAAAAAGATACTTGTAAAAGGATTAAAAGGCAAGAAGGGTAGCTATGATGCGTACCTGATTCCAGAGAGTGTACAGGAATTTTCCTATACGAAAGATGGTAAAGAAATCAAGGGATTCCAGTATAAGTTTAAGATGGAATTTTCTCAAAAGGCAGGAAAGCGAGGGTAGAAATGTAGCTGTGATTGTGGTATAGTTGGGAAAATATCGGAATTTGTAAAGTTAAGGAGAAATACTTAATGTGGTTAGACAGAAATGAACTTGTATCACTTGATTTGAAGTTGACATCGGACTATGGTGATATCATACCAAAAATACAAATAGGTTATGATCTATTTAACCTTATTGAACATAATACCAGTATAGATACAGAAACTAAAATCAATTTAAAAGAGAAAGCAGTAATATGTCATCAGAAAATCAAAATGATGTTGTTTGCAGAAAAATGTGCTATTGAAAATTTAAATGAATTTGAAGTCTCACAGAACATGGAAATGCCTTGCCTTTTTGGAGATGATGAAACAACATTGCTTTATCATACTGAAAGTACAATCCTTTTTGCAAGAAATGCATTAGATGTAGTAGCTACTATTTTTCATTGTATGGCTTTTCATGAAAGAAATGATAGTTTCAATAAATTCACAAAGAAAATATTGAAGGATGAAAATGATAAATTTATTTATTTAAAATCATATCTTTGTGAAATAGATAAACTTGATACACATGCTTTTCGTTTACTCTGTGGTAGCGAGAGAGGAAGATCATTAAGAGATCAAATCGTACATCAAACTAATATTAAACTTGAGTATGATGAGTATAAAGAAGGTAGCAATAAAGAGAAGTTATTCATAGTGTTATATAAGGGTGAAATTGTGATTTGTTATAGAGAATTTATGAGGAACTTTGTTATGGAAGTTGTAGAAATGATTTCATCTATTTCACAAAAATTCATTCTCGACGAATTAGAAAATCAACTATAATGGGAAATGTAATAGACAATTCTCTATTTGTGGATGTCGAGAAATTTAATTTAGCGGTACGACATTATACCACATACAATTTAATAACAACACAGCGTTAGAGCGTAAGGGAAAACCTGTACGCTCTAATTTTTTATCAAAAACGGAGGAAAACACATGGAAGAAACAAATGTAACAATGACTACAGAGGAAATGCAGGGTGAGCCTGCGGCAAAGGAAAATGAGACAAAGGCGGAGAAGTTTATCCGTATTGGCGAGTACCGCATGAATAAGGCGGTTGATGCTATTGGCAGACTGGAGAATCTTGCAAATCGAGGTTCCTACGAATATACACAGGAACAGGTAGATGCTATGTTTCAGGCATTAGAGGGGAGGGTTGCGGAAGTTAAGGCGAGATTTACGCCTAAGAAAGCGGTTGAGAGTAAGACTTTCAGCTTTGGTACAACAGAATAGGAATGTAACGGGAAGTAAGGGAAAGGCAGTCATGTAGTGTATGTGGCTGCCTTTTTGTCGTATCTATGACAGGAAGGAGAACTGCGTGAGAAAATATGATTTTATATCGGCTCTGGCAAAAGAGACAGCAGCCGAGGTTGTCAAAAATCGTGAGGAATGGATGAAATACCTTACCACAGCGGCAAGGCTGTATAAGTATCCGTTCCGGGAACAGCTTTTGATCTATGCACAAAGACCGGACGCAACAGCGTGTGCTTCCATAGAACTGTGGAATGAGCGGATGCATTGCTGGGTAAACAAAGGGGCAAAGGGTATTGCACTTCTGGACGAGGACGAAGCACATGGCAAGCGTCTGAAATATGTTTTTGATGTGTCAGATGTCCATGCGGCAAGGAGAATCGGACGCTATCCGGAACTTTGGGAATTACATGAGGAACATAAGGAAGATGTAATTAAGCGTCTGGAGCAGACTTATGGTGCCACAGATGATAAGAAGCTGTTTGAAGAAAGACTTATGGAGATAGCTGAGAGGATTGCGGCAGATTATTATGAGGAATTGCTGCCGGATCTGCAGTACATGATCGAGGACAGTTTCTTAGAGGGACTGGATGAACAGAATGTCGGTATCCGGTTAAGGGACACTTTATCTGAGAGTATTTCCTTTACACTTTTATCTTCCTGTGGTGTAGATATGCAGGAGTATGGTTCGGAATTTGCTTTTGATTTTATCCATGAATTTAATTCCATGGACACCCTTGCAGTACTTGGAGATGCAGCCAATGAGCTTGCAAAACCGGTACTTTTAGAAATTGGAAGAACCATAAGGGCATATAACAGGAGCCACGAACAGGAACAAACAGAAAATTTAACACAGAAAGGACTTGCAAATACTCCTGAAATAGACTACAATGCGTTAAAGCGTGAAAGCGAGAGCGGACATGAGGAATATATTGACAACAATCAAAATAGCGTAGAAAGGGGCAATAGCAATGAATCTGACATACGAGAAGAACGGGGATTATCTGATCCCGACATTACAGGCGGACATTCAGCCGGAGGGAACGGTAACGAAGTACGGAATGATGAGGGAGACTTATCTGAAGGAGAACCACAGGGGCGTGTACTCAGCGTTTCTTCTGAAAGGGACACTGAAAGAACACCTGCTGACGATCCAGAAGCAGGCAGAGGAGAGAATGGAGAAGCTGATAAGCCAGATGGCGGCAACCGAGGGAGTGACCGAACAGCTCAAGGAAGCCGATCAGATGCTCTGGGTAGCAAAGATGAACAACATTCAGAGCAGAGCCGAGGAAGTGGTATTGAGCGAGCTGGTATACAGCCTGTAACAGATACACCGCTCCGGGGAGACACACCGGAACCCACATTTACACAACTCAGCCTGTTTCCTTCTTTTGAGGAGCAGGTCGGAACAGTCGCAGCAGCGGAAGCAAGTATGAAATATACCATGCCCGCTGCTTTTTCTTTGTCGCAGAATGAGCTTGAAACCATTCTTCGCAGTGGCGGAGGAAAACAGCACAGCAGAAAGCGAATTTTTGCAAAGTATACCGAGGGCAGAAATGCCGAGCAGATGGTAGATTTTCTGAAAAATGAGTACGGACAGACCGGAAAAGGTTTTGAAATCAATGGAAATCCCGTATCAGTGTGGTTCGATGAACATGGTATGAGTGTCGGCTATGGAACACAGGCAAAGGAAACACCAATCGTTACCATGAACTGGGAAGATGTGGAGAGCTATATCCGCTCTATGATTGAAAATGGCACTTATATGAGTGCCAGCGAAGCATTTCTTGTAGATACGCAGGAGAGAAATCGTGTTGCTAATCAGATATTTTTCTTTCTTCGGGATGGCATGGATGAAATGCCGGAGGAGCTTGGCTTAAAAGCCGGAAATTATCCGGAGAGTGAAGCAAAGCTCATGGAACTTCTTTCTACCCATGAGGGCAAGGAACAGATTAAAAATATCTTGGAAGATGCTGCAGAGCGTCTTGCGTCTGGTGAAGCCGAATTAAAATGGCGGCATGTGAAATCACCGGAATATCTGTTATCGGAGATAGCAGACCTTGACAGGGAGAGACTGGAATTTCCATTGCCAGATACTGTGGAAGTAGCACAGGAAGATTTTATTACACAGGATGAGATTGACTATGCACTTGGCAGGGGAAGCGGTTATGAGCATGGTGCTTTCCGCATCTATGAGTATTTCATGGAAGGACATGACCAGAAGGAAGCGGTTGCATTTCTGAAAAATGAATATGGCATTGGCGGTGGTTCCGGTGGACTGCCGGGCAATGATGATTCCCATAATGAACATGATGGAAAAGGTATCCGGCTGGAAAAGGGAAGTTATGGCAATCCGTATGCAAAGGTGCTTCTGAACTGGAATGTTGTGGAGAAAAGGCTGCGTGAGCTGATTAGCGGGGATAAATATTTATCTCCACAGGGGAAAGAAAACTATAAGGCATACAAAGAGGAGCAGGCAGAGAAAGCAAGACAGCGAGAGCTTTCCCGTCTGGAGCATGGACAGCGGTTAGAGTGTAAGCAAGACATTGAAGCTCTGATTGCCGAGAAATTCAACGGTTTTGTACTTCCGAGGAATACCGCAGATGAGATCATAGATAAATATGGCATTGACTGTGTGGAATTTGTTCTTGCAAATACGGTTACGCATTTTGATTATGATGGTCGTTTTTCACAGAACAATAAGGACTGGGCAAAGGGCATCGTTGCGGAAAATGAGTGGCAGAACAATGATCTGATTCTAAGCTCACATCCTGCAGTATTGGACGGATTTACCAATCAGGCAAGAAGATATATCAATGTACTCCGGGAAAAAGAAAAGGAAGCACAGCAAACAGTCACGATTGATGGATATGAATGTATTCCGGTTGACGAGTGGGGCAATGAAAAAGAGAAATATCTGCTAGGAAATGACATTGAGGATAACAGCATCTATTACGCACAGGTCAATGGGAAAACCTTTGAATACGACCATAAGCCGGAGCGCAGCGAGGTAGAAGATGATTATATCAATGCTTTGGCAGAGGAAGATATTGACAGGCACGAAGCGGAGGTATTTTCAAGGTTTGAAGGTTCTGAGGGCATTGCAGAGCCGGATGAAGTGCAGGAATTAGCATGGCATGTGGTACATGAAGCTGATGATGAATATGGCAATCCGACACAATGGAGTGCCACCTTATCAGAGGGAGTATTCCTTTGGATTGATAAAGAAACAGAGGGATATGCCATTTATGACACCGCAGATACGAGCCTTCCGGCATTGGAAACCTTTGATACCTTACAGGAAGCAATGGACTGGGGAAATGAGCTTGCAGAAAGCGGCAGGGAAGCAGATAGGGAGTTTCCTGATGAAAAGGAACAGGCAGAAGATGAACTGGACAGCATAGACACGCAGGCTACCCGTGAGCGTCTGGAGAATGGAGAAGCAGAGCAAGAGACCGAAGATATGCTGTCACAGCTACTTACCGGAGAATGGGAGCCGGTTACACTTCCTTCACAGGAAGAAAATAAACCAGTACCGGATAAAAGTAACGCTGTCAATTTCCATGTCAGCGATGATCGTTTGGGTGAAGGCTCTCCAAAAGAAAAATTCCAGAGAAATATTGCAGCAATCAAGATGTTGGAGCAGATTGAGGGCGAAAACAGATATGCTACACCGGAAGAACAGCAGGTTTTATCCCAGTATGTCGGCTGGGGAGGTCTTGCCGATGCGTTTGACGAGAGCAAATCAAACTGGTCAGCAGAATATCACCAGTTAAAGGAACTGCTATCACCGGAGGAGTACCGCATGGCAAGGGAGAGTACCTTGAATGCCCATTATACAAGTCCGGTCATTATCCGCCAGATGTACGAAACATTGGAGAAAATGGGATTTTCCAAAGGAAATGTACTGGAGCCTTCCATGGGCATCGGCAACTTTTTCGGTATGATGCCGGATTCCATGAAAGAAAGCAGGCTTTACGGAGTAGAGCTTGACAGTATCACCGGACGCATTGCAAAACAGCTTTATCCGCAGGCAGATGTGCAGATCAAAGGCTTTGAAAAGACCGATTATCCGAACGATTTCTTTGATGTGGCAATCGGAAATGTGCCTTTTGGTCAGTATAAGGTGGCAGATAAGCAGTATGATAAAAACAATTTCCTAATACACGATTATTTCTTTGCAAAGACGTTGGATAAAGTGCGTCCCGGTGGTGTGGTTGCTTTTATCACAAGCAAGGGAACCATGGACAAGGCAAGTCCGGAGGTCAGAAGATACCTTGCACAAAGAGCAGACCTGCTAGGTGCAGTCCGACTTCCGAACACCGCATTTAAGGCAAATGCAGGAACCGAGGTCACTTCGGATATTTTATTTTTCCAGAAGCGTGACCGCATGGTAGAGCGTGAGCCGGACTGGGTACATCTGGGAGAGGATGCAGATGGCATTGCAATGAACGCTTACTTTGCAGAGCATCCGGAGCAAATCGTAGGAAAGATGGAAATGGTATCCGGTCCTTATGGCATGGAAAGCACCTGCAGGGCAGATGACAGCAGCCCATTTGAGGAGCAGTTAGCGAAAGCACTTCAAAACATTACGGGACAGATTGATACGATTGATCTGGATGAGGAGCTTGCGGATGACATGAGCAGACAGAGTATTCCGGCTGATCTGTCCGTTAAAAATTTCAGCTATACCGTAGTCGATAACGAGGTATATTACCGTGAAAACTCTGTGATGAAGCCTGTGGAAGTATCGGACACCGCAAAAGAGCGTATCAAGGGCATGGTGGCAATCCGTAACTGTACACAGGAGCTGATTGATATGCAGCTTGAGGAATATTCAGATGCGGCAATCAAGGAAAAGCAGGCAGAGCTTAACAGCCTGTATGATAATTTTTCTAAGAAATATGGTCTGATCAATTCACAGACGAATAAGAGAGCCTTTAATCAGGACAGCAGTTATTGCCTGTTGTGTTCTTTGGAAAAACTTGATGATGAGGGCAATTTCAAAGGCAAGGCGGATATGTTCACGAAGCGTACCATTAAAAGGGCAGAGGTTGTCACAAGCGTGGATACTGCAAGTGAAGCGCTGGCAGTATCTTTAGCAGAGAAAGCCAAAATCGACCTTGATTATATGGGAGAGCTTACCGGAAAAGATAAGGATACACTTACCGAGGAACTTCGTGGTGTTATTTTCCAGAATCCGCTTACGGATGTGTGGGAGACAGCAGACCAGTATCTAAGCGGTAATGTGCGTGAGAAACTTGCCATAGCAACAACTTATGCGGAAAATCACCCGGAATATGCTCCAAATGTGCAGGCTCTTACTCAGGTACAGCCGAGGGAGCTGGACGCATCGGAGATTGAGGTACGTATTGGTGCCACATGGATTGAACCAAAGTATATCAATGATTTTATGCGTGACATCTTCCAGACACCGGAACATTTATTCCGCAGGGATACGATAGGTGTGCAGTTTTCGGGTGTAACCGGAGAGTGGAATGTAAAGGGCAAAAATGCGGACTATGGCAATACGCTTGTCAACATGACATACGGTACAAGCCGGGTAAATGCCTATAAGATACTGGAAGATTCCCTGAACCTCAAAGATACGAGAGTATATGACACCATTGAGGAGGATGGAAAGGAAAAGAGAGTCCTCAATAAAAAGGAAACCATGATTGCAAGCCAGAAGCAGGAAGCAATAAGGGAGGCATTTAAGGACTGGGTATTCCGTGATCCGGAACGCAGGCAGACACTTGTGGCAAAATATAATGAGCTTTTCAATTCCACCAGACCAAGAGAATATGACGGTTCGCATCTGAAATTTCCGGGCATGACACCGGATATTGAATTAAAGCCGCATCAGAAAAATGCGGTTGCCCATGTGCTGTATGGAGATAATACCCTGCTTGCGCATTGCGTCGGTGCCGGAAAGACCTTTGAAATGACAGCAGCGGCAATGGAGAGCAAGCGTCTGGGACTATGCCAGAAGTCATTATTTGTAGTGCCGAACCATTTGACCGAGCAGTGGGCAAGTGATTTCTTACGGTTATATCCAGGAGCAAATATCCTTGCAGCAACGAAAAAGGATTTTGAACCTGCCAACCGTAAAAAATTCTGTTCCCGTATTGCGACAGGTGATTATGATGCCGTTATTATCGGGCATAGCCAGTTTGAAAAAATCCCATTATCGCAGGAGAGACAGGCAGCTACAATCGAAAGACAGATTGATGAGATCGAGCTTGCCATTGAACAGGCGAAAAAAGATAATGGGGAGCGTTATACCATTAAGCAGATGGAAAAATCAAGAAAAGCATTGCAGGTGCGTCTTGATAAATTAAATGACCAGAGCCGGAAAGATAATGTCGTAACCTTTGAGCAGTTGGGGGTAGACAGGCTGTTTGTGGATGAGAGTCACAATTACAAGAACCTGTTCCTTTATACGAAAATGAGGAATGTGGCAGGTATCGCACAGACAGAAGCACAGAAGTCATCTGATATGTTTGCCAAGTGCCAGTATCTTGATGAAATCACGGGCGGCAAGGGTGTAACTTTTGCGACCGGAACGCCAATTTCCAACAGCATGACGGAGCTTTACACGAATATGCGTTATCTTCAGTATGGAACGCTCCAAAAGCTGGGACTGGGACATTTTGACGCATGGGCGGCTTCTTTTGGAGAAACACAGACAGCCATAGAGCTTGCACCGGAAGGAACCGGATACCGGGCAAAGACAAGATTTGCGAAGTTTTTCAATCTGCCGGAGCTGATTGCACTTTTCAAGGAGAGTGCGGACATTCAGACACCGGATATGTTAAAACTTCCTGTGCCGGAAGCAGAATATGAAAATGTGGTTCTAAAGCCGAGTGAGTTCCAGAAAGACATGGTAGCGTCACTTGCGGAACGTGCCGAAGCAGTCCGGGACAGGAAGGTACAGCCTTACGAGGACAACATGTTAAAGATTACCAATGACGGAAGAAAGCTGGCACTTGATCAGAGATTACTCAACGATATGCTGCCGGATGAGGAAAATTCCAAAGCGGCAACCTGTGTGGAGAAAGCCTATGAGATATGGGAGAACACCAAAGAGCAGAAGTCGGCACAGTTGATTTTCTGTGATTTATCGACACCGAAGGGCGATGGCACTTTCAATGTGTATGAGGATATAAAAAACAAGCTCATGGAAAAGGGAGTGCCGGAGCAGGAGATCGCATTTATCCATGATGCCAATACAGAACTTAGAAAAGCGGAGCTGTTTGCAAAAGTAAGAAGCGGACAGGTTCGTTTTTTATTAGGTTCCACAGCAAAAATGGGAGCCGGTACGAATGTGCAGGACAGATTGATTGCACTGCATCATCTGGATGTGCCTTGGCGTCCTTCTGATATTGAACAGCAGGAAGGTCGTATTTTACGACAGGGCAACCAGAATGATAAGGTCAAGATATTTCGTTATGTTACGGAAGGTACGTTTGACAGTTATTCGTGGCAGCTCATCGAGAATAAACAGAAATTCATCGGACAGATCATGACCAGCAAATCCCCGGTGCGAAGCTGTGAGGATGTGGACGAAGCGGCACTTTCCTATGCAGAAGTCAAGGCACTTGCCACAGGTAATCCCTACATAAAAGAAAAAATGGATCTCGATATTCAGGTATCGAAGCTGAAACTGATGAAGGCAAACCATACCAGTCAGAAGTACAGGCTGGAGGATAACATCACACAACATTATCCGCATCAGATCGCCATTTTCAAGGAGCGTATCGAAGGCTTTACCGCTGATATGAATAAATATGCGAAAAATAAGCCGGAGGATAAGGAGCAGTTCTTTATGCAGGTGGGTGGAAAATCATACACCGACAAAAAGGAAGCTGGAACTGCAATCATAGCCATGTGTAAGGAGATTAAAGGCATCAATGCCAGTGCAGATGTAGGTGAATATCTTGGATTTAAGCTGAATGTAACCTTTGATTCTTTTAACAATAAATTTGTGATGAATGTCAAAGGTGCAATGAGCCACCCGATGGAAGTCGGCTCTGATCCGCTTGGAAATATCACAAGAATCAACAATGTACTGGAAGCCATGCCTTCACAGCTTGAGGAAGCACAGACTTAATTGCCATTGCAGACATTGCAATGAACTCAGAAAACGGCGAAACAGTGACAGTATACAGCGTGGCAGAAAGACGTGGACTTTCAGGAAAATATCTTGAGCAGGTGCTTACTTCTCTGAGGCAGGCAAGGCTCATAAAAGGCATAAAAGGCTCTAGGGGCGGATATATACTCAACAAAAAGCCAGAGAAGATAACACTCAAAGAAATAATCGACGCTCTCGACCCATCGGTGCTTGGAAGCGATGTTGCGGTAGTAAATGACGAAAACACAGAATTTGCACAGGTGCTTGACGATTATATATGGTTGAGATTAGAGAACAAGCTCAAAAGCTACACTGAGTCTATCACCCTCAGACAGCTCGTTGACTTCTATAATAAAGAGTCAGCAGAGAACGTTTCAGAGCCTATGTATTATATCTGATTGACAAAAGTCGGTTTTCATTTTATAATTAGGGACAGAGAGTGTATACTATATATAAAGGATGTGTTTTTATGTATGACGTTATAATAATAGGCAGTGGTCCTGCGGGGCTTACTGCGGCGATATATGCAGGCAGGGCAATGCTTTCCGCACTGGTGTGCGAAAAGGACTACATGGGTACAGGTCAGATATCTGTTACAGACAGAGTCGAGAACTACCCGGGTCTTTACGGCATAAACGGCTATGACCTTGGAGAAAAGTTCAGAGAGCAGGCTGAAACTCTTGGTGCTGAGTTTTACGAGGGTGAGGCTGAGAGCTTTGAGCTGGAAGGTCATATTCAAGGACGGCTCTGTAAAAGAAGGAAAAACGGTTATCTACACCGCAGGCACTTCATATCGTCATCTTGACGTGGCAGGCGGTGAGAAACAGCGCATTTCTTACTGTGCAGTGTGCGACGGCTTCTTCTATAAGGATAAAGTTGTGGCTGTTGTGGGCGGAGGAGATACTGCACTTGGTGACGCACTTTATCTTTCAAAGCTTGCAAAAACTGTTTACCTTATCCACAGACGTGACGAGTTCAGAGCAAATAAAGCTTTGCAGAAAAAGGTCGCTGAAACAGATAATATCGTGCCTGTTATGAGTGCAGTTATAAAAGAGGTAACAGGCGGCGAGAACGCAGAGGGCGTTACCTATACGCAAAACGACGAGAAAAAGAACATTGCCGTGGACGGAGTGTTCTGCGCAATCGGAAGCGTGCCGAATACACAAGCTTTAGAGGGCGTTTGCGAGCTTGACGAAAGCGGATATGTGAAAGCTGGCGAGGACGGGATCACCACTGCAAAGGGTCTTTTTGTGGCAGGAGATGTCCGTACTACACCTCTCAGGCAGGTAATAACAGCAGCGGCAGACGGTGCAAACGCACTTTCTTCTGCGGAAAAATATATAATGGAGCTGTAAAAAGCAAAACAAAGCGGTGTCGGAGCGTAAAACTCTGCACCGCTTTTTCTATTCTATAGCACAAAAAGGACGCTGTCACCAACGCCCCAAATTGCTTTTATATATTCACGCTTTCCTTTTCAAGCAGGCTGTCTATAAACCTCTGCACAGGTTCCGGAGTTTCATACTGGGAAGCCGTCACCGCACATATGCTCCTTGGCGGTATCTGCTCTTTTGTGTTCACCCTGAAAATGTTCCCTGCCTCTATCTCCGCCTTGGTGGTGGCATACTGCATGAAACCTATGCCAAGATTGTTCTTTACCATTGGCATTACAAAGTTTATGGACGTAAGCTCAATATCAGGTCTTAACAGCAGGTTGTGCTGCCTGAATATATGGTCAAGATAGTTTCTGGTGGTGGTGGTGTTTTTAAGACAGATAAGAGGATATTTCACAAGCTCATGCAGGGATATCTCCTTGTCTTTAAGATAGGAAAAACCGTTTCCTGCGGCAACGATATCCTGAAGCTTCTTTATCACATTTATGTTAAGCCCCGTTTTGTCTGCAAACGGCGAGGTAACGACTGCAACGTCGATAAGGTTCGCCCTCAGTGCCTCGATAGCGTCAGGGGTGGACATACTGTCTATCTTTATCTGTATCTTCGGGTGTTCTCTGTGAAACTCTACTATTCGGTCGATAAGAAAGCTTTGCAGTGCCACCTCGCTTCCTCCAAGCCTCACTATCGCCCTGTCACGCTCGCTTATCAGCGCAAGCTCCTCCTCTGCCGAGAATATATGCTTGCAGGCTATGGATATATGCTTAAAGAGCATCTCTCCACCCGTTGTCAGCTCTACACCCTTTTTTGACCGCACAAAAAGCTTACACCCAAGCTCGTCCTCAAGATTTTTTACGCATCGGCTTATGCTCGGCTGCGACAAAAACAGATAGTTTGCCGCCATTGTTATGTTCTGGAACTTTGCCACATAATAGAATATCTTATAATGCTCGAAATTTATCTCTCTCATAAACCATTCCTCTCCTCTCTATCCATACACTATGAGTATGTTTACAATAGAAAATATCTATTTGACATATGCTTATGATTGTATTATAATATATTCGTAGACAAAAAGCAAGTCTTACATCACTGCGCCCATAGGGGGACGCATACAAAAAATGTTTTATCATGATAAAATCAATGACGATTGCATTCGACCTCTGGGGGTGAACGGTATAGACCTTATTATACCCTTATGAGGCTGGCATTCTTATTGGTTTTATTTTTTTGGAGGCGATAAAATGCTGGAGAGAATTTCCGAAAATCTTTCCGAGGCTATGCAAAACAAAGTAGCTTTCAGGATACCGATTTTCGGAGGCATACCCGTTCCTGTGTCCTGCGTGGTAACATGGATAATAATGGCGATACTTGTGATAGCTTCAATACTTCTCACAAGAAACCTTAAACTTATCCCTGACAGGAAACAGATGATGCTTGAATCATTCGTAGGCTTTCTCAGAGATTTCTTCAGAGAACAGCTTGGAGAAAAGGGTATGGCGTATTTTCCGTTCCTTGCAACTGTCATTATCTACATAGGCTTTGCGAACATCATCGGTTTGCTGGGCTTTACACCGCCTACAAAAGA
>ENA-OPNP01000450-OPNP01000450.1-human-gut-metagenome-genome-assembly--contig:-NODE-450-length-15887-cov-1.472966_pt1 | contig 15887 bp, 14 predicted proteins | sample MGYA00241539_ERZ501775 | MGnify/ENA primary metagenome ERZ501775 (study PRJEB25962, sample SAMEA2042651) | human gut metagenome | biome: human gut; feature: human-associated habitat; material: faeces... | reverse complement strand
GTGTTTTTGCCGATGGGACCAGCCACGGTGCACGGATTCTTCGGGAGATTGTAGTACTTTACTGCATAATTGAAAAATGTCACTATGGTGTTGTGAATACGTCTTAAATATGCATCAGACAGATCCTTTGATAACAAATCATTTTGCCATAATCTAATATCTGCCGGAGTAATTGCATTTATAGGCTTATCCTTAAAATAGGGCAGTATTCTATTGTTAAATACTGTTTTTTTAGAAATTATAGAGCTTTTCTTTAGTCTGGTGGAAATATCAGCCATGTAAAGCTCATACAAAGAATAGAAAGTCATTGTTGGCGTGCCCTGCACCTTTTCCAGAAAAGCCCTTTCCCATTCCTTAGCGTCACGTTGCAGCTTAAAGCCACGCTTCATTTTCTGCTTGCGTGCCCCGGTGTAATCCGTGTAATAGGCCTTTACATAAAAAGTTCCCCTAGTTTCATCTTTAAATACTGGCATATTATAACCTCTTTTCTATATCTGGCGGCGATGTAGAAAGAAAGACAGCCATATTTGACAAAAATATGAGTTTGCCATATAATATACTTAACAAGGGAGCTGGTCGGATAGCTTGTACCTATCCGTTCCGGCGTTATGTCTTAAGTTACAGAGTAACCGTCCAACCTTTTAGCCGGGGAATGGACGGTTATTTTTTATGCTTGTAATTACTCACAAGCGTTATGATTGCACAAATCATGATGACAAAAGTAAACAAGTCCGAATATGTAACCATAGCTTGTCCCCCTTCCGCAAGGTCTCGGAACGGATGGCAAGAACCGTCTAACAGCTCCCTTGGTAAATATATTAAATTATCAATGTACCTCAAGGGGAAATAAGAACTTCTATGAAAAATAAAAGAGAGCAGACAACGGGAATCGAACCCGCCTCCCCAGCTTGGGAAGCTGGTATTCTACCGATGAACTACATCTGCGTTTCGTATTTTATTATAGCACATTTTTGAAAAAAGTCATCAGGGGAAAAGGAAAAAATCAAAAAAATCAAAAATAGGTAAAATTGGTTTGCTTTTGTAATTAAATAGTGTTAAACTGAAAGCATAAAAGCCAAAGACGGCGTACCTCGGTGAGGTGCGTCGTTTTTTATTTCATAGGAAATGTCGTTTGGTGTTAAATTCCTATGAAATAAAAAATTATAGGAGAAACACAAATGAAAACATTAGAAACCAACGATTGGATTATTTTAAACACAATCATTTATAAAGTCTATACGATGGAAGATTTTGATGAAATGCGAAAAGAACTGTTAGAACAGTTAAAACTGCTGGTGGATTTTGACAGTGCTGATTTTTATCTGGCATCCGTGGAGGATGAAAAGAAACTGGACCGGCCGGTGATGTATAATTGCGACAGTAATCTATCGGAAGAATATGAGGAACTGGATTACAGCAGAGGGATTATGCTCAGCGGGAAATCACTGATTTATCGGGAGACGGATATTATCAGTGATGAGTCGCGTGTGGAAATGGAATATTATAAGAAGGTATATAAGCCCAATAACTGGCATTATTCGCTGCAGGTTGTGATCGCAAAAGATCATCATTTCCTCGGTACAATTACGTTTTATCGTACCATTGGAAAGGAAAATTTTAAATACGATGACATTTTTGTTCTCGATATGCTCAAAGACCATCTGGCCTATCGGATGGAAAAGCATCAAAGACGGGCAGGGGAGGAAGGAGAAAAGCTTACGGTAACGCAGGCCGTGGAACAATATGGACTGACGCGGCGGGAGGATACGATCCTTCGAAATCTGATGCAGGGAAAGGAAAATCCGGTGATCTGCGAGGAACTGACCATCAGCACCAATACGCTCAAAAAACATATTTTAAATATATACCGGAAACTGGGAATACGCAATCGTGTACAACTGTTTAAAATGATCCGGGAGCATGATGAAGCCGGATAGAAGTTATAGGAATTGAGACTTGTTCAGGGCAGAGTACAATGCTATAATGAGGAATGGATTTTACGCAACAATTCAAGAATTGGAGAAATGGCATGTACCGAAAAACTGTAGAGGAATTGCAAAAGGACCAGAGAGAAAAGCTGGTCATCGATATAAGAAGTGAGCAGGATTATATAAAGGAAACTTATCCCGGCGCAAAACATATTTTCTGGGAAGAATTTATGGAGCACATTGGGGAGATCCCGAAGGAGCTGCCAGTGTATCTGTTTTGCTATACCGGGCAAAGAAGCGATGAAATTGCGGAAGATTTGTCAGAACAAGGGTATGAGATTTACAGCATTGAGGGAGGATATCGTTCCTATCTGCGCAAGAAACTGGCCGATTTTATGAAGGAAGATGACGGGACTGCAGAACGATTAGCAGACAAGGCTGCTGATGCGGAACGAAGCATTATTAAAAAATTTAAAAAGACCGTATGGAGACCTTTTACAAAAGCGATCAATGCGTATGAAATGATACAGGATGGAGATAAGATTGCCGTATGCATATCCGGAGGAAAGGATTCCATGCTCATGGCAAAATTATTTCAGGAGCTGGAACGACACGGAAAGAAAAATTTTGAAGTTGTTTTTCTGGTTATGAATCCGGGATATAATGAGGTGAATTACCAGACAATATTAAATAATGCGAAAATGCTCAATATTCCGATTACGGTGTTCCGGACAGAAATTTTTGATACCGTTGTGGATATTACGGATTCCCCGTGTTATCTTTGCGCACGGATGCGCAGAGGGTATCTGTACAGCAAAGCACGGGAACTGGGATGTAATAAGATCGCACTGGGGCATCACTTTGATGATGTCATCGAGACCATTGTGATGGGAATGTTGTACGGCGCGCAGATTCAGACGATGATGCCGAAGCTGCACAGTACAAATTTTGAGGGAATGGAACTGATCCGCCCATTGTATCTTGTGAGGGAAGCGGATATCATCCACTGGGCACAGTACAATGACCTGCATTTCATTCAGTGTGCCTGTCGTTTTACCGAAGGGTGTGCATCCTGTGGAGGAACAGAAAAAGGGTCAAAGAGAGCTGATGTGAAGCGTCTGATCCATAGTCTTGAACAGGAGAATCCTTATGTAGCCAAAAATATTTTCCGCAGTGTGGAGAATGTAAATTTAAATACCGTGATTGGATATAAAAAAGATGGAGTGAGACATCATTTCCTGGATACCTATGAGGATGCCGGAAAAACGAAAGAGGAATAAAAAACCGGATACCGCCGCTGGTGATAAACAAAAGCGGTATCCGGTTCTTTTTATGTATTTACAAGATCCCCGGCGGGACAGATTATTCTGCGTCTCTTGACAGATGAAGATGTTTTTTGATGGCAGCAAAGCTTTCTGCGCTGATCACATGCTCGATACGGCATGCATCTTCTGTAGCTACTTTCGGATCGACACCCAATGCGACCAGTCCTTTGGAAAGCAGCTCATGCCGCTCGTAGATCATTTCTGCGATGGCACGTCCTTCGTCTGTCAGATGTATAAATGATAAAACCGGCATCAGATACTGTTATGTGATTCTTCTCACGAAGATTTTTCATTGCTACGCTGACACTTGATTTTTTAAAGCCAAGTTCGTTGGCAATGTCAACGGAACGCACCACCGGAAGTTTTTTACTTAATATTAAAATAGTCTCTAAATAATTCTCGGATGATTCCGTACTATGCATGATTGATTCCTCCCAATGTTACCTTTTGTTTCATTAAGTAGGATTATAACATAATCTGTGGAAATGGTCTAGCAAAAAAATCAACAAAAGTTGTTGACAACTAATGGAAGTTAGGATATACTAACATTGAATCAGAAAAAACGTATGGATCGTCCTCTTTGTTTGATGGAAGGAGTGGTAGTAATGGGTACCGCAATTGTATTAATCATCTTGTTAGTAGTGGTTTCTCTTGTGATTAGAAGCATCATCAAAGACAAAAAAAATGGGAAATCCATAACCTGTGGTGGTGACTGCAAGAACTGTCATGGGTGCCATTAATTAAATGTTCAACATACTTTATTGCAAAGAGACTGGCTTGTGCCGGTCTTTTTGTCGTTGCCTGGTTCCGGGAGAGGACGGGCGAAGCAGTTGAATCCCCTGGGTGTGAGTGTTATAATGATTCAGGCAAATAAATATAAAGGAAAAGGGATTATGAGAAAATTACTGATTTATCTGAACGAATACCGCAAAGAATGTATTCTGGCGCCGCTGTTTAAGCTGTTAGAAGCATCTTTTGAGCTGGTTGTTCCGCTTGTTGTGGCAGCGATTATTGATCATGGAATTGCGGCATCAAACAAGTCTTATATTTTTAAGATGGGAGGCGTTATGGTGCTGCTTGCACTGATCGGACTGGCATGTTCGATTACGGCACAGTACTTTGCGGCGAAAGCGGCGGTAGGGTTTTCTACCAAAGTCCGCTATGCACTGTTTTCCCATATTCAGAAACTGTCTTTTTCGGAAATGGATACCATTGGGACTTCTACGCTGATCACACGTATGACCAGCGATATCAACCAGACGCAGTCGGGCGTCAATATGGTACTCCGGCTGTTTTTAAGGTCTCCGTTTATTGTATTTGGTGCCATGATCATGGCATTTACCGTGGATGTAAAGGCAGCGCTGATTTTCGTCGTTACAATTCCACTTTTGTCGGTTGTTGTTTTTTCCGTGATGCTTGTCAGTATTCCGCTGTTTAAGAAGGTACAGCGCGGGCTTGATGAGGTTCTCGGACACACGCGGGAAAATTTAGACGGTGCCCGTGTCATCCGTGCCTTTAACAAGCAGGAAGAGGAAACGAAGGATTTTAATGAGAGCAACGCTTATCTGACAAAGATTCAGATGCTGGTCGGAAGAATTTCCACATTGATGAACCCTCTGACTTATGTGATTATTAATTTCGCAATTATTGCGGTGATCTGGGTCGGAGGCCGGCAGGTTAACATCGGACGGATCAGTCAGGGTGAGGTGATTGCACTGGTAAACTATATGTCACAGATACTGGTGGAGCTGGTAAAACTTGCAAATCTGATCATTACCATCAATAAAGCGATTGCCTGTGGAAACCGTATTCAGGAGGTGCTTGAGGTAGTACCGACGATTACGGATTCTGTCACAGAGACAAAGAAAAGCGCATCCGGTGAACTGGAGGTGGAATTTTCCCATGTTTCCATGAAATATGCGGGAAATGCGCAGGATTCTCTTACAGATATTAATCTGAAAGTGAAAAAAGGACAGACAATCGGGATTATCGGTGGAACCGGTTCCGGTAAAAGTTCGGTGGTCAACCTGATCCCGCGTTTTTACGATGTATCCCAGGGAAGTATAAAAGTTGGGGGAACCGATGTGCGAGAGTATCCGCTTGCGGATCTGCGACAGCGCATTGGTGTTGTCATGCAGAAAGCCGTATTGTTTCAGGGAACGATTGCACAGAATCTGCGCTGGGGAAATCCGGATGCGACAGAGGAACAGTTGTGGCATGCGATTGAAGTGGCCCAGGCAGCGGATGTGGTAAATGCAAAAGAGGGCGGTCTGGATTATGTGATTGAACAGGGTGGACGAAATCTCTCCGGCGGACAAAAGCAGCGTCTGACGATTGCCCGTGCCGTTGTAAAAGATCCGGAGATTCTGATTCTCGATGACAGTGCATCGGCACTGGATTTTGCCACCGATGCGCGCCTGAGGGCCGCACTGCGTAATCTGCAGGGAAATAAAACCATATTTATTGTTTCCCAGAGAACTTCTTCCATCCAGTTTGCAGACCAGATACTGGTGATGGATGACGGACAGGCAGTGGGACTGGGAACGCATGAGGAGCTGCTTGAAAACTGTGAAATTTATCGTGAGATTTATGAATCCCAGTTTAAGAAAGAAGATCTGAGAAAGAACGGAGGTGCAGGAAATGTCTAAGCAGAAGAACATGACCGGACAGATTGCAACACTAAAAAAAGTGATGCATTATCTGAAACACTATATACCCATACTGATTCTGTCTGTTGTGCTGGCAACGGTGACAGTGGCACTGACACTGTATTTTCCGATTCTGACCGGACGGGCGATTGACCTGATTCTGGACAAAGGAAATGTGGATTTTCCGGGGATTCTTGCAATTGCAAAAGAAGGCGCAATTGTAATTGGCATCACGGCTGCGGCACAGTGGATTATGAATATGTGCAATAACCGTATGACATATAATATTGTCCGTGATATCCGAAGGGATGCGTTTGAGAGGATCGAGCATCTGCCGTTGTCTTATATTGACAGTCATTCCCATGGGGATATGGTCAGCCGTATCATTGCGGATGTGGACACGTTTGCGGATGGTCTGCTGATGGGATTCACACAGCTGTTTACCGGTCTGGCAACGATCATCGGTACCTTGCTGTTTATGCTCTTTGTCAATGTTAAGATTACTGTAGTGGTTGTGCTTCTGACACCGATTTCTTTGTTTGTGGCTGGCTTTATTGCAAAAAAGACGTATTCCATGTTTCAGCTGCAGACGCAGACGAGAGGAGAACAGACAGCGCTGATTGAAGAGATGGTCGGAAATCAGAAGGTCGTACAGGCATTTTGCCATGAAAAGGAAGCACTCGGACAGTTTGCGGATGTAAATGACCGTCTGCAGAAATATTCGCTGCGAGCAACCTTTTTTTCGAGTCTGGTGAACCCGAGTACACGTTTTGTTAACAGTCTGGTATATGCAGCTGTGGGAATTACGGGAGCACTTGCCGTTATTCTGACAGGCGGAGCATTTTCTGTCGGAAATCTTTCCTGTTTTTTGTCTTATGCAAATCAGTATACCAAGCCGTTTAATGAGATTTCGGGGGTTGTGACAGAATTGCAGAATGCCCTGGCATGTGCGGCGCGTTTCTTTGAACTGATTGAGGCAAAAGAAGAAGAGCCGGATGCAGCAGATGCGTATCAGTTAAAACAGGCAGACGGAACGGTAGACATTGACCATGTGTATTTTTCCTATGTGCCGGAGCAGAAGCTGATCGAGGATTTTAATCTGCATGTACAGCCGGGACAGAGGATTGCCATTGTCGGCCCAACCGGATGTGGAAAAACGACACTGATTAATCTTTTGATGCGTTTTTATGATGCTGATTCCGGGCATATCCAGGTGAGCGGACATGATGTGATGCACATGACCAGACACAGCCTGCGGAAAAATTATGGAATGGTATTACAGGAAACGTGGCTGAAAAAGGGAACCATCCGGGAGAATATCTGTATGGGAAAACCGGATGCAACCGAGGAAGAAATGATTGCAGCGGCAAAAGCAAGCCATGCACACAGCTTTATCCGCAGACTGTCGAAAGGGTATGATACTGAGATTACAGAAGATGGGGGCAATCTGTCACAGGGACAAAAGCAGCTTCTTTGTATTACCCGTGTCATGTTATGCCTTCCGCCGATGCTGATTCTTGACGAGGCTACTTCCTCTATTGATACAAGAACGGAAATCCGTATACAGAAGGCATTTCTGACGATGATGAAGGGACGTACAAGTTTCATTGTGGCGCATCGTCTTTCCACGATCCGGGAGGCAGACAGTATTCTGGTCATGAAAGACGGAAAGATTATCGAACAGGGAAATCATGATACCCTGCTGGCACAGAACGGCTTTTATGCAACGCTGTATAACAGTCAGTTTGATCAGGGTTAAAGCCCGGTTTCGGCTTTATAAGAGTATGCATTGGAGATGCGTGTGTTTTCTGCCGTCAGCGTAACCGGTTCCCGGTAATAGGCAATTACCGGAGTGCCGACCTGTAGAGTCTGAAACAGTTTTTTTGCCTTTTTCGGAGGCACATTGATACAGCCGTGAGAACCGGAAGTTTTGTAGATCTCTTTGCCAAATGTGCTGCGCCAGCTTGCATCGTGGATGCCGACATTGTAGGCAAACGGCATGAAATATCTGACATCGGACGCATAATTTTCGCCGACAAGTGTGGCATCTTTCTGTTTGTATGCAATCTTAAAGATGCCATCCGGTGAGCCGTTTCCGCGGCTGATGTTTCCCGAAACAATGCCGGTGTCTGTGACAAGTGATCCGTCCTTGTAATACCAGAGATGCTGGCTGGTATAGTCAATTTCCACATAAGTATTGCCGATATCATCCAGTCCGCTCTGCATGGCGCGCTGCTCATAGACCGGTTCCCGTTTTACAGGTTTTCCACCTTTTAAGTCTTTTAAGAGCTCTTTTTTTTCTTTGGATTTGTCAATTACCCAGCCGTAATCGCCACCGCCGATTTTTACGGTGTCCCCTTTGCTTGTCTTGAATTTCCGTACATCCCCATAGGTGTTGTAAGTACTTGCCAGATGCTGGACATAGGAAGTCAGCCGGGTATCATTGATGGAAACCGAGCCGTCTTTTTTGAGGTCAAGTAAAGACAGGATACCGGCTTTATCCAGCCCTTCGTCAGCTCCTTTGATTTCGTAGGTGACGGTTGCGGCCATATACCGGTCAAGCTGTGAAACCGTATCTGCAATCTGCTGGTCATCTGCCGTTACGGACGGTTTTTCGTAGCAGGCATCGGAAAGCGTGAGTGTAGTTTCCTGATCGTCTATGGCTTTTTGGATTTCCTTTATGATCTCATCGCGGATGGGAGTATTTCCTGGTGTCTCATTTACGATGGTATAATCATCATCCGTAATACGCAGATGTGCATTCTCCGGTGCTTCGATATAGGAAGGATCAAAGATAGCCAGCGCATCGGTCAGCTGGTTTAATGCAGTTTCATCGTAGTGAAAAGAACGGTTCAGATCTATTTGGTGTTTTTGAAACAGGGCAACCGGCCACAACAGGATTTTCTGCTGTTTTACAAGCGATTGTTCTTCACCGGAACGTTTGTAAGTATAGGAAAAGTCACTTCCGGAAAGTGTGTATTTGTTCCCTTTGCGATCCGTTATGTGCAGCTGGTAATTTTGCGCGGAAGCAATGTTTTTTGCTTCCAGATCATCCGCAGTCTGGTTGCCACAGGAAATCCCACCGATGGTTGTATGGGGGAAATAATGCCCGTGGTAATAAACACAAAAACCTGCATAGACGCCGATGACAGCTGCACCTGTACCGCAGAGAATGCCGCGGAGTACCCTCAAAGAGGTTGTTCGTTTTGCCATAAAACTCTCCTTTTTATGAGACGTGATCTGGTTTTAAATGAGGAACCGGCATATACACCGGTACACCGTTTTGATAGGTGAGAGAAACCTCTCCCTGGATTAACGGGTAAAGATAGTTGTAAAGCTCCTGACGGATATCGTTTCCGTGTGCATTGATCCATTCACGCGGGATGGATTTTGCCTCATTGGCAATGCCGCGGATCGGGGCATGGTCATAGGCTACCGCATATGGGGTATTCGAGGTGCGCGTCAGGGTTACCATGGAGGCGGTTACACCTTCCTCAGCGAGCAAAACAGCATGTTCTCCGAGTGCAAATGCCTCTGACTGATCGGTAGCAGATGCCAGATGGGAGGCACAGCGCTGCAATACATTGATTTCTATGGAACGGACTTTGACGCCGATGTTTTCCTTGACCAGAAATTCAAGTGCTTTTCCGGCTCCGGAGAGCTGCTGGTGTCCGAACTGGTCAGCCACTGCTTTGGAAGCTGTGATGTAGTCTCCGTTTTTGTCACGGATTCCCTCGGATACGGCAACAATCACATTGTTTAATGTTTTTAATTTGTTCCGGATATCGGTCAGAAACTGCTCTTTGTCAAATGCAACTTCCGGGAGATAAATAAAATGCGGGGCGGTGTTGTAGTCATTTCGCGCCAGGGCACTGGCAGCAGTGAGCCATCCGGCATCGCGCCCCATAATTTCTACGATAGTGACGCTTTTTACCGCGTAAATAAACGTATCGTGTGCAATTTCCAGCATTGTGGATGCAATGTATTTGGCGGCAGAACCGAATCCGGGTGTGTGGTCGATCATGCATAGATCGTTGTCAATGGTCTTTGGAACTCCGATAATCCGGATGTCGCTCTTGATTTTGGCGGCATAATCGGATAATTTAAGTACAGTATCCATGGAGTCATTGCCACCGATATAGAAAAAGGCTTTGATGTTTAACTTTGCAAACTGGTTGAAGATGAATACATAAGCAGAGTCGTCATCTTTGTAGTCCGGAAGTTTGTGCCGGCAGGAACCTAAATACATGGCCGGTGTAACTTTTAACCGGTTAAGGTTTTTTTCATCCGGGATCATCTGGGAAAGATTCAGATAACGCTCATTTAAAATACCGAGGATTCCATTGATTGCCCCGTAGCAGGTGTCGTACTTGCCGGACTTTTTTATTCCGGAGATGACTCCGGCGAGACTGGCGTTGATTGCTGCGGTTGGGCCGCCTGACTGTGCGACCATACAGTTTGACTGATTCATATGTAGCTCCTTAAAATGATATAATGTATGTGTACTTCATTGTAGAGGTTTTGGAAAGGAATCGCAAGTGAAACAAATGAAAAATCATAATTTCTATGACAATTGCATGCTGTGTCCGCGCACATGCGGGGCGCAGCGCAGTAAGGGAAAAACTGGAATCTGTGGGGTGACAGAGACATTAAAGGTAGCACGGGCGGCTCTGCATTTCTGGGAAGAACCGTGTATCAGCGGAACAAAAGGTTCGGGAGCCGTCTTTTTTTCCGGCTGTGCCCTGCACTGTGTGTTTTGTCAGAATGAGCCGATTGCACAGGGGACTGCGGGAAAAGAAATCACACCGGAACGGCTGGTGGAGATTTTTCTGGAACTGCAGGAACAGGGGGCGAACAATATCAATCTGGTTACACCGGGGCAGTATGTGCCGCATATCATCCGGGCGGTAGAACAGGCGAGACGGCAGGGACTTGCGGTTCCTATTGTATACAATACGGGAAGCTATGAGAATGTGGATACCATCAAGGCACTGGAAGGAATCGTGGATATTTATCTTCCGGATTTTAAGTATATGGACCCGTTTCTTGCGGCAAAATATTCCCATGCACCAGATTATCCGCAGACAGCAAAGGCTGCAATTGCAGAGATGGTGCGTCAGCAGCCCCGGCCGGTGTTTGCGTGGGAAGAAAAAAGAGGCGAAGACGTGCCAGAGGAAGCCTGCGAGAAAGCTGTGATGAAGAGGGGTGTGATTGTGCGCCAGCTGCTTTTGCCCGGATGTCTGAAAGATGCCAGAAACATTGTCCGGTATTTATATGAAACATACCAGAATAAAATCTATGTGAGTCTGATGAGTCAGTATACGCCGCTAGAACATGTCAGAGATTATCCGGAACTTGCGCACCGGGTGAGCCGGCGCACATATGACCGCTATGTGGACGCTGCGATTGCGCTTGGAATTACCCAGGCTTTCATTCAGGAGCCGGGGGTGGCAAAAGAAAGTTTTATTCCGGATTTTTCAAATGCAGAAGGCGTGTGAAATAATTGGAAAAATGTGTAAAATTGACTGGTTTTTTGACAGATATTGTAGTACCATAGATACATATAAGAGGAGTAATCAGGGAGGTATATGATATGGCAGAAAAGCCGGCAGGACATATTCTGATCGAATGCCCGAATACCATTTTTCATCTGTATGCCCGTGATGAGGGAGAGTTATCAAAAATTGAGACCTTTCTGCGCAATATCCGCGGAATCAAGCGGCTTGGGCTGAATGATATTTATATATGGTGCAATCGTCAGGGAATTTTATATGTTACAAAATTTCATTATCGCAAGGATTTTTCCCTGTGGTTTAATATGAAATCCTACTATCTGTATTTTTTACAGAAATTCCGTTATCAGTTTGCGCAGTATGCGGGATAAATATTTGTTGTTACTGTGTATGAGAGACCGTCAGTGGATTGCACTGCGGTCTTTTTTCTTATATAATGAGGAAACAGGAAAAGCCTGAAACGAAAAAGGAGAGTGAATATGAGATTTCCGGAATTTTTAAAAGAACATGGAACGATCGGATTTGTTGCGCCGTCATTCGGCTGTGCGACAGAACCTTATTATACAGCATTTGCACATGCAAGAGAACGGTTTGGGCAGATGGGATATCATACACAGATGGGGCCGAATTGTCTGGTGGATAAGGGAATCGGGATCAGCAACGACCCGGCATTATGTGGCAAAGAACTGAATGAAAGCTATTGCGGAACCGAAAATGACGTCATTATTTCCTGCGGTGGCGGGGAGCTGATGTGTGAAGTTGTTCCGTATATTGATTTCGCAGGGATTGCGCAGGCGAAGCCAAAGTGGTATATGGGGTTTTCCGATAATACCAATTTTACGTTCTTATCTGCAACGATTGCGGATACGGCAGCTGTTTACGGACCGTGCGCAGCCGCGTTTGGAATGGAACCGTGGCATCCGGCCGTGCAGGACGCACTGGATCTGCTCTGCGGAAAGATTACCCGTGTGCATAATTATGATCTGTGGGAGAAAGAATCTGTCAAAGATGAAGAACATCCGCTGGCGCCGTATCATGTGACGGAGCCGGTGGAACTGAAAGTATTTCCACAGGGAGCCGAAAATGTTACAATGGAGGGAAGACTGATCGGCGGATGTATGGATTGTCTGGTAAACCTTCTCGGTACGCGCTTTGATCACGTAAAAGAATTTCAGGAGCGGTATAAAGAGGATGGATTTCTCTGGTTTCTGGAAGCCTGTGATCTGCATGTGATGTCCATCCGCCGTGCCATCTGGCAGATGAAAGAGGCCGGATGGTTTTCGCATGTGAAGGGATTTCTAATCGGACGGCCGGTGTGTTTCGGAGAAGAAGCATTCGGGATTGATCATTACCGGGCAGTAACTGATCTGCTGGCAGAGTATCAGGTTCCGGTGATCATGGATCTGGACATCGGACACATGGCTCCTATGATGCCGGTTGTTACCGGGGCCATGGCAAAAGCACATGTGCAGGGAAATACATTTGTTCTGGATTATGAATGGAGGTAAAAATGAAAGGTTTGAAAAAATATATGGCAGGTATTCTTGTGGCAGGCATGGTTCTTGGAAGTGCAGCAGTTCCGGCACCGGTGTATGCGACAGAGGCAGAGGATGCACAGGAAGATAACGGGGATGATGTGGAAATTACCCTGGACGATATCTGGCGCTCGGAGCGGATCTGACTGCAGACCAGCAGCATACCGTGTTATCTTATATGGGGATCGAAGCGGCGGATTTTGATAAATATGATGTGGTTTATGTGAGCAATGCAGAAGAACATCAGTATCTGGATTCTTATGTTCCGAAAAAACAGATCGGAACGAAAGCGCTTTCTTCCGTGCTGGTTTCCCTGGCAGATTCCGGTAACGGGCTGAAGGTATCCACATACAACATTAACTACTGTACGGCGGGCATGTACAAGAACGCACTTGCCACTGCAGGGGTGGAAGATGCCAATGTGATTGTTGCGGGACCGTTTCCGCTTTCCGGGACGGCAGCACTGGTCGGAACGTTTGAGGCATATGAAAAACTGACCGGAAAGGAACTGGATGAATCGGTTGTGGATGCTGCAATGGATGAACTTGTCACAACCGGAGATCTTGAGCAGAGCATTGACGGCGATTCCAATGATGTGGAGGCGATGATTGCAGATCTGAAAGGGCAGATTGCCAGTGGAAAGATCAAAACGCCGGAGGAGATGGAACAGGCGATTGAAAAACTTGCGGATAAATATGATCTGAAATTATCGGACGATGACAAGCAGAAACTTCTTGGTCTGATGAAAAAACTGCAGGGACTGGACCTGAACTGGGATTCCATTAAAAATCAGGCATCTGCATGGGCTTCCCAGCTGCAGAATCAGCTTGCGGACAAGAATATCGGACAGAAGATAGCAGCCTTTTTTGAAAAGCTGTTTGATATGATCCGGAGTCTGTTTCAAAAATAAAAACATAAAATTTGAGTAAAGTGATTGTAAAAACCATGAGAAGTGTTTTATAATAAATCGAAGCATGTAAAAAAAAGAAGAACAAGAAAAGGAAACAGATATGAATGGCATAATGATTGTCCTGACACTTCTGAGTGGTGTTGCACTATTTCTTTATGGAATGTCTCTGATGGGAGACGGACTCAAACGTGTGGCAGGAAACCAACTGGAGCTTGTATTGTATAAGCTCACAAATACACCGATCAAAGGTGTACTTCTTGGAACGATAGTTACAGCGATTATTCAGTCATCTTCCGCAACGACCGTCATGGTTGTCGGATTCGTAAATTCGGGAATGATGAAAGTCGCACAGGCGATTGGAATTATCATGGGAGCAAATATCGGTACGAGTGTTACCGGATGGATTCTTTGTCTTTCCTATATTGATGGGTCCAGCGGTATCGCACAGTTGTTGTCCACGGCAACCATTTCTGCCGTTGTTGCGATTATCGGTATTATTTTTAAGATGTTTGTCAAAAAGGCAAACTACAAAAATGTGGGAGATATCATGCTTGGTTTTGCAATCCTCATGGTAGGAATGCAGACGATGAGCGGGGCAGTTTCCCCATTGAAAGATAACCCGCATTTCGTCAATCTTCTCACAAAGTTTGAAAATCCGTTTATGGGAATTATTGTGGGAATTGCGTTTACTGCAGTTTTACAGAGTGCTTCCGCATCCGTTGGTATTCTGCAGGCATTGTCCGTGACCGGAAGTATCAGTTTTGCGGCAGCACTTCCGATTACGATGGGAATTGGAGTAGGAGCGGCCTGCCCGGTACTGCTTTCTTCCATCGGTACAAATAAAAACGGAAAACGTACAGCCTTGATTTATCTGCTGAACGATCTGTTCGGTATGATTTTCTGGTCGATTGTCTTTTACAGTGTCAATGCTTTTGTACACTTTAAGTTTTTGAATATGACGATGAGCCCGATCAAGATCGCCATGATGAACTCTATTTTCCGTCTGGCAACAATCATGATTCTGCTTCCGTGCATTAATCTGATTGAGAAACTGGTATTCCGTCTGATCAAAGACGATCCGGAGGATCTGGAAGAGCAGGCAGATTTCGATCTCCTCGAAGAACGATTTCTGGCGTATCCGGCACTTGCCATCGGACAGAGCCATACGGCGGTCAACGGCATGGCAAAGAAGGCACGCAAGAACATTAACCGTGCACTTTCGCTGTTAGGAGATTATTCCCAGGATAAGTACAATAAAGTACAGGAAAAAGAAAACCTGATTGACAAATATGAGGACAAGCTTGGCACATATCTTATGCAGCTGACCGGACAGGAGATGTCTACCGTTCAGATGCAGCAGGTGTCAAAATTCCTGCACACGATCAGTGATTTTGAACGTCTGGGGGATCATGCGGTCAATATTTCTAATGTTGCAAATGAAATTTCGGAAAAGAAGATTACATTTTCCGAGTCGGCACAGAAGGAACTTTCCGTGCTGGAGGCAGCAGTCAGGGAGATTGTCGATCTGACAGTTGATGCTTTCTGCGAGGATGATCTGGAGATGGCTGCAAAAATCGAGCCTTTGCGGGAACTGATCGGAATTTTGTGTAATGATCTCAAAAACCGGCATGTAACCAGACTGCGGGAAGGAAAATGTGAATTCCGGCAGGGATTTGCGTTTAATGATCTGCTGACGAATCTGGAAAGAATCGCAGCGCACTGTTCCAATGTTGCGGTAGCAATGATTGAGACGGAGACTTCGGAATTTGATACCCATGAGTATTTAAAGAGCGTCCGTCACATGAAAGACGATGCTTATCTGGAGTGCTTTGATTCGTATGCACGCAAATACAGTATTCCACCGACAAAAAAAGAAAAGAAAAATAAGTAGTTTTTCATCCCCCGGAAATTTCCGGGGGATTTTGTGTACCATTTATCGGACACTGAATATGAGATACTGTCTTCAACCAAAACCTAAAATGAAAAATTAAACCTGTACTTTGACAACTGAAAATGGCTATAAAAGGT
>ENA-OPNP01000439-OPNP01000439.1-human-gut-metagenome-genome-assembly--contig:-NODE-439-length-16138-cov-1.822110_pt1 | contig 16138 bp, 15 predicted proteins | sample MGYA00241539_ERZ501775 | MGnify/ENA primary metagenome ERZ501775 (study PRJEB25962, sample SAMEA2042651) | human gut metagenome | biome: human gut; feature: human-associated habitat; material: faeces... | reverse complement strand
GGTCTGGGTTCAAACAAGCAGGAAGTCCGCTTATGAAGATGGAACTTGTACTTTCCGTATTGTTTACAGGTTCACTTCCTGCATTCTTTCTTTGCTGCACAAATTTATCCTTTCTATTTTATCTGTAATTCTCAGATGCAAATCTAAGGTATTCTGTTTATTTAATTTTCTAATGCAAAAATACATTATACTATATATCGGCTCAAATGAACTAGATTAACCCTGATTTTATCAAGACAAAGGCTTGTTTTTTACCGATAAAAGACTTTACTTTGTAATCATTATAAAAATAAACTATGATTAAAAACTGTATCATTCGAATTTGGGAGTTTTATCGGGATGGATTTCGGGAAATGACGCTCGGCCGTACACTCTGGATGCTGATTTTGGTCAAGCTCTTTATTATGTTTTTTATTCTGAAGCTATTTTTCTTTCCTTCTTTTCTGAAGGATAAAACGGATGAGGAAAAACAGCAGTATGTAGGTTCAGAGCTTATAAATCGTTCAAGTAATTCAATTATTAAATAAAACTAGAAATTTATGTTAGAAAGTATTGACACATCGATGGTGGATTGGTCAAGAGCCCAGTTTGCCTTAACTGCCATGTATCATTGGCTATTTGTGCCGCTAACGTTGGGATTGGCTGTTATTATGGGGTTAATGGAAACACTTTATTATGTTTCCGGCAATGAATTCTGGAAGCGGACAGCCAAGTTCTGGATGAAGTTGTTTGGAATTAATTTTGCGGTGGGAGTTGCTACCGGACTGATTCTGGAATTTCAGTTCGGAACCAACTGGAGCAACTATTCGTGGTTTGTAGGAGATATATTCGGAGCTCCTCTGGCCATTGAGGGAATCGTGGCGTTTTTCATGGAGGCTACTTTTATAGCCGTAATGTTTTTTGGGTGGAATAAAGTGAGCAAAAAGTTTCATCTGACGTCTACCTGGCTGACCGGATTGGGAGCAACTTTCTCTGCCTGGTGGATTTTGGTTGCCAACTCATGGATGCAGTATCCGGTAGGTATGGCATTTAATCCCGAAACAGTACGCAACGAGATGGTGGATTTCGCTTCGGTAGCCTTTTCACCAGTAGCTGTTATGAAGTTTTTGCATACAGTGCTCAGCAGCTGGATATTGGGAGCTGTGTTTGTTATCGGTGTCAGTGCGTGGTATCTGTTGCGTAAACGTGAAAAGGAGTTTGCTGTAGCCAGCATTAAGATTGCGGCAGGAGTGGGGTTGTTTGCAGCGTTGGTTACTGCTTTTTCCGGTGATAAATCTGCTTATCAGGTAGCCAAGTATCAGCCAATGAAACTGGCTGCTATGGAAGCTCTTTACGATGGAGGTACTCATGAATCGCTTACTGTGGTAGGCAGTCTTAAGATTCCAGAAATGTTGTCATACCTGGCAACGCATGATGTAGCTGGATATGTTCCGGGAATCAATAATATTTTGTTGGGAGGATATACGCTTCCAGACGGTTCTCAGGCACTTTCTGTTATGGAAAAAATGGAAAGAGGAAAACTGGCTATCAGTGCCCTTGCCGATTTCCGTCAGGCAAAGGAAGAAAAAAATGAGGAAGGTATGCAGCGTGCCCGTCAGGTGCTGGATGAAAACATGCCTTATTTCGGATATGGATATATAAAAGATCCTAATTCGATCGTTCCGAATGTATGGTTGTCGTTCTGGTCATTCCGTGTAATGGTTGGACTGGGTATGTATTTCATCGCATTTTTTATTTTGATATTGGTTCTGGCATGGAAACATCAGTTGTCGAAAGCCAGCTGGCTGCATTGGATTGCACTTTGGAGTATTCCGTTGGCTTATATCGCCAGTCAGGCCGGATGGATTGTTGCCGAAGTAGGACGCCAGCCTTGGGCTATACAAGACCTGCTTCCTGTGAATGCTGCAATTTCCAGACTGGAAACCGGTTCGGTACAGGCAACTTTCTTCATCTTCCTGATTATGTTTACAGTGCTGTTGATTGCTGAAATAGGTATTATGCTGAAAGCTATCAAGAAAGGTCCGGAAGAGGTGTAAATAAACGATAAGTCAACTATTACTTAAATAATAGAATTTATGGATTCAACATATATTTTTTTACAGAACTATTGGTGGTTTCTGGTTTCTTTGCTGGGAGCTTTGTTGGTATTTCTGCTGTTTGTTCAGGGAGGAAACTCTTTACTGTTTCGTTTAGGACAGACGGAAGAAGAGCGGACTTTGATGGTAAATTCTACCGGTCGTAAATGGGAGTTTACCTTTACTACACTGGTAACTTTTGGAGGAGCCTTTTTTGCCTCTTTCCCTTTGTTTTACAGTACAAGCTTCGGGGGAGCATATTGGCTATGGATGATTATTCTGTTCAGTTTTGTGCTACAGGCTGTCTCTTATGAGTTTCAGTCAAAGTTAGGTAATTTGCTGGGTAAGCGTACTTATCAGTATTTTCTGGTGATAAATGGAATTGTAGGACCTGTGTTGCTGGGAGCGGCTGTGGCTACATTCTTCAATGGCTCAAATTTCATTGTCAGAAAAGCTAATATGACCAATGAAATGATGCCTGTCATCAGTCGCTGGGCAAACGGCTGGCATGGATTAGACGCTTTTGGTGATCCCTGGAATTTGATTTTAGGGCTGTATTTTTCCTGGCACGCTTGTTGGGTAATATGTATTTCATCAATAATATTCGTCATGAAGGACTGATTCTTCGTTGCCGGCGCCAGCTGATTTCAGATGCAGTACCTTTCCTGTTGTTTTTTCTGGCTTTTGTTATCCGTACGTTGCTGAAGGATGGATTTGCTGTAGATGCAGAAACACAGACCATTGTTATGGAACCTTATAAATACTTCAACAATTTGCTGGCTATGCCTTATCTGCTGATATTGTTTTTGGTGGGAGTTATCGGTGTATTGTTTGGTCTGGTGAAAAGTATTCTCAGTGCTACATATACGAAGGGCATCTGGTTTGCAGGAGCAGGTACGGTGCTTACCGTATTGGCATTGTTGCTTTGTGTGGGATATAATCATACCGCTTATTATCCTTCAACAGTCGATTTGCAGAGTTCGCTGACGCTTGCCAACAGCTGTTCCAGTAAATTTACGCTGACCACTATGGCATATGTTTCTATTCTCGTACCGTTTGTTTTGGCTTACATAGTTTATGCATGGAGAGCTATAGACAGCAAACCGATTACGGTAGACGAAATGAAAGAAGACGATCATGCGTATTAATCCTGACGGGAAATATTAGATAAATATGGCTGCTCCGAAGCAGGATGAAGAAGACCTTAAACGGAGCGGGTGATAATAAAAAATCAGCCTCCAGTGAGTTAGACGTTGGAGGCTGATTCTATTTTCAAAGTTATCAATCTTGCATGAGTAAATACTTACTTTTGTGAAGCCGGACATTGCTTGCAAGGTGCCGGAGCTTCTCCCATCTTAGCTTTAGGGGCTTGTGGGCACTGGGGCTTGTTTATACAAGGACGATGAGGACGTTTAGGACCATTGTCTTTGAATAAAACTTCTACCTGACGGATATTCAGGATCTTTTTAAACTTCTTGTAATAGGTTTCCTGAGTTTCCACAAGCTTTTTGCGAGCAGCAAAGCGGTCTTGCATCATCTGGTCTATTTCTGCATCAGTCAATTCTTTCTTTTCTCCTTTCTGTAATTGCTTTGGAGCCGGCTTGCATTGTTTCATAGCTTCCAGATACTCTTTGTACAACGGGGCAAATTTTGCAGCAGTTTCCTCATCCAGAAAAAGACGTTTCTGTGCTTTCTTTACTTGCATTTCGATCCGTTGTTCCGGTGTAAGTTTCTTTTCTTTCTGACCGGGTTGTGCCAATATTATGCCGCAACTCATCATGGTAGCCATCATCAGTGCTGTGAATAAACGTTTTGTTTTCATTGTTGTTGTAATTTGGGTTTATACTAAAATCATTTTTAGCGCGCTTTCTGGTGTTATGACAGAAAGAAAGCAGAAAGGTTTATCGGGGATGACAAATTTTAGTATTTCCTGTTTATTCAAGAGAAAAGTCAGCCTCGCGGCAGATTGTAATATCTTCTCCGTTCACAGGGTGGATAAAGCTTAGTTCGGCGGCATGAAGATATAGTCGGTCTGCACGTTTCCCATACAGTTCGTCGCCCACAATGGGACAGGCTAGTCCTTGTGGATGAGCAGCATGTACGCGCAGTTGATGGGTACGTCCGGTAAGCGGATAGAACGCAATCAGCGTTTTCCCGTTTTTCCGTTCCAGCACCTTGTAGCGGGTGATGGCTGGTTTGCCATATTCGAAACTTACCATTTGTCGCGGGCGGTCGTGAAAGTTCAGACAAAGCGGCAGGCTGATAGTTCCTTCATCAGTGTTGACTATGCCGGACAGCACAGCTGTGTAACGCTTTTTAATCTCTCTTCCGCAAAATAAAGCCTGTAGCTTTTGATGCGTATCTTTGTCTTTTGTTGCAAGCAGTAAGCCGGATGTTGCCATATCCAGCCGATGTACAAGCATAGGACCTGTTGCTTCCGGATAGCGTTCGTGCAGAAACTGGTATACCGAGTTCAGTGCTTCTTTGCCGGGTACGGATAACATACCGGCAGGGCTGTTTAACACCACCCAGCCAGTCGTCCTCATAAACAATTTCAGGCTTTGTGTCCTGGTGTATGTTTTCTGCCAATGGGTTCTTTTCCACTTGCAAGCCGACAAGCATATGTTTCAGAATGGGTTCACACTTTCCCTTACAAGAAGGGTAGAAGTGCCCTGCATGCCTTATCTCTTCTTTTGGCGATTTCCCCCACCAGAATTCTCCCATAGCAAGTGGCTTTAGTTGGTGCAGATAAGCATATTGCAACAGCTTGGGTAACGCACATTCGCCTGTTCCGGCTGGAGGAGCTCCTTGTGGTGTATCTTTAAATAGCTCACATAAATCTTTTACTTCTCCTTTGGCATTCAGCATACGAAATTGTTCGAACAGCTTTTGTTGCAAGGCGGCAGAACGTACTTTGCGTTCCTGTTTCAATTGACAGATCAGCTGCTCCATATGTTTCAGCTCTTCCTCCTGCAGCTGTGTTTCTTCCTTCAGCTTTTTCTCCAGTCGTTTGTATTCAGCCTTTTGAAACTGACTCTCACGGATCAGGTTTTTCTGTTCTTCTTCACTGATACCTTCAGCACGCCGTTGTTCACGCGCGAGTTTAGCTTCTTTCATTTGCTGTTTGGCGTCAGCCAATGTCTGGCTAGCTTGAGCCTGACATGCTGCCAGCCTTGAGCGCATGTCCTTCAGTTGCTGGCAATCTTCCAGTTCCTTAATCTGTTTGTTGATTGCAGAAATGTTTGCTTCTTCGATGCGGAAGAAACCGTCTGGCTGTAACAGATCATATACGGGAGGTACAAAAAACTGGTGTAAGTTACTGCCTGCAAGATTCCCGGAGAATGCAGCCAGATAGCCGACTCTTTCATCTGGAGTCTGCACAATCAGTACCCCGAACATTTTTCCTGCTGACAATTCTTCAGTCCAGTCTGTTCGTGAAGCTATATAATTCTGCACCTCGTGCGCAGCTTTGACAGTTAATGGGTGAGGAGTATAATGAAACGGAAAAGTAAATTCCGACGGAAGCTCTATTCCGTCGGAATCAATATTCAGATAATGTATTTTATCGTCTATGAAGTCTGTCATACAAAAAATTATTCCAGTTCACGCTGACGGCAGAAGCATTCGCCGAATTTTTCATCTACGTTTTCTATCGCTTCCTTGAAGATACCATAAACAGCCGATCCTGATCCGCTCATTGAAGCATAGACTGCTCCCAGATCGTACAATTTATCTTTGACAGCTGCAATTTCCGGATATTTCTGGAATACACTGTATTCAAAATCATTTTTCATACAGTCTTTCCATGTTTCTATCGGGCGTTTGATAATCTCTTTCAATGAAACTTCCGGATGTTGAGGTTTGATACATACGAAAGCATCACGTGTAGAAACGAATATATTCGGTTTTACTAGTACGAGATAATAACCTTTCAGTGAAATCTCTATAGGTTCGAATATATTTCCAATACCAGATGCAAAGACCGGTTTGTTCTTGATGAAGAATGCGCAGTCTGCTCCCAGGCGTGCAGCATATTCTTCCATTTTCTCTTCGCTTATTCCAAGCTTGAATTTTTCATTCAGCAGTTTTATCATAAAAGCAGCATCAGCCGATCCACCACCCAATCCGGCACCAGTCGGAATGTGCTTAAACAGATGAATGTCTACCGGAAGCATCTGGTAATTTTCTGCTTTCAGCAGATTGTATGCTTTAATAACCAGATTATCCTCAAGGTTTCCTTCGATAACAGTTCCGCTTGTATGAATCTTATAAGGAAGATCAGAACCTTCTAGGCGATTCACTTCCAGTGCATCTTGCAGCTGGATAGGGTAAAAGACAGTTTCCAGATTATGGTATCCGTCCGGACGCTTCTCTGTGATATTCAGTCCCAGGTTTATTTTGGCATTTGGAAAAGTCAGCATGGCGTTGAAAATTAAGAATTAATAATTTAAAATTAAAAGGGGAAGCTATGAAGTGCAGCTTCCGAAGACAAAGTTAGTGATTTCTGTTCATAGTAGATTGAAAACTTAGCAATGATTTATTTACCGCTTATAAATAAATTCGCTTATCTTTGCCATACGAGCGAAGATAGGCTGCACCTCAACATAACTTTTTCATGCAAGCATGAAAGTTATGTATTCGGTTTGCATTATCTTTGCTTCCCCTTTCTAAAAGGGAAGTTCATTTAATTTTTAATTTTCAATTATTAATTCTTAAAGTGGCAGAACAAAGAAGAACATCCCGTACTCCGAAAGGAAAGGCACCACAGCCCGTAACAGACTACGGACGTATCCAGCCGCAAGCGCCGGAGCTGGAAGAAGCAGTCTTGGGAGCCTTGATGATTGAGAAGGACGCTTATTCGCTGGTAAGTGAAATTCTTCGTCCGGAGTCATTCTATGAGCATAGACATCAGCTGATATATTCCGCTATTACCGATTTGGCCGTGAATCAGAAGCCGGTCGATATCCTCACCGTGAAGGAGCAGCTTTCAAAGCGGGGAGAATTGGAGGAAGTGGGCGGCCCGTTCTATATTACCCAACTTAGCAGTAAGGTGGCATCTTCTGCACACATCGAATATCATGCACGTATCATTGCGCAGAAAGCTTTGGCACGTGAATTGATTACTTTTACCAGTAATATCCAGAGCAAGGCTTTCGACGAGACGCTGGACGTGGACGATTTGATGCAGGAGGCCGAAGGAAAACTGTTCGAGATTTCCCAGCAGAACATGAAGAAGGATTATACACAAATTAATCCTGTCATTGCCGAAGCCTATGATTTGATTCAGAAAGCTGCTGCCCGTACCGATGGTTTGAGTGGCTTGGAAAGTGGGTATACCAAGCTGGACAAGATGACTTCCGGATGGCAGAAGTCCGACCTCATCATTATTGCAGCCCGTCCTGCCATGGGTAAAACGGCGTTCGTACTTTCCATGGCGAAAAACATTGCCGTGAATTTCCGCAATCCCGTAGCGCTGTTCTCGCTTGAAATGAGTAACGTGCAGCTGGTGAACCGTTTGATATCCAACGTGTGCGAGATTCCGAGTGAGAAAATCAAGAGTGGTCAGTTGGCGGACTATGAATGGCAGCAGTTGGATTACAAACTGCGTGACTTGCTGGATGCTCCGCTTTATGTGGACGATACGCCTTCTTTGTCGGTATTCGAACTCCGTACGAAGGCACGGCGTTTGGTACGTGAGCACGGAGTAAAGATTATCATCATCGACTACCTTCAGCTGATGAATGCAAGCGGAATGTCTTTCGGTAGCCGTCAGGAAGAAGTTAGTACCATTTCGCGCTCATTGAAAGGTTTGGCCAAGGAGCTGAACATTCCTATCATCGCTCTGTCGCAGTTGAACCGTGGTGTGGAGAACCGTGAAGGCGAGGAAGGCAAGCGTCCCCAGTTGAGTGACCTTCGTGAATCCGGTGCCATCGAGCAGGATGCCGATATGGTTTGCTTCATCCACCGTCCTGAATATTACAAGATTTATACTTCTGCCGATGGCAGTGACTTGCGCGGTATGGCGGAAATCATCATAGCAAAGCACCGTAACGGTGCCGTGGGGGATGTGCGTCTGAGGTTTATCGGACAGTACACCCGTTTCCAGAATCCCGAGGATGATATGGTTATTCCACCTCCGACGGAGGGTGGAGGAGCTACATTTGGTTCACGTATGAATGCGCCTATCGGAAGTACGGCAACACCCCCCCCTCCACCGGCTGCTGATTTTCCGCCACAGACGGACAACCCGTTTGGAGGTGTGGGGTCGGACGGGCCATTGCCTTTCTGATGTATTTTTATGGCTACACCCTTTGCCTTGAATGCCTATACTATCGTAGAGTGATGGCTACACCTTTAGGTACAAAGGGTGTAGCCATTTAAAATGCTGTATTCGAGCCTATTTGCTTATTCTAAAACCTTCAATGTGGACAGTAAGAACGTCAATCTTACTTTTGCTCCCTTTTCCGTTTTGATTGTGCCTCGGGCATCTGCTGTTCTGTGTTTATTTTATCAGTGGATAGGGTATCTTGCTTTATTTCTTGTTCCTTTCTCAGCCGCTTGAGTTTCCATCTGTTCCAGAAAAGGAGCTCACTCCATTTGTTGAAATCCTTTTTGAAGATAATACCAATACCTTGTGTTGTCAGATTTGTCCGGGTGTAGTAGCGGTCGTTCGTTTCGTTGTACGCTTTCAGGCGGATGTCTCCGGAACGGTTGACGAGCCATTCCGCTTCAAAGTCTCCCACAAAATTGGTATTTGCCATCGGATTATCACGATAACCAAAGTTACCATTGATAAGTAGTCGGTTATTCAATAATTGTCCTGAAAGCATAGTCTCGAACTCCATGTCTGTCCAGCCTCTTTCACCGGTACTGAAATTGGTGCCGAAGTTCCAGTTATTGACATCGAGAATGTTCGATAAAGCGTTATTCAACTGTCCGGAAAGGGTGGATGAAACAACACTGGACATCATATTCGAATTCTGGGTGGCTCCTAAGTTTTCCGGGGTATAGAACTTGCCGATAGCCAACAGATAGAGTATCTGCATGTTCATTTGCTCGTCGGTAGGAATATAGTTACGGACAATGGCCTGCACTTCATCGCGTTCGTTGGGCAGTTCGATGTCGAATTTTACATCAGGTGAGGTCAATTGTCCGGTAAGGTCCATCATACAGTTCACTTTTACATTTGTCTGGCTGATGTAGCCGGAGGTTGCCTCGTTGGGCATTAGGTCATTTAAGGATGCTGAGTTGACCGTATAACCTGCTTTTATGTCCAGAGTGGCATCCAGTGGCGAGCCGTTGAATGTAATGGAACTTCCATCCCTGATAATAAAGTCCTTTCGGATAACCTCTTGCAGACTGAATTTATAGACTCCCTGGCTTATCCGGTAACTGCCAAACATCTTTACATCTCCTTTATTGAAGAACTCAGTACGGATATTTCCAGTTCCCCGTCCACTGATATAGTCGCCAGCGATAGGGTCCATGATAATCTTCATGGTAGCGTCGGGAGTGGCGTCTATCAAGAGATTCAGCCGGATATCAGTGTCGCTCTCTCTTTCTTCCTCGATTTCCTTTTGGGCAATTTCGTAGTCGGAAAGGCGGATAGAGTCTTGTACGGCACGGCGTGGTGTCTTGTCCACAAACTTGATGAACTGGTTGCTGACTGCTGTAGATACGTTATCTTTTATATAGGTAAAGGTAGTGTTGCGATTGGTAGTCATTGCAACATCAATGTTAACGCCATCTTGGGCATTACCGGCAATAGTGGCATTTCCCGTACCGTAGACGGTGCCGTAGAAGGGATAGTCCGGTGATTCTTTGGTATTCATCACCAGCATGTCGTTGACATTGAAATTGAAACGGTACTCCAGGTTCTTAAAATGCTGATAGTGCAGATAGCCGCTCATACTTCCTTGATGCCCTTGCGTGTCGAAAATGCGGTTGTTGCGGAAGGTCAACCCGCCGGGCTCGATGTAGATGCTGTCTTTGACGGAGAAAGTGGTGTTGAGCACGTCTACCTTCATAGAAGCATCGCCGAATACACGCCCTTCCATGGTGAGAGCCTTGAATTTGCCATAGAAATGTACATGGCCGGTAGCACGTCCGTTGAATTCGGGCGTGATGCTACTCATATAATGATGTATAAACTTCAAGTTGGTACCGTCCGCTTCAATTTGGAGATCCAATGAACTAGTGGGCTTCAAAGGATAGATATAGCCATACACATGGCTTTTGGCAATATCTTTCTCCCGGATATGGGCATCTAGATAGATGCCCTTCACGTCGTGGTGCCATTCTCCGTGTATGTTGGCATCACCCAGCAAGCCTTCGTTCAATCCGAGGTTGCGGATAAACAAGTCGGTGCTCATGACAGGGTTTTCCAATACTCCGCTGGCGAAAGCCGGACCGGTGGCTTCTCCTTTGAAATTGACTCCGAGGTCTGCAATGTCGAACACATAACCGATGTTGATTTCCTTCAAATCCAGACGTACTGTATCTTCGGGTTGTGGTGAAACGATACCATTGATACGCAAGTGCCGGTCTTTATGGCTGAAGTAGAAATCATTGACATACACTTTGCCGGAGTCGAGTACTACTTGGGAAGAATGTATATCCCACAGCGTATCGTTCAGTATCACGTTGGTGGGCTGGACATCAATGACGGTTTTTAAGGGGGGAAGTTTCCTCTTGCTTTCATTCGCTTCGTTCTGTTCACGGATGAAGTGGGCGACGGCGGCGAGTTTCCCGCTGTAGGTTACAGTGCTACTGTTACCCCAATTCAGCGTGGTCTGTATGTTATTGTTCCGGGCTTGCGCTTCTAAAGCTATATTGACAGCGCCGTTTGATTTGCGGTTGCTGAAGCGTAGGCGTGTATGGAACTGGTCACCGGGATTCTCGCAAAGGAACATTCCGGATTCGATGAATTTGTTTCCATAACGGAGACGGGGAAAATAGCCTTCTACGCGGAGCCGCTGTGCCTTGTCATTGAAGTATCCCTTAATGGTGGAATGGGTATATACTTTTACCGGAATCTGAAAGACGGTGGAGAACAGTTCCGTATTGTAAATGTGCATGTCAAAATGGAAATTGTTCTCTGTCTCTATGGGTTTCTTGTCTGGCAGAATCAAGGCGGGGATATAACGTTGCATGATATTCAGTACACTGGCAGGCAGGGTACGATAAGAGTAGTCACCTTCTATGCTACCTTGGAGAAAGTTGGATTGGATGGTCAGCCGTTTCTGGCCTTCGCTTTCTCTTATGGCAGATATCTTCAGATTGTCCAGGAAGTATTGTGTTTCCGGAGCTGCGAATAGTAAGCTGTCAACGTTGATTTCACCGTTCATCTCGTCAATGGAACCGCCGGTGAAGTCTGCCTTGACTTTGACTGATATTTCCGTATCTTCATAGTTGGGTGTAAGATGTAGGGCATGAGGACGAAATTTGTCGATGCTTGCCTGAAAGTTGAAAGTCGGTACCCGACTGGCGGTATTGATGGTACCGTTCAAAATAACAGAACCATTGGTGTCATCCAAGGCGACTTTTCCCGTGAAGCCTCCCTGCTTGTATTCTCCATCTAGGGTGATATTTTCGTAATTGTAGTCGCTGTAATCAATGGAGGCAACCAGCCCTTTCAGCAGTACGGACGGGTATTGGTTTTCGTAATGGTTGCAGTTGACATCTAGATTGAAAGTTACTTTACCCAGTTTCTTGTTGCCCAGCATCTTGCCCAGCTCAAACTCTTTGGTTTTCACTGCACCGGAATAGGCAAAATAACCTTTATCTTTGTTAGAACTTAGTTTTACGTCAGTTTGGATGGTTCCGATGTCAGTGCGTACTTGTCCGTAAGTTACGAGGTCTGTGAAGTAGCCCGAGACTTCTCCACGGAAGGAAACCGTTCCTAAGTGTTGCAGGACGGGAGGTACTCCATTGTAGTTCTTGCTGAAATTCCGGACAAAGAAGGCAATTCCTTCCGGGTCTGCGTACAAATTGGACAAATTACCGAATACATAAGCATTTTCCGGATGGGAAAGGTCTTGTAGAGATACGTCTCCCCTCAGATAAAAATGATTTCCGACAGAGACGGAAAGGTGCGGGCAATTCAGTTGATTGATGGTGCCGTCCGTCTGTACCTCTACTTGCAATTTTTCCTTGAAAGAACCAAAAGCCGGAACAAAAGCCGATAAATCCTGCAAGGCGATTTGAGAGGGCAGCAAATGGAATGAGAAACGGACATCTTGGGCAAGATTGTCAAACGCCCCCAGACTGTCATAATCCATGTGTATAGTATCCATTGCCAAAGAGGTGTTGGGGAGGTCGATAGCGAAATTTTCGATTTTCATCCGTTGGTCATTGCCGATAACCTTTAGACTTAGTTTCTTCAATTCAAATCCGGAATGTTCTTCTTCGATGCTCAGACGCTTGATGGCGGCATTGATAGAATCATTTTGTAATGCTTTTAGGGAGATGTTTGCAATAATGTTACGTAAACGGAGATGCTGTGGATTGAATTTTCCCGGAGTCTCTTTCTCGGACAGCACATCATACGAAACCTTTCCGCGGCGTATCAGTAAGGAATTGATACGGAGATCCAGGTTGTTTTTCTTTTGAACTGTATCTTTGGATGCGAATGCGTCGAGTACAAACTGAAAATTAGGTTTATCCTTGGGAGTCTGCTTGCTTAGATTGATGTTAAAGCCGAACAATTGTATGTTACTAATGGATATTTTGCCGCTGAATAGGGGGAGAATATCGAATTTGGCAGAAAGACGGGTCACTTTCAGCATTTCCTTGCCGGATTGGTCGTCCAGGAGCAGGTCGTCGATGATGATGCGGTTCAACAATCCTATGTTTATTCGCCCGATGGAAATCTTGCTGTCCAGTATGGAAGCCAGTTCATTGGCAACAAATACAGACATTTGTCGCTGAACAGATGGAATGTTCAGCAACAATATGGTACCAATGTACAATCCCAATACAATACCGAGTACCCAGCGTACTGTTTTTTTTAGCTTTCTGATAGGCGGTTAATTTTTATAATCAGCCAACAAAAATATGAAATAATACGTTATGAATCGTACTTTTATCACTACTTTTGCAGCGTTTAAACGTAAATAAACATTATGAGTACAATAATCTTGGGAATAGAATCTTCTTGTGATGACACTTCTGCAGCTGTCATCAAAGATGGTTATCTGCTTTCGAATGTGGTGGCCAGCCAAGCTGTGCATGAAGCATACGGTGGGGTAGTGCCTGAACTGGCTTCCCGCGCGCACCAACAAAATATAGTTCCGGTAGTGCATGAGGCATTGAAACGCGCCGGAGTAACCAAAGAGGAATTGAGTGCTGTGGCCTTTACGCGTGGACCGGGATTGATGGGATCATTGTTGGTGGGGGTATCTTTCGCCAAAGGGTTCGCCCGTTCATTAGGTATTCCAATGATTGATGTTAATCATTTGACCGGTCATGTGTTAGCTCATTTTATTAAAGCAGAAGGTGAAGATAATGTGCAGCCGGGATTTCCTTTCCTCTGCTTGCTGGTTTCCGGTGGAAACTCACAGATTATCTTGGTGAAAGCCTATAACGATATGGAAATTTTGGGGCAGACTATTGATGATGCCGCCGGTGAAGCCATTGACAAATGCTCAAAGGTGATGGGATTAGGATATCCGGGTGGTCCAATTATTGACAAGCTGGCTCGGCAAGGTAATCCTAAAGCCTTCTCGTTCAGCAAACCGCATATTCCAGGGTTGGATTATAGTTTTAGCGGACTTAAGACCTCGTTCCTTTACTCTCTGCGCGACTGGATGAAGGACGACCCTGATTTCATCGAACATCACAAGACGGATTTGGCGGCATCGCTGGAAGCTACCGTCGTAGATATCTTGATGGATAAGTTGCGCAAAGCCGCCAAGCAATATAAAATAAAGGAAGTGGCTGTTGCCGGAGGTGTTTCTGCCAATAATGGATTGCGTAATGCTTTCCGTGAGCATGCCGGGAAGTATGGTTGGAAAATATTTATTCCGAAGTTCAGCTACACAACGGATAACGCTGCCATGATTGCCATTACCGGATATTTCAAGTATATGGATAAAGATTTTTGTCCGATGGAAGCACCTGCTTATTCACGGGTAACTTTAAGATAATATATATAATAAGGTATGAAGCTGGAAGAAAAGGTAGGAGAGCTGCTGAAAGCAAAGAAATTGTCCCTTTCCACCGCAGAAAGTTGTACGGGTGGAGGAATTGCCGCTCTGATAACTTCCGTTCCTGGCAGTTCGGAATACTTTAATGGTAGTATAGTGGCGTATTCCAATGAAATAAAGATGTCTTTGTTGCATGTATCTGCCGAAACATTGGAAAAATATGGAGCAGTAAGTCGTGAAACTGTTACAGAAATGGTGAAAGGTGCGATGAAAACGCTGAAAACAGATTGTGCAGTGGCTACTTCCGGTATTGCAGGTCCTGGAGGTGGGACTTCGGAAAAACCGGTGGGTACGGTGTGGATAGCTGTTGCCTATAAAAATGAAATCGTTACCATGAAGCAGGAGGGAGACGAGGGAAGAAAGGGAAATGTGGAAAAAACAATTCAAAATGCCCTTTTGTTGCTTTATGAGAAGCTGAAATGAGGAAAAAATGCTATCGTACAGTGAATTATTTTAAGAAAAACTTGTTTGGTAACGATAAAAGTGCTTACTTTGCACTCTGTTTGAAATAGGCAAAAAAGAAAACTATAAAATTAAGATAGAAATGTCAAAGATTTGTCAAATTACCGGAAAGAAGGCCATGATTGGCAACAATGTTTCACACTCAAAGAGAAGAACGAAGAGAACCTTTGATTTGAACTTGTTTAACAAGAAGTTCTACTATGTAGAGCAAGATTGCTGGATCAGCCTTAGCATTTGCGCTAATGGTTTGCGCATTATTAATAAGAAAGGACTGGACGCTGCTTTGAAAGATGCGGTAGCTAAAGGTTATTGTGATTGGAAAAGCATTAAAGTTATTGGCTAAAGTAGAGGAGAATACTGATTATGGCAAAGAAAGCAAAAGGTAACAGAGTACAGGTGATTCTGGAATGCACAGAACACAAGGATAGCGGTATGCCGGGTACTTCTCGTTATATTACGACGAAGAACAGAAAGAATACCACAGAGAGATTGGAGTTGAAGAAATACAACCCGATTCTGAAGAGAGTGACAGTACATAAAGAAATTAAATAATAAATCTATAACTTATGGCAAAGAAAGCGGTAGCAACCTTGCACGAAGGAAGCAAAGAAGGACGTTCTTATACAAAGGTTATCAAAATGGTGAAGTCTCCTAAGACTGGTGCTTACATCTTTGATGAACAGATGGTCCGTAATGAAGATGTTCAGAACTTCTTTAAGAAATAAGATGAATACAGTGGCTGTAAAGCGCTGATGACTTATAAAGATCCCCTTGTCGGTATTTCCGGTAAGGGGATTTCTTTTTAAAAAGAGGACGAAGTTTTTAATATTCGTCAGTTTTGTTATATCTTTGCAGGGAATGCGAAAACAGGTTGCATAAAAATAATTAGTGTATGGGATTTTTTAGTTTTTTCTCCAAGGAAAAAAAGGAAACATTAGATAAAGGATTATCTAAGACCAAAGAAAGTGTATTTGGCAAGATTGCGCGTGCCGTGGCAGGAAAGTCAAAAGTTGATGATGAAGTATTGGATAATCTGGAAGAGGTGTTGATAACTTCGGATGTGGGCGTGGAAACGACACTGAAAATTATTGAACGTATCGAAAAGCGTGCAGCAGCCGACAAATATATGAATGCCACTGAGTTGAATCATATTTTACGTGATGAAATCGCAGCGTTGCTTACAGAGAATAATTCGGAGGATGTGGATGACTTTGAAGCACCGATTGCGAAGAAACCATACGTCATTATGGTAGTGGGCGTCAATGGTGTAGGGAAGACTACTACGATTGGCAAACTGGCTTATCAGTTCAAGAAAGCCGGAAAGTCTGTTTATCTGGGTGCTGCCGATACTTTCCGTGCTGCTGCTGTGGAGCAGTTGGTGATATGGGGTGAACG
>ENA-OPNP01000432-OPNP01000432.1-human-gut-metagenome-genome-assembly--contig:-NODE-432-length-16264-cov-1.512061_pt1 | contig 16264 bp, 9 predicted proteins | sample MGYA00241539_ERZ501775 | MGnify/ENA primary metagenome ERZ501775 (study PRJEB25962, sample SAMEA2042651) | human gut metagenome | biome: human gut; feature: human-associated habitat; material: faeces... | reverse complement strand
ATATGGGGACTGCCTACTCTTTTCCTGCCTAATCGCTTTGATAAGGGCATTATAAAGACCTCTGATGCAGTGTATCAAATGCCTGTAAATGAGAAAAAGCTTGATAATTTTATCCATGGCTGGGTGCATAAGAGAGAACACGAAATAGAGTGTTATTCAACACAGGATAAAAAAGTTGTGCTTGTTACTTCTTATACCTTTGACAAGAATGACGAGATGTATTCTTATTTTCCGGTGGATTTTAAAATATCCTATACGTTTACGCTTTCTGAAAACGGCCTTTTGCAGGAGATATACCTGACAAATAACAGCGACAAGGCTCTGCCTGTTTCCATATGTACTCATACCTGCCTTAACGCACCAATGTGCGACGGCGGCAGGGAGGAATCAATGAGAATGTGCGTGCCGATAATCGAAAAGTGCGAGCTTGACAAGAGATGTCTGCCAACAGAAAAGCTTTTGCCTCTTAAAAAGAAAGACCTTGAATATAAAGAGGGTACAAAAATGCCTACCCTGCATAATATCTCAAACGATATGTACACCGCAGGCATGAACAAGCTTGACGGTAAGGACTTCCATGGCTCTTATGTTGTGGATACTGACAATGGTCATAAGGTTTGCAACGAGGTGTCAAAAGAATTTAAGTTCTGGAATATGTGGAACGATAAGGGCAATAAAGGATATTTCTGCCCTGAACCAATGACAGCTATGATAAACTCTCCTAATCTCAGCCTGCCTAACGAAGTGAGCGGATATGAGGAGATAACAAAGGGTCACACATTCAAGTGCTGGCAGAGATTCTTTACTGAATAATAGAAAATGCAGTAGGGGTGAACAGAGGTCACCCATTGATATACGCATTTGTATGGGTTATAATTAAGAAATTAATTAACAATAGATAAATTACGAAAGGTGGAAATTATTGATGAAATTTGGTCATTTTGATGACGTGAAAAAGGAATATGTCATCAGCAATCCAAGAACGCCATATCCATGGATAAACTATCTTGGCACACAGGAATTCTTCTCACTTATCTCCAACACAGCAGGAGGCTATTCCTTCTATAAGGACGCAAGACTGAGAAGAATAACTCGTTACCGTTACAACAACGTGCCTATCGACATGGGCGGAAGATATTTCTATATCAAAGACGGCGAAACTATCTGGAATCCGGGCTGGTCACCGGTAAAGACAGAGCTTGATTTTTATGAGTGCCGTCACGGTATGGGCTATACTATCATCACAGGTAAGAAGAACGGACTTAAGGCTGAGGCTACATTCTTTGTCCCTCAGAACTATAACGGCGAAGTTCAGCAGGTAGTTCTCACAAACGAGAGCAATGAAGAAAAAACATTCTCATTCTTCTCATTTGCAGAGTGGTGTCTTTGGGACGCTCAGGACGACTGCACAAACTTCCAGAGAAACTTCAGCACAGGCCGTGTTGAGGTAGTAGGTTCAACTATCTATCACAAGACAGAATACAGAGACAGAAGAGATCACTTTGCATTCTATACAGTAAATGATGAGATAGACGGCTATGATACAGACAGAGATTCATTTATCGGTCTTTATAACGGCTTCCATAACCCACAGGCTGTTGAAGCAGGCAAGGCTAACAACTCATTTGCAGACGGCTGGTCACCTATCGCTTCACACTACAAGAAGATAACACTTGCTCCGGGCGAGTCAAAGACTCTTGTATTTATCCTCGGCTATGTTGAAATGCCTGTTGACAAGAAGTTCGAGGCTGACGGCGTTACTATCAATAAGGAAAAGGCTCTCGCAATGATCGAGCAGTATAACACTCCTGAAAAGGTAGCCGCAGGTCTTGAAGAACTCAAGGCAACTTGGGACAGACTCCTCAGCGTTATCAATGTTGACACACCTGATGACAAGGTAAACAGAATGGTAAATATCTGGAACCAGTATCAGTGCATGATTACCTTCAACATGTCCCGTTCCGCCTCTTTCTTCGAGAGCGGCATCGGTCGTGGAATGGGTTTCCGCGACTCCAACCAGGACCTCGTGGGCTTCGTGCATCAGATACCGGAACGAGCCCGCGAACGAATCATCGACATAGCCTCCACGCAATTCCCCGACGGAGGATGCTACCACCAATACCAACCGCTGACCAAACGCGGCAACAACGACATCGGCGGCGGCTTCAACGACGACCCCATGTGGCTTATCTTCGGTACGGTGGCCTACATCAAGGAATCGGGAGACTTCAGCATCCTGGACGAGCCTGTTCCCTTCGACAACAAGGAGGGTTCGGAGGTTTCTCTGTTCGAGCACCTGCGCGTTTCCTTCAACCATGTCATCGAGAACCTCGGTCCCCACATGTTGCCCCTCATCGGCCGTGCCGACTGGAACGACTGCCTGAACCTGAACTGCTTCTCCTGGGACCCGAATGAATCCTTCCAGACCACGGAAAACCAGACGGAAGGCAGCCAGGCAGAATCGCTGATGATTGCCGGCTTGTTCGTTGTATGCGGACGCGACTATGTGGAACTATGCCGCCGCCTGGGTAAATACGACGAAGCAAACAGAGCGCAAACCTATATAGACAATATGGTGGAAGCCGTGAAAAAACATGGCTGGGACGGTGACTGGTATCTGCGCGCCTACGATTACTTCGGCCACAAGGTAGGCTCCAAAGAGAACGAAGAAGGACAAATCTTCATCGAATCGCAAGGCTGGTGCACCATGGCAGGCATCGGACTGGAAGAAGGCATGGTAAAAAAAGCGCTGGACTCCGTAAAGGAACGCCTGGACTGCGAGCACGGTATTGTACTCAACAATCCGCCCTTCACCCGCTACGTTGTGGAGTATGGAGAAATCTCCACCTATCCCGCCGGCTACAAGGAGAATGCGGGTATCTTCTGCCACAACAACCCGTGGGTCATCATCGGAGAAACCGTACTGGGACGTGGTGACCGTTCCTGGGAGTATTTCCGCAAGATATGCCCGTCGTACACCGAAGAGCACAGTGCCCTGCATAAAGTAGAACCTTACGTATGCTGCCAGATGGTGGCCGGCAAGGACGCCGCCCGCCCCGGTGAAGGCAAGAACAGCTGGCTGACGGGAACGGCTGCCTGGATGTGGTATGCCATCACGCAATTCATACTCGGCATCAAGCCTTCGTATGAAGGTCTGGAAATCAATCCTTGTATCCCGTCAGACTGGAAAGGCTTCAACGTGAAGCGCAAGTTCCGCGGAGCGGAATATCATATTACCGTGAAGAATCCCGATGGTGTGTGCAAAGGCATCAAGTCCGTCACGGTAGACGGCAAGCCGGTAGAAGGCAATGTAGTGAAGCATCTGCCGGGCACGCATACAGTAGAAGTAATAATGGGATAACCCACAAAATACAATATCATGATAAACCCTATTTATTCTCCAACGCCCGAACGCTATGACAACGGCATGAAATTCCGCCGTTGCGGGCAAAGCGGCATCCTGCTGCCAGAAATATCGCTCGGATTGTGGCACAACTTCGGCGACGTGAACACATTTGCCAATTCCCAGGCCATGGCGCACTATGCCTTCGACCGTGGAATCACGCATTTCGACCTCGCCAACAATTACGGTCCTTCCTACGGTTCCGCCGAAGAGACTTTCGGAATGATTATGAAGAAATCCTTCATGCCCTATCGGGACGAACTATTCATCTCCACCAAGGCCGGACACGACATGTGGCCCGGCCCCTACGGGGAGTGGGGCTCACGCAAGTACCTGATGAGCAGCCTCAACCAAAGTCTGAAACGGATGAACCTGGAGTATGTGGACATCTTCTACTCCCACCGCTACGACCCGGATACTCCGCTTGAAGAGACCCTGCAAGCACTGGTTGATATCGTACGGCAAGGCAAAGCACTCTATGTAGGAATCTCCAAATATCCCAAAGAGGCGGCCGAGTTTGCCTACAAATACCTGGAAGAACGGGATGTACACTGCCTGCTCTATCAAGGCAGATACAATCTCTTCAACCGCGAACCGGAAGAAGAAGGTATCCTGCAGCAAGCCAAAGGGAACGGAACCGGCTTCATCGCCTTCTCCCCGCTGGCGCAGGGCCTGCTGACCAACCGCTACCTAAATGGTATTCCCGAAGATTCGCGCATGGCAAAGGGGGCTTTCCTGAAGAAAGAAGCACTGACCGACGAGACGCTGCAAAAAATCAAGGCACTCAACGAAGTTGCTGCCTCACGCGGGCAAACCCTTGCCGAGATGTCACTTGCCTGGCTGTTGAAGGACGACCTGGTGACAAGCGTCATCATCGGAGCGAGCTCCGTTACCCAACTGGCAGATAACCTGAAAGCGACTGAAAATACAGACTTCTCTGCCGAGGAACTGGAGAAGATAAAGAAAATCATTCAAAAATAAATCAACATGAAAAGCCTCCTTATTCAAACCTTTTGTTTATTATTCCTTTGCTTGGGCACGGTCCGTGCACAGCAATACCAACTTGCATCACCCAACGGAAAACTATCCGTTACGGTAGATGCCGGAGAAGCCCTCACCTGGCAGATAGCACACGACGGCACCACAGTGCTGCAACCCTCTGCCATTGCCCTGCAAGGCAGAGATGAAAAATCAGCCAAGAAAGCAATAACTTTCGGTAAAAATGTAAAAGTAATCCGTGCAGAACGCAAGTCTGTGGAGTCCTCCTTCCCCACTCCCCTCTACAAAAAGGCAAGTGTGGAGGATGTCTACAACCAGCTGACACTGAAATGCCGCGGAGGCTACAGCGTACAGTTCCGCGCATACGATGACGGTGCTGCCTACCGCTTCATTTCCGAACAGAACAAGCCGTTTATCGTCCTCAACGAAACTGCGGACTTCAATTTCGATAAGGATTACCAGGCATTTGTACCTTACATAAACGACAACCGCAACGGTGAGCGCTATTGCTTCTCCTTCGAGTCTTACTACGACGAAGCCCCGTTGTCCAAAATGCACACCGACTCACTCTCCATCACCCCACTGATGGTTTGCCTGGACGGAGGAAAGAAAGCCGTTATCATGGAAGCCGGATTGGAAAACTATCCCGGCATGTTCCTCACTGTAAATCCTCAGACACGTCAAGGAGTGCAGGCAGCATTTGCCCCCTATCCGCTGGAAGAAATAATCGGCGGACACAACCGGCTGAACCTGATACCGACCAAGCGTGCAGACTACATCGCCCGTTGTGCCAAGCAGGAGCTCCCCTGGCGTGTGATACTCGTCACCGAAAAGGACACGCAGCTTGCCGACAACGACATGGCACAGCGTCTTGCCCCCGCCTGCCGCATCAAAGACATTTCCTGGATTAAACCCGGCAAAGTGGCTTGGGACTGGTGGAACACCTGCAACTTGACTGGAGTAGACTTCAAAGCCGGCATGAACACCCCGACTTATAAGGCATTCATCGACTTTGCCGCCGACAACAACCTGGAATATATCATCATCGATGACGGCTGGAGCGGAAACGAATCCTTATTGAAAGACCTGAATCCGGATATCGATTTAAAGGAACTGGTAGCCTACGGAAACCAGAAGGGCGTCGGCATCATTCTCTGGGCAAGCTGGCGAAATTCTGCCAAAGATACGGAAGCCGCATTCAGCCACTATGCACAGATGGGTATCAAAGGCTTCAAGATAGACTTCTTCGACCGTGACGACCAGCCACTAGTACAGTCCGTAGAACGCATTGTAGCCTGCGCCGCCGAGCACCGCCTGGTATTAGACCTGCATGGACTCAAGCCATACGGTATACAGCGCACCTATCCCAACGTCCTAAACTTTGAAGGTGTAAAGGGACTGGAGAACGCCAAATGGGAACCGATAGTGAACGGAGCCCCCCTCCACAACTTCCCGCGCTATGACGTGACTGCTCCCTACCTGCGCATGCTTATAGGTCCGATGGACTACACACCGGGAGCCATGATGAACGCAACCCGCGAAACCTTCCGTGCCGTCAACGACCATCCGATGAGCCAGGGTACACGCGTCCACCAGATGGCGATGTACACCCTCTTCGAAGCCCCGCTGCAAATGCTTGCCGACAGCCCCAGCAAATATATGAAGGAGCAGGAATGCACGGACTTCATTGCCAAAGTGCCTACCGTTTTCGACGAGACCGTGGCACTGGACGGTGAAGTAGGCGAATACCTTACACTGGCACGCCGCAAGGGAGACGTCTGGTATATCGCCTCCATGACCGACTGGACACCACGCGACTGTACCATCGACCTTTCCTTCCTTGGAGAAGGAAGTTACGAAGCCGAAATCTTTTCCGACGGCATCAATGCCGACCGGGAAGCAACCGACTACAAAAAAGAAGTACGCACCGTGACCTCGGGGGACAAGCTGAACATACACATGGCACCCGGAGGAGGATGGACAGCACGGATATGGAAAAGATGATAGGGTGATAAAGTAATGACATGATAAGTGCAATAGGGTGACAGTTACGTTAAAAGTGCTGTCACCCTATTCCTTTATTACTCCATCCCCTATCGCCCTATCATTTTATGCCCTTTATCACTTTTAACATACCTCTACGTGAACCTTTTATATCCTATCTTGTTTTTTCTCACAAAAGCCTAAGGTACCATAGGGCAGGAATTTATATTAAACCTAAACAATTATAAAAGTATGAAGAAATTTATTCCCCTATTATTAGCGGTCTTTGCAGTGACGCTTGCATCTTGCGAAAAAGACCCTGACATGGATAAGCTGGACAATAATTATCTGGTTTATACCAACTATGACAAGAAGGCGGATTTCAAAACCTTCGAAACTTATTACTTGCCGGACAGCATTCTGGTTATCGGTGATAAGGAAAACGCCGAATACTGGAAAGATGAGAATGCCCAGGAAATTCTCAGCGCTTATGTTGCTAACATGAACAGCCGCGGCTACACCCGTGTGGAGGACCGGGAAGAAGCCGACCTTGGCTTGCAGGTAAGCTATGTCAGAAGTACCTATTACTTCACCGACTACGGACGTCCCGAATGGTGGTGGAACTATCCAGGCTACTGGGATGCTCCTTACTGGGGCAACTGGGGCGGATGGTATTATCCCTATGCCGTGAACTATTCCTACAGCACCGGTTCCTTTATCAGCGAATTGTTGAATCTGGAGGCGCCGCAAGGCCAGAGCGAGAAACTTCCTGTTCTGTGGACCAGCTATATGAGCGGCTTGCTGAGTGGTTCTACTTCTGTCAATACCAAACTTGCCGTGCAAGGTGTGAACCAAGCTTTCACTCAATCAACTTACCTGACTAACAAGTAGTGACAAGCTACGAGCTATAAGTGACAAATGACGGGTTACCCAATATTAAGGTAACAAGAATAATACGGCAGCATCCTTTCCGGACTGGGAAGTTGCCATTGAACCAAAAAACAAGAACAAAGTATGAAAACAATAAAATATCTTTCCTTGAGAGTACTTGCGGTTGCCGCTCTTGCTCTCGTCTTCGCCCTACCGACGAAGGCACAGATGACCGATAACGGTTATGCCAATATCGACTGGCAATATAACTTTCCCCTCAGCAACAACTTCGCCGACAAATCAAGCGGCTGGGGTATGAATTTTGAAGGCGGTTACTTCCTGACAGACAATTTTGCATTGGGAGCTTTCTTGAACTACCATAGCAACCATGAGTATTTCGGTCGCCAGACACTTCCCGTAGGCGAAGGCGGCAGTCTGAATACCGACCAGCAGCACACTGCATTCCAGTTGCCTTTCGGTCTGGCCTCCCGCTATGTATGGAACCGTGGAGGTGCATTCCAGCCATATGCCGGTGTAAAACTGGGTGCTGAATATGCACAGTTGAAGTCAACCTTCAACGTATTCGAAGCCAACAAGGATACATGGGGTTTCTATGTATCTCCTGAAATTGGTTTCAATGTGTATCCTTGGGCTTATGGACCGGACTTGCATTTCGCAGCCTATTACAGCTACGGTACGAACAAAGGTGACCTCTTTACGTACAGCGTAGACGGTTTGAGCAATTTCGGTCTGCGCGTAGGTATTGCGTTCTGATAAGACACACACTTAAAGCTTAACAGATAGAATTTAATTGTTTCAAAATTGAAGAAGAAAAGAGCCTTTCCTGCGTGAGCAAGGGAGGCTCTTTTTAATTCTACCAGTTATTTTTTTCCTCCCAGCATCGCCTTATATACAGCCTCCTGAATCCTCGTCCTTATATCCAGCCTCATCAACTTGTTATTCCACACATCCGGATAGGTGCGGTTGCTCAAAAAGACATAAACCAAGCCGTTCTCCGGGTCTGTCCAGGCGCAAGTACCCGTGAAACCGGTATGACCGTAGACAGAAGCAGGGGCAGACTCTGCGCAGGGACTCTTCTGGGGATTACGCCGGTCGGGCTTATCAAATCCCAGCCCCCGGCGGCTTATCCTTGAGACGGTGGTAGTAAATACCCTGCAGGTCTCCTTGCTCAAATAACGCTTACCGTCCAGTTCACCCCCATTCAGCAACATCTGATAGACTTTTGCCACTTCTCCGGCAGTGGAGAACAGCCCGGCATTACCGGAAACGCCGCCCTGAAAAGCTGCAGATTCATCATGTACAAATCCTTGCAAGGTAGTCTTACGCAAGAAAGGATCTGTTGATGAAGGTACAATATCTTCCTTCTTCAAGAAGCGCAGAGGAAGATACCCCGTACGCTCCAATCCCATCGGAGTATAGAATTCCTTGGCCAGATATTCGTCCATAGACATGCCGGTGCGCGCCTCGACCAACTGCTGCAACAAAATAAAGCCCACACAACTATAACGGTAACGTTTATCCCTAAGCGGAGTATCCACAATCTTCTGCAAGTACTCTTGCTTGAAGGAACGGTTCAGCCAAAGGCTGTCGGACACTTGCATCGTATATTCCGGTGTCTGCACCTTCGACGTCAGTCCCTGACGGAAGCGGAACTTAGGGTTCGCCCAAGTCTGCCGTCCGATGCGTGCGGAATGCCGGGCATCGGGACGTGCCTTGAACAAAGTGCCGGTGTAGCTTTCTTCATCAATCGCTTCCTGATAGAATAGCAAGGTAGAAGGCAGACCGGATTCATGCATCAGCAGTTCGCGTACCGTAATATTCTTCTTGTCCGTATCCTGTAGGAAAGGCAGATAATCCGACACCCGGTCTGTAAGATTGAGGCGTCCGCCATCGTACAACTTCATCACAGCAAGCAGCGTGGCTGTGGTCTTTGTCAGCGAAGCGATGTCGTATACATCCGTCTTCTTTACGAGAAGCGCCTTGCTTCCGGCCTCGTTCCAGACGTGGGTACCGAAAGCTTTATTATACATCTCCCTGCCATCCTTCAGCACCACCACCTGGCAGCCGGGGTAAGCCCCTTCACGAATGCCTTCTTCAGCTATCTTGTCTATTTCAGCCAGCAGACGGGAATTCATACCATGCTCTTCGGGTACAAAGCGGGGGGCGCTTTGAGGAGTCAGCGTCACTCCCGCACCGGCAGCCAACCGACTACCGATACAGGCAGACAAGCGTCCCTCTGAACAAGCGCTGCCATAAACAATCCGGGCAACCTGCCGCTGTACCTCCTCGTTGGAGGAGTGTGCCAAAATCACCGCTTCAGCAGCAGCGTCCCCTTGTTTTATCTGCAATACCTGCTTACCGGGAATAAAGAACAGATAAACCACCGGTACGTCAGGAGCGAACTTTGCAAAGAAATTCTGATAGGGCGTCAAACGGTGTTCGGTGACACAAACCAGAATACGTTTATACTTGGCCAACGCATTTCTCAAACGGTTCCCTTCAGCCTCCGGCAGATTCTTGCCCAAATGGAACTCCACAGGACGGGTATACTGCGACAGTTCTTTGAGGAACGGCCGGATTTCCTGCGCTTCTCCCACATTGAGCACGGCAACTTCACCGATGGAAGGGTCCAGCGGAAGTACCTCGTCCCGGTTATCCAGCACAGTGATGGCCGCCAAGTTCAACCGGCGCATCAAATCACGCGTTTTCGGAGTATTGATGCGGGTCCCCAAACCTGAAAGCTGTACACGGGGTTTCTTTTCCAACCCAAGGGCATATTTATATTTCAGCACTTTACGGCATTTCGCCTCTATCTCTTTCTCTGTCAGCTCCCCTTTTTTCACAGCGGCAAGCACAGCCTCCACTTCTTCCTTAATGCGCCGGGGGACAAGCAGCAAATCATTGCCGGCTTTCAGCGCCTGCAAACAGATGCTTTCATTGCCCGATACCCCTTTCATAGCAAGGGCATCCGTAAAGACAAGCCCCTGAAAGCCGAGGTCATTCACCAACAGACCGGAAACTACCTTACGCGAAAGCGAAGACGGGAGCCCCTTTTGCGGCTCTATGGCAGGCACCTCCAAGTGCCCCACCATCATACCTCCCAGTCCGGCACGAATGGCTTTTCTGAAAGGATAAAGCTCTATACTGTCTAGACGGGCACGGGTAAAAGGCAGCACGGGCAACGCCTTATGAGAATCCACATCCGTATCCCCATGCCCCGGAAAGTGCTTGCTGACAGAAAGCACACCACCATCCTCCAACCCTTTGGAGTAGGCAACAACCTTGTTCGCCACATTGAACGGACTTTCACCGAAGGAACGGGTATTGATAACCGGATTCTTGGGATTGATATTCACATCCGCTACAGGAGCAAAATTCACTTGCACCCCCAGTTCACGGCATTGGCGGGCCACCTCGCGCCCATATTCATAAATCAGTGTATCGTTCTGTATGCAGCCCAGCACCATGTTTCGCGGAAAGTTCGGAGTACCGCGAAGGCGCATAGCCAGCCCCCATTCACCGTCAAAGGTAATCATCAGCGGAACTTCTGCCATCCGCTGCGCCTCATTGGTCAACATCACCTGGTTCTGCATCAATCCGCCGGAGAATAACAGACCGCCTACTTTATAGTCCTCCACCACCTTACGCAGCAGTTCCTTGTTGGCCTTGTCCTGCCGGGGGGCAATCGTATAGATGAACAGTTGTCCGATGCGTTCTTTCAGAGTCAGACGCTGCATGACGGAATCCACCCACTGCCTGCACCGCACGTCACTGTTCAAGAGACGTACAAGCGAAGGGTCGTTCGGCGGCACCGGAGTAAACGGCATCGGGCCAAGCTGCGCTTTCAGAAGCGGACAAAGACAACACAATATAGCGATATAGGCAAGCAGGTATATTCTCTTCATTCCTTATAGATAGATTGTTTTTAGGGGATTTGCGGAATAATACTTTTATAAATCAATTCCTGGATATCTCTTCTTATATTCATGTCACCCAGTTTCGTGTTCCATACATTGGGGCACAAGCGGTTGCTGAGGAATACATACACCGTCTTGTTTTCCGGGTCCACCCAAGCACAAGTACCGGTAAATCCGGTATGTCCATATACCGCTTCCGGAGCGGAAGGAGCACAAGGGCTGCGCTTCACAATGGATACATCCGGCTTGTCGAGTCCCAGACCGCGACGGCTGATGGCGGATTTCTCCGTCGTAAACAAACGGCAGGTTGCCTCACTCAGGAAACGCTTACCATTGAATTCACCGCCGTTCAGCAACATTTGATAAACCTTTGCCACCTCTTCGGCCGTAGAGAAAAGTCCTGCATTGCCAGACACCCCACCCATGCAGGCAGCAGTCTCGTCATGCACATATCCGCATATATCCTGGCGACGCAGGAAGTCATTGGATGCCGTGGGCATGATTTCCGCTTTGGTGAACTTCGTCAAAGGCAGAAACATAGTACGTTGCAATCCCATCGGAGCATAGAACTCACGGGCAAGGTACAAATCCATCGGCAGCTCCGTCACCTTCTCCACCACCTGCTGCAGCAACACGAAGCCGAGGTCGCTGTAAACATAACGTTTACCATCCAACTCGCACTTGGCTATCCGCTGAAGGATAGAATTCTTGAAACTCTTGTTCAGCCACATGCCATCTGCCATGTGCAGGGTATAGACCGGTGTATTCTTGTCGGATACCATCCCTTTCCGGAACTTAAAATCGGAACAATAATAGCTATGCTCGCTTACCTGCGTACGATGCCACTCGTCCACCCAACTCTGGGAGTACGGGCCGTGTACCGAATTCGGGTCTATGATGTCCAGGTAGAAGCGGATATAGGGAGGAAGCCCCGATTCGTGGAACAAAAGTTCGCGGATGGTAATGTTCCGCTTGTTGCCATTGCGCAAGAAGGGCAGATAAGCGGAAACCTTGTCATCCAGTTTTATCTTGCCCTCATCATACAGTTTCATGACGGCAAGCAACGTAGCCGTAGTCTTGGTCAGCGAAGCCAAATCAAAAAGGTCCGAAGAACGGACAGTAGTGGTATCCTTATCAGAGTGGGTTCCGAAGCCTTTGTCATATACCGGCAGTCCGTCTTTCCACACCAGCACGCGGCAACCGGGATAAGCTCCCGCTTCCAGTCCCTTTCGGGCAACGGCATCGATACCTTGCAGCACATACGACTTCATGCCGTAGTCTTCCGGAACTGTCTTCCGCGGTTTCATGCCCGGCTCAATCATGCAGCCCGTTCCCGCCGGAAACAGTTTACCGATACTCATCGACATCCTGCCACTGGCCGGTTTTTTGGCAAAAAGGACATCAGCCACGTACTGCTGCAAATCCGTCTCTGCCGAATGTGCCAGCACCACAGCACTGGATTTGGCAAGTGCGGGCATCAGAGGTTGCAATGTACGGTAAGAGGTAAAAAAAGTATAAACCAGCGGAGCACGCAGGTTCAAGCCTTCCAGAAAGGCCACATCACGGTCGCTGACATAAGCCGAACCGGTGATGCTGATAACCACGCGACGGAAAGCAGCCAACTGCCCCTGCACGTCCTGCCAGAGAGCCTCATCGGCATTCCAAGGCAAGTGGAAATGACTGATGCCTGCATTCTTTTTCATAGCTTCCACAAAGGGAGCATCCGCCTCCTTCTCTCCGATGCTGAGCACGGCAATATCACCTTCCACCGGTGCCAGTGGAAGGACATCGAAATAATTGTTCAATACAGTCACTGCCGAACAGCGCAACTTGGCAGCCAACACCTGCGCTTCCTCCGTATTGATGCGATAGCTCATTCCGCTGACCCGAAGTTGCGGCTGGCGGTTTCTCAAACCAAGCATATACTTGTACATCAATACCTTGCGGCACTTGGCATCGAGTTCGTCCTTACTCAGTTGTCCCGATTCCACTGCATCTACCAGTTCCTGCACCGCATTCTTCGTATTGAACTGTACCAGCACCATATCATTTCCCGCCAGCAGCGCTTTGGTAGTTACCTGCGGAATGGCAGACACACCCTTCATGTCCAAGGCATCGGTAAACACCAGCCCTTTAAAGCCGAGTTCATCCTTCAACAACCCGGTCACCACATTCCGCGACAAGGAAGAAGGAGTCACCCCGTCCGGGTCCAGCGCCTGCACTTGCAGATGACCTACCATGACACCCCCCAATCCGGCACGTACCATTTCCTTGAAGGGATAAAGTTCCACACTGTCCAGGCGTGCACGGTCGTAGTGCAAGGCGGGAAGCGCCTTATGAGAATCCACATCCGTGTCGCCATGCCCGGGGAAATGCTTGCAAACGGAAAGTATGCCCCCGCTTTCGAGCCCACGGCTGTATGCCTCCTCCTTTTCCGCCACCCGCTGTGGGTTCTCACCAAAGGAGCGTACGTGTATCACCGGGTTCAGCGGATTCGTATTGACATCCGCATCGGGTGCAAAATTGACGTGTACCCCCAATTCGCGGAACTGGCGGGCCACCTCACGTCCATATTCTTCAATCAGACCATTGTCCTCGATACATCCCAAGGCGGCATTGCGGGGATAGTCCGGAGCGCCTTTCAGCCTCATTGACAGTCCCCACTCTCCATCGAAAGTAACCATAACGGGAATCTTGGCATCCTTCCGGGCCATATTGGTCAAGATAGCCTGCTCTTCCGGAGTACCTTCGGAAAACAGCAAGCCACCGACCTTGTATTTCTTTACCAGCTCGCGCATCTGCTTTTTCGTGGCCTTGTCTGCTCTGGCCGGAATGGTGGCAACGATGAGCTGCCCCACTTTTTCGTGTACATTCAGGCCTGACAACACGGAGTCCACCCATTGCCGGCACCGGTTGTCTGCAGCCGAAGGAAGAAACGGGCCTCCGGTCTGGGCGTGAAGTGAAGATAATCCCAATATAAACAATCCTGCAACCCATAAAAGGAGGGTGAGTCTTTTCATCATGCTATTTTTCAGTTAAAGTAAGTACCATTTCTCCTACATAGATGCCACTCTTTCCGGTGTGCAGCACGGGAACGCTCTTGCCATCCGCATTCAGATAAACGGCAGGCTTTTCCATAAAAGTATGCGAATGTCCTCCCAAAATGACATCAATGCCACGCGTCTTGCCTACCAGGTTCTCGTCGGAAGCGCCTTCGGGATTTGCACTGCGGATACCCAAATGAGACATGCAAATCACAACCTCGCAATTCTCCTTCTCCCTGAGAAGGTCTGTCATTTCCTGGGCCACCTTTATCGGGTCGTTGTAGACAATGCCTACGCATTTATCCGCCTGCACCAGCCCTTCCATCTTGGGGGCCAGGCCGAAGATTCCGATTTTCACCCCTTCGCGCACCAAGGTGATATAAGGCTTCACCAGTCCTTCGAGTACCGTACCCGTCACGTCATAATTGGAACAGACCACGGGAAAATCCGCCATACGGAACAATTCCGCCATATTCTCAAGTCCGAAATCAAATTCATGATTACCTATCGTCATGGCATCATAGCCCATGAGGTTCATCATCTTGACCTCCAGCTCGCCTTTGAAAAAGTTATAATAAGGGGTACCTTGCGAGATGTCTCCGCAATCCAGCAGCAACATATCCGGATGCTTGCCGCGAAACTGCTTTACAAAACCGGCACGGCGCACCACACCGCCCATCCCGGCATACTCGTCGGCAGCCCCGGCGCTGATGGGTTCTATACGGCTGTGCGTATCGCTGGTGTGCAGGATAAACAGTTGTTTTCCGGATTGGCCGGACGATACAGAATCGGCGGACACCAGGCAAAGGGGTTCTTCAGTAATGACACGCTCCTCTTGCTGTGCCGATGCGGGGAGCATGAAAAGCAGCAGGGCTGCCAAGGAATACATATATTTCATAGAACTTCTGTTTTTTTAATGCTTACTCTTTAACGACCACTCTTCCCTCCATGCGCGAAGTCACCTTCTTGCCGGCTGCCGTCTGCTTCTCCACATACTTCATGAACAGACCGCGCAGTGTAGCCCCATCCGGGCACTCCCTTTTATCCGCCTGCAGGAAAGCCGTCATTCCATCGTTTCCATCAGCCAGATAATCAATCGTGGCAACCGTATAGTCACGGTCATCCTCCACCGGCTTGCCGGCAATGGAAGCCTGGAGCAGCTTGCCATCCTTGCTGATTTCCAACTGTATACCACTCACCCCTTCACCAAGTCTCACCGCAATGTTTTCAAACAAGTGCTTCATGGCAGAGCCTTTCATCGTCAGCACACAGAGCGAATTCTCAAAAGGCAATATCTCATAGATGTTTTCGGTAGTGATGTCTCCTTCCGTCAGGGAGTTCCGGATTCCACCGATATTGATCAGCCCCATATCGGCCGGTTTGCCCAGCACTTCCACCGCAGCCTCACGCAGTACATCTGCAATCAGATTGGATAAAAGGCTTTCGGGCCGGAATCTGTCCATCGACATTTCTGCGATTCCCACCACATGATACATAACGCTGTCCATCCGGGCCTTGTAAGGCGCCAGCAGAGCCACGGCTTCGGCATCCGGCTCGGCATCCCAGACAGAGCTCATGGGAATTCTGCCTCCCTCTACCTTGGTCACTTCGTAGGAAGAATGGCAGGAAACCAATAGAAGCGCAACCGCCAACACTGCCCCCGCAAGGAGACTGAAAGTTTGTTTCTTCATATTCATTTAGTTTTAAATTGCTACAAATATACTTTTCTTTTGCGACTGAGCCACACAATTAACCGATTATTTAGACTTGCGTTTAGCAGAATGAAACGCTCAAAAATCATCCCAACTGGCGAAAAAAAACTTGAAGCACTTGTGTATCTGGCAAATAATTCGTTTCTTTGCACCGCTTTCGCGCAATCGCTGTCAGGACACCAAGAGAGAAGCCTGGTATGTTGCGTTGTAACGATGAAACAATTTAATAATAAAAACAATGGATTTAATTAAAATTGCAGAAGAAGCATTTGCTACCGGAAAACAGCACCCGAGCTTCAAAGCAGGAGACACTGT
>ENA-OPNP01000423-OPNP01000423.1-human-gut-metagenome-genome-assembly--contig:-NODE-423-length-16454-cov-2.396000_pt1 | contig 16454 bp, 9 predicted proteins | sample MGYA00241539_ERZ501775 | MGnify/ENA primary metagenome ERZ501775 (study PRJEB25962, sample SAMEA2042651) | human gut metagenome | biome: human gut; feature: human-associated habitat; material: faeces... | reverse complement strand
GGAGGTATCGTCGATGACTTGCTTGTCTATTTTTATGAACCCGATAAATATATGCTGGTGGTCAATGCAGCTAATATAGAAAAAGACTGGAACTGGTGTGTGGCTCATAATACGGTAGGGGCTGAACTCGAAAATTCATCCGACCGTATTGCTCAGTTGGCTGTTCAGGGACCAAAGGCTATTGATACTTTACAGAAACTCACTTCTCTTAATCTTTCGGAAATACCTTATTATACCTTCCGTGTAGGTGATTTTGCCGGAGTGCCGAATGTGATAATCTCGAATACAGGTTATACCGGTGCGGGTGGTTTTGAATTATATTTTTATCCTCAGGATGCCGATCGTATCTGGGATGCTATATTTGAAGCCGGAGCTGAATATGGTATTAAACCTGTCGGACTGGGAGCACGTGATACGCTTCGTCTGGAAATGGGATTCTGTCTGTATGGCAATGATATAGACGACACTACTTCTCCTTTGGAGGCCGGTTTGGGATGGATTACCAAATTTGTCGACGGCAAGAATTTTACCAATCGTCAGGCACTGGAAAAACAGAAGGCAGAAGGTGTAACTCGCCGGTTGGTAGGCTTTGAGATGATAGACCGTGGTATTCCTCGTCATGGATATGCACTGACCGACGGAGAGGGAAATGTTATCGGAAATGTAACATCCGGAACGATGTCGCCAACCCGTAAAATCGGAATCGGATTAGGATATGTACAGGTTGCATTTGCCAAACCGGATACGGAGATTTATCTGGATAATCGCGGACGTCATCTGAAAGCGAAAGTGGTGAAGCCTCCTTTCCGGAACATGATTTGATACCTCGATGCAATAATCATAGAAAAGTCGTTTCTGCCTGTTTTAATCTAAAAAGGAAGAAACGATTTTTTATTTTTCTGAAATGAGAAGCTTATAATTTATCAGGTTTTGTGGATGTCATTATTTTGTTGTTAAATTAGATCTTTTCATACATAGCTGATTTATAAATATATCGCTTATTGACTTTTGTTTGATTTATTTTCACATACAGATTGTTTGTTATAAAATGACATCTGTTATTTATTATTTTTTTGTTTCTTTTGGTAGTTATATAAAAAAATTATTATATTTGCTCGATATTTTAAAGAAAAGAGTCTTTAATGGCTTTTCTCTTTATTTGTTTAACCTTATAAATACCTTGTTAATTTTTTGTTTAAAAAATCAATTGAAACTTTTTAGTGCTTTCAATATTTCTATTTGAAAGTTTGAAATCTTATTGTGTAAGTTTTGTAAAAAGAAGGAATGGTTTCTACGTTTATTTTTTGCAGGAACTGAGACAATATTGTTGACTGCTATTTTGTTATTAGACTAAACTAAATTTGATTTTTTTTTATTGTAATCTTTATTCTTTACTATGGCTTTACTGAAATGCTGTGTAAAAAATAAAAGTTAAAAACCTTTAATTTGTTAATCTTTATGAAAAAAGTAAATTTGCGCAACTAATGTTGCTCTTGTTGTTAACTCCAGGAGCTGTTGCGTGGGCAGGTTCGAATGATGTTTCTAGTAATAGGACATCCCTGTCCCAGCAAACAAACAATGTGAAAACTGAAGGTGTCGTTGTCGATGCAAAAGGTGAACCATTGATTGGTGTAAGTATTCTCGAACAGGGAACTACGAATGGAACCATCACTGATATTGATGGTGTATTCTCTTTGCAGGTTTCTCCCAATGCTGTATTGGAAATTTCCTACATTGGTTATAAAACACAGAAGTTGGCTGTTAAACCTAATTTAGGCCAGATTGTCATGCATGAAGATACAGAAGTGCTTGAAGAGGTTGTTGTGACCGCACTTGGTATCAAACGTTCGGAAAAGGCATTGAGCTACAATGTACAGCAGGTAAAAGGAGATGAATTAACTACTGTAAAGGATGCTAACTTTATGAATGCTTTAGCAGGTAAGGTGGCTGGCGTCAATATCAATGCTTCTGCTTCGGGTGTTGGTGGTGCAACTCGTGTAGTTATGCGTGGTGTTAAATCTATTGCCAATAATAATAATGCTTTGTACGTAATCGATGGTGTACCTATCTTTAATACCAATAATGGTGGAACAGAAGGTGCTTATTCTGAACAGCCTAGAGGTGAAGGTATTTCGGACCTTAATCCAGATGATATAGAAAGTATGTCGGTGTTGAGTGGACCTTCTGCTGCTGCTTTGTATGGTTCTGCTGCTTCTGCCGGTGTTATCTTGATTACAACAAAGAAAGGTAAGGAAGGTAAAGTGAGTGTAACTGTCTCAAACTCTACAACTTTTTCTAAGCCGTTCTTTACTCCTAAATTTCAAAACAGTTATTTAAATGTGCCTGGAAGTTTTTCTTCTTGGGGTGAAAAGGGATCGTCTAGTTATGGTGATTATGATCCTATGGGATTTTTCCGTACAGGAACTAATATTCAGAATTCGGCTTCATTATCAGTGGGTAATGAAAAAAATCAGACATATTTGTCTGTCGGTACAACCAATGCGAACGGTATGTTGCCTAACAATGAATATGAGAGATATAACTTCTCTTCACGTAATACCACTAAGTTCCTGAACGATAAGCTGACTCTTGATGTAGGATTCAGTTTCATTATTCAGAAGGATTTGAACTTGACAGCTCAAGGCCAGTACTTTAACCCTCTTTCAGCTGTCTATCTTTTCCCGAGAGGTGAGAACTTTGGTGCAATCCAGGCTTATGAAACATTCGATATCGGACGTAATATCTATACACAAAACTGGCAATGGGGTGACCAGGGTCTGCAAATGCAGAATCCTTATTGGGTGATGAACCGTATGCCACGTACGAATAATAAGCAGCGTTATATGGCCAATGCCAGCTTGAAATACGACATTACAGACTGGTTGAACGTAACAGGACGTGTACGTATTGATAACTCTTCTATTGACTATGAAGAAAAACGCTATGCTTCTACTAATACGTTGTTTGCTAGTACGACGGGTTTCTATAAATTCCATAAGACAGATGACCGTCAGGTATATGCCGATATTATCGCAAATATCTCTAAGACTTGGGAAAGTTTTACTTTGAATGCCAACTTAGGAGCAAGTACTACTCAGTTGAATTATAAGAACTCTGGTTATCAGGGAGCTCTTGGAGATATGCCTAATGTATTTACTTATTATAATATCGATAAGAACGGACGCGATACTTATCCTTTATTCGAAGGATGGAGACAGCGTACCAATGCTTTGTTTGCAAGCGTGGAAGCTGGCTGGAGAAATATGCTGTATCTGACTGTAACCGGACGTAATGACTGGGATTCGGCTCTGGCACATACTCCTAATAAGTCATTCTTCTATCCTTCAGTGGGTCTTTCTGGAGTTATCTCAGAAATGGTGAAGCTTCCTGAATGGTTCAGCTATTTGAAGGTAAGAGGTTCTTACGCGGTTGTGGGTACTTCTATTCCTCGTAATCTTACTTCACTTTATAGTTATGAATGGGATAAGTCTACAGGTAAGTGGCAGACAATGTCATATAAGCCGCTAGGTGAACTTCTTCCAGAAAAGACTTATTCATGGGAGGCTGGTATCAATGCACGTTTCTTCGACGGAAAATTGAATTTGGATGCTACATGGTATAAATCGGATACTAAAAATCAGACTATAGAAGTGCCATTGTCTGCTACTTCCGGATATACAAAGATGTATTGCCAGTCTGGTAACGTACGTAACTGGGGTATGGAGTTTGCCTTGGGATTCAATAATACATGGGGTGATTTCTCCTGGAGTTCTAATGTAACTTATAGTTTTAATAGAAATAAGGTGACAGAATTGTTGAAAGATTATGTAGATGAAACCGGTATACATTATTCTGTAGACCGTATTGAAAAAGGTGGAATCGATGCTTGTCAGTATATTTTAACAGAAGGTGGTACAATGGGTGATTTGTATGTCAAGACTGCATTGAAACGCGACCAGAACGGTAATGTGATGATTGAAAACAACAACGTCGTACTTGAAACTTTATCAGAACCTAAGAAAGTTGGTTCGGTATTGCCTAGTGGAAATTTAGGATTTAGAAATGATTTCAATTATAAGGGAATAAATCTTGGATTTATGTTCTCTGCTCGTTTTGGTGGAGTTGTTCTTTCGCAGACTCAGGCTATTATGGATCAGTTTGGTGTGTCTGAAACAACGGCTATAGCTCGTGATAATGGCGGAGTTCCTGTTAATAATGGGGTAATCGATGCTCAAGCATATTATACAAAAGTGGGTGGTTCGAACGGTTTGTTGGAGGATTATGTGTATGATGCAACTAACCTCCGTTTGCAAGAATTGTCATTAGGATATACATTGCCTGCTAAGTGGTTTAATGACGCTGTGAAAATTAATCTTTCTGTTGTGGGACGTAATTTATGGATGATTTACTGTAAAGCTCCATTCGATCCGGAAGCTACAGCTTCAACAGGAACTTATTATCAAGGGCTTGATTATTTTATGCAGCCGAACCAAAGAAGTTTTGGTTTTAATGTAAAAGTTCAATTCTAAACATTGATTATTATGAATAAAAATAAATTGACACTAAGTATATTTGCTTTGGGGCTTATGATGGGGGGAACTGTCATGCTGAATTCATGTATTAGCGATGACCTGAATGACCCAATACATAAAATTTCTAAAGAAGATCTGGAGGGAGATAATTATGGCTTGGGAGCATTTTTCCTGCCTATGACTGACCTCGTTGTTCCGGCACAGGAAAATCACTATCAGATGGCAGAGAATTTGGTAGGTGACATTTATGGACGTTATATGATGTATACAAATGATGGATGGAACGCGGCGAAAAATCCTCCGTTGTGTAATGTCCCTTCAGATTGGTATTCTTCTCCTTTTAATTATATGGCTGAGTTTTATGCGGCTTATAATGAGGTGAAAAAACAGACAGAAGAAAAAGGTACAAACTATGCTTGGGCACAGATTCTGAAAGTAAGTTTCATGCAGCGTTTAACTGATACTTATGGTCCTATTCCATATAAGAGTATTAATTCTACTTCACTGACAGTGGCTTACGACTCTCAAGAGGATGTGTATCGTGCAATGTTTGATGATTTGAATGCAGCTATAGAGGTTTTGACTTCTTACGTTCAGGCCAATCCGGGAGCTGCTCCGATGGCTAAGTATGATAATGTTTATGCTGGTAATTTCTCTCAATGGGTTAAATATGCCAATTCTTTGAAACTGCGTATGGCATTGCGTATTAGTAAGGCGTTGCCCGATTATGCTAGAGAACAGGCTGAAAGTGCTGTTAAGCATTCGCTCGGTGTAATAACTTCAAATTCAGATAATGCCAGCTATTATTATGAAAAAGGAAATCCAATCAATGTGATGTGGGATAGTTACGGTGATGCTCGTATGTGCGCCGATATTTTGTGCTACATGAACGGTTATAAAGATAAGCGCCTGGAGAAATATATGCAGAAGCATACAGGAGATTGGAGTACTGTAGAATATGCGGCAATTCCTTCAGGAGTGTATGTTGATTTGCAGACTAATACAAAAAAATATTCAGCTCCTAATATTATGAAGACCGACCGCTTGATGTGGCTGAATGCAGCGGAAGTTGCTTTTTGTAGAGCTGAAGGCGGTTTATTAGGATGGAATGTTGGCGATGGTGGAAGTGTTGCTGATCCTGAAACTTTTTATAATCAAGGTATACAGCTTTCGTTTGAGCAGTGGAATGCTTCTGGGGTTGCCGATTATATTGAAGATGCTACTTCGGTTCCTGATAAATATGTTGATCCTGCAGGAAAGCATAGAACGATGGATGCACCTAGTACAATGACTGTCAAGTGGAGTGAATCTGCTAATGCTAGCGAAAAGCTGGAACGGATAATGATTCAGAAATGGATTGCATTGTATCCGCTGGGGCAGGAAGCTTGGAGTGAAATCAGACGTACAGGATTCCCTAAAGTATTTAACTTGCCAAATCAGGCAAATGACAATATCGAAACGGTTCCAAATCGTTTGCCATTCTCTTACAATGAATATCTGAACAACAAGACTAATACAGAAAATGCTGTTGGATTGTTGGGTGGAGAAGATAATTTTGCTACTAAACTTTGGTGGCAGAAAGGTAACTAATGGTAGAATTTTAAATGAATAAATATATGAAAAGTTTATTGAATAAAATAATTATTCCGTTTTTTGGACTGGGACTTATGATTACTGCATGTAGTGACTGGACAGAACTGGAACCTAAATATGCAAAAGATTTGACTCAGACAGATAAATCTGAGGAATATTACGAGGCACTTAGAGCTTATAAGCAATCGGATCATGCGGTAGCTTTTGGTTGGTATGGTAATGCTACAGGTATTGGAGTCAGTCTCGAAAACTGTCTGGCAGGTTTGCCTGATAGTGTCGACTTTGTTTCTCTTTGGGGAGGCTGGAAGGGTATGACTCCCGAAGTGCAGAGAGACCTGAAATATGTACAGACTGTAAAGGGTACAAAGGCTTTGGCTTGCTGTATCATCATGGAAATGGGTGACCAGATTACTCCGGAAGAATATAATGCTACTCGCGAAGACCGTCATAAGTTCTGGGGATGGGTTGATGGTGATGAAGAGGCTATCAAGGCTTCTATCGTGAAATTTGCTAATGCTTTTGCTGATACTATCGATAAGTATAATCTGGATGGATTTGATCTGGATTGGGAGCCTTCATATGATCAGCCTTTCGAAACTAACAAGGAGATGTGCAAGAATGGCCGAATAGCTATTTTCCTGCAAACATTGATTGACCGGGGAATGGGTGCTCGTGCTGGAAAAGGCAAACTGCTCGTAATCGATGGAGAGCCCGAACATTCAGAAATACCGGCTGAAATGGGTAAAGACTTCAATTATTTCATCGGACAGGCGTATAGTTCATGGGGTGATAGCGACCTGGATGGACGTTTGGCTAGAATTATTAACCATTATGACGGTGTCCTTACCCCGGAAGAATGTGCTAAGAAATTCATCGTTTGTGAGAATTTTGAGAATTATGCACAAACAGGAGGAGTATCATATTATTACGACCGTGAGGGAAATAATTATAAGTCGCTCGAAGGTATGGCACGTTGGAAACCGCAATATAATGGTGAAACTTTCTCCAGAAGTGGAGGCGTAGGTACTTTCCACATGGAATATGAATATAAAGTAAGTGGTATGTCTGGAAACTATCCGTTCCTGCGCAATGCCATACAGATTATGAATCCTGCAAAAAAATAAATGGCTATGAAATCATTATATAGAAAATTAGGACTACTGTCCGTTGTTTTGATGGGCTTATCTTTCAGTGCTTGTGATGATGCTAAATATAAACCTGTAGATACTGGACTTTATTTGGCAGAGACTAGTACAAAATCTTTGGTTGGAAAGAAAATCATTTCAGCAGATGATGGACATTATAATTTTACAATTACTCCACGTCTGATATCTCCAATGGATCAGGATGTAACTATGTCTTTAGGCATTGATAAGGATTTTTTAAATCAATATAATGCTCGTTATGGTACAAGTTTAGAGGTTGTTCCAGATGAATATGTAGAATTCTCGAATAAGGAAATCACATTGAAAGCTGGTGAGGTTTTATCTTCAACTGTTGAAGTAACTATAAAGCCTTTGTCGAAAGAAATGGTGGATAGTGGAAAAAAATATGCACTTCCTGTTGGGATTATAGGAGCTAACACAACTTTGCTGGCAGGTGCTTCTTCTATTCTTTATCAGTTGGAAAAAACTCCTATTGTTACAGTTCCGATTCTTAACAGTGGGAATAACGCTAAGTTCAACATGATAAACGATTATTCATTAACTCAATGGTCTGTTGAGTTCTGTGTTAATATAGACAGGCTAGGCACTGGCATTGGACAGTTGAATAATCAGGCTATGTTTAGTGCTTTTGCTCCTGGTGGTATGGATGGTGAGATTTATACCCGTTTTGGTGATGCTCCTATAAAGGGGAATATCTTCCAGATAAAGAATCAGGGTACTCAGATTAACTCTAACATGGAGTTTAGTACTAATACATGGTATCATTTGGCTGTTGTTTGTGATGGTGTTACTCTTTCTTTGTATGTGAATGGCGAATTGGATAATCAGATTGCAGTGACTGGTAAGGTTACTAATCTTGGAAAGGATAAATTTGGATTTGGTAATACTGATTATTTGACAGCAAATGTAAAGGTTTCAGAATTAAGATTCTGGACTAAGGCTATATCTCAGACTCAGATTAAAGAGAATATGTATTCTATTGACCCGACAACAGAAGGGTTGGAAGCCTATTGGAAAATGGATGAAGGTTCAGGAAATGACTTTAAAGATTATACAGGACACGGTAATAACGGATATTCAGTTGGTACAACAGTGTGGTCACCAAATGAACGTCTGGATGGAAAACAATAAATGATGTTTTTAAAATTTACAACATTTATTTTTAATAGGTAAAAATATTATATAGAAGGCGTTACCAGTAAGATGGTTTGGCGCCTTCTTTTTTCTTATTTAATAAAATATATTATGAAAACACTAGGACAATTTTCAAAATTGGCTTTTTGTGCCTTGCTGGCTTCTTCCTGCCTGCAAGCAGAAGCACAAGTTGATTTAGTCAGGGGTGGTAAGACTAAATCGGTAATTATTCTACAAGATAACACCAGAGAGAACCGTACAGCAGCAAATATCCTGCAACTTTTTGTAGGACGTATTTCGGGAGCTGATATTCCAGTTGTAGCAAACCGTAAAGTAAAGAAAGGGGATATACTGATTGGTGGACAGGTTCCTGCCGGAGTGAAAGAAGACGGCTATGCTTTGTCTACTGCCGGTGGTATCTTAAAAATATCCGGTGAGGCTAATGGAGTAGTTTATGGAGCGGTTTCTCTGCTCGAAGATTATCTGGAAGTAGATTATTGGGGAGAAAACGAGTATTCACTGAAGCAGTCGCCTGATATTTCCCTGCCCATGATAGAGAAAGTGGACAACCCGGCTTTCCGCTATCGTCAGAGTCAGTGTTATGCCATGCGGAGCGATTCCATTTATAAATGGTGGAACCGCCTGGAAGAACCTCAGGAAACATTTGCAGCCGGATATTGGGTACATACTTTCGACAAGTTGCTTCCGGCTGAAGTATATGGCGAGAAACATCCCGAGTATTATGCATATTTCAACGGAAAAAGACATCCGGGAAAAGCCAGTCAGTGGTGTCTGACCAATCCGGACGTATTCGAAATAGTATCGCAGCGTATAGATTCTATTTTTAAGGCGAATCCTGACAGGAAGCTGATTTGTGTAAGTCAGAATGATGGAAATTATACAAACTGTACATGTGAAAATTGCCGGAAAATAGACGAGGAAGAAGGAGCTTTGTCTGGCTCTATGATTTATTTCTTGAATAAGTTGGCTGCACGTTTCCCCGACAAGGAGTTTGCTACACTTGCTTATTTGTATACGATGAATCCTCCCAAGCATATCAAGCCTTTGCCTAATGTAACGGTGATGTTGTGTGATATTGATTGCGAGAGAGAAGTTTCGTTGACCGAAAATGCCAGTGGACGTCAGTTTATGAAAGCCCTCGAAGGCTGGTCGCAGATATCAGACAATCTCTTTGTATGGGACTATGGAATTAATTTCGACAATTATTTGTCACCTTTCCCGAATTTTCATATTCTGCAGGATAATATACGTACCTTCCGTGATCATCATGTAAAGATGCATTTCTCTCAGATAGCAGGTAGCTGGTGTGGCGATTTTGCCGAATTGAGAGCTTATCTTGTTGCCAAACTGATGTGGAATCCGGATGCTGATGTTGATAAGCTGATGAAGCATTTTCTGAACGGTTATTATGGTGCAGCAGGAGATTATTTATACCGCTATATCAAAGTGATGGAAGGGGCTTTGCTGGGAAGTGGATTGCGTCTGTGGATTTACGACTCTCCGGTATCACATAAAAACGGTATGCTTCGTCCGGCTTTGATGAAGCGCTATCAGCAGCTTTTCGATGAGGCTGAAGCTTCGGTAAGCAATGATCCGGTGCTGTTGGAACGTGTAAAGAGAGCACGTCTTCCGCTGCTCTATTCTGAGTTGGAACTTTTGCGTACTGAACAGGAAAAAGACTTTACTGCTGTTGTTCAGAAACTAGATTATTTTGAAAAAGAAGTAGAACGTATGGGTGATCCGGCTTTAAACGAACGTAATAATCATGCAATGGATTATTGTAAACTGTACCGCGAGCGTTATTTGCCGAGAAAAGAAGTCAATCTGGCTAAAGGTGCCAAAGTAACCTGGCTGGAGAAACCTCATGACCGTTATATGAAATTAGGTGAAACAGCACTGACCGACGGACTGTTTGGTGGTTCCAGTTTTGTTGAGAGCTGGGTAGGCTGGGAAGGAACCGATGGAGCTTTCGTTCTTGATATGGGCGAGGTGAAAGAGGTGAGAAGTATTGAAACTGACTTCCTGCATCAGATAGGGCAGTGGATTCTCTTCCCGCTGAGTGTATCATACAGCTATTCAACCGACGGAAAAGAATATCATTTGTGGAAGACCATCGATATGCCTGAAGAGCGTTCGGGTATGGTGCTTTTCAGAGGTGTAAAAGCCGACTCGGAAGTACCTTTGCAGGCTCGTTATCTGAAAGTAGAGGTTACCGGAACAAAGGTATGTCCTCACTGGCATTACGGAGTAGGACATCCTTCTTGGTTCTTTATCGATGAAGTTACTGTACAATGAGTTTTATTTCTTTAAAATATATTTTTGCTTCATAGTTTTTTAAGATAGACTGAGTTCTAAAGATGGCATGTTGCCTCTTGGAACTCAGTTTTCTTTTGTGGCTGTGTCTGTTTTCCTAGCTGTAAGGAATCATTTATTTGTGAATCACTGTTACAAACAGAGCCTGTTTTCTTAATTTATGTTGTAAAACATAGTTTTTTAACCTGATTATTTGCTAATTCCCAGATACTCCGTATCTTTGCATTGTGTTTTTCATAGTATTAGATTTAAGGTTAACAAAGGTTGGAGTACAGCGGTACTCCTTTTTTATGTCCGTACTTTGGGAAGTACCGGATATAAAAAAAAGAGAAACCCGACAAAAAGCCAAGGTTTCTCTTGAAAATTAAAAAAAGCTGACAATTAATTTTTTTCCAAATTCATTAATACACGTCCCAGCATCATGATAGTTGATCCACGGAGCTCAGGAAGCGAAGTTCTGATGTAACTGATAATCTCCGGTGCCAATTCCGGTGAGTTGGGGAACAGACGAGTTACATTGAGCAGGATAAGCTCGAAATCTTTTTGGTCTAATTCTCCTTTCTTGTTTTTTACCATTTCGAAAAACTGTTTTTTGTCTCCTTTGGCATAACATTCTATCAGTTCGAACATTGGTGCGAAAGGATATTTTTTGTCAAGTTTCAGTGAACGGATATCCTTTTTCGTCTGCTGATATTCTGCTTCATTATATTTGTTTTCTTCGAATGTATAGCCTGACAGGTAAGTAGAAAGAGCCGAATGATATAGCTTCTGGATATGGGTCAATGCTTCTTCTTTTACTTTTGCGTCAGCCTGATTGATATGTTTTACCCAATATTGACACTTCGGGTCGGAGATATCAAAAGTGTATCGTGAGAAAACAAACAGATTTTCTGCCGAAAGTTTCTGTTTGTCTGTCAGTGAGTTGAAATAGTCATTAATGATTTTATATCCTTCATCGTATTTCTTCTTTTCCATGAAATCCATGGCATAAGCGTTAACGAGCTCCGGAGTTCTTTCACCACTTTCGTAACGTTGTTTCATACGCTCAGGAGTCAGCTCCGGATTTAGTTCGTTCTTTACCTTCGTGATGAAAGCATCGGCGGGGAAAGCACCGGTAATGGTTACTTTTGCATTACCTTGCTGGTCGGCAATGATAAAAGTCGGATAAGCCTTTATATTGAATTGCTGTGCAAATGCTTTTCCTTCTTTTTCTGCGTTCAGTTTAATGCAGACAAACTGTGCATTAAAGAAATCGCCTACTTGTTTTTGCGGGAATACTTCTTTAGACATCTTCCGGCAAGGACCGTACCAGTCTGTATAGAAATCGATGAATACAAGTGTGTTTTCTGCTTGTGACTGTTTAAGCGCTTCATTGAAATCAATGTTGCGGAAATTGGTCTGAGCTGTTACGGTACCTGTTGCCAGTGTCAGACTAAATAAAAGTGTTATAAGTGTTTTTTTCATAATAGTATGTTTTATAATTTAGAAACGAACTCCTATAGAGGCTGATATTTTTCTGGAGAACGGATAATCGATACCACGTTCTTCTTTGATGGTAGATAAGCGGAAGAGGTTATTACCATAGATGCGCACATTGAATGAAGAAGCACCGATGGATTGCAGCCATTTTTCGGTAGTGGTTTCATATCCCACTGACAGAGTAGACAATTCCAGTGTGTTGTCGTCGGCAATGAAGCGGGAAGATATGTTGGTTACAGTGGTATCGTCGATACGTTTGAACTTGGCGATATCACCCGGTTTCTGCCATCTGCCGTAAAGTGCTCGTTTGTCCTGATTGTATTTTACTTGAACGTCGCTGATATTTTCTACTTTGTTGAACAGGGTAGACAAGAATGCTTGTCCGCCATAGCGATAGCTGAATATAGCATTGATAGAGAATCCTTTCCAGTAGAAGCTGGAACCGAATGCTCCTTCAATATCCGGAGTAGAGTCACCACAGATTACTTCGTCGGCAGAATCCCACTTAAAGGTATACGAACCGTCTTTACGGATGAATATTTCATTACCGGTCATCGGGTCAATACCTGCTGAGCGTACTGCATAAAGAGCTGTCGGGCTGGCTCCGTCGTAGTAACGGATCAGACTTTGGTTGGTACGTTCTTTTTCGTTGTATTTCTCCAGCAGATCACCTATGTTGTAATATTCCGATGTAATATGACGCAGGTTGGCATTTGCTGTCCAGTTCATATCCGGTTTTCTGATGATGATGTAACTTCCTGTAAAAGTGACACCCTGGTTTCTCATGGCACCAATGTTCATCGGAACAGATGTAATACCAGAAGAGGGCGGGAAGTCTATGTTCAGCAATAATGGGTCGGTTTTCTTTCTGAAATAGTCTACGTTCAGGCGCAGGCGGTTCTGGAACATTTCTACATCAAGACTCCAGTTCTGTTCATTGGTACGTTGCCATTTCAGTCCGCTGCTACCCCATGTCTTGACTAAAGCTGACAGACCGAACATATTCGGATAGCTGGTATAATAAGTATATACGCTGTTAGCCATTTTAGCATTCAGGTTGGCATTTCCCGGATTACCGACTGAGTATCTCAGCTTCATGTAGTTGAGGATGTTGTTCTGACGGAAGAACGATTCGTTGTGAATGTTCCATCCTAAACCTAATGACCAGGTGGTAGAGAACGGATTATCTACTCCATATACAGACGAACCGTCGGAACGAAGGTTGAAGTCCAGCAAGTAGCGCAACTGATATCCGTAGTTGAAGTTAGCATAATAGCTGGCATGTCTGATTCTGGAAATCGAAGAACTTGGTTTACCGCCTTCTGGATATCCGTTTGAGAAGTTCGGATTCGAGAACATGTCGCTGGAATAACCTATTGCTTGGAAGATAGATAAGTTAGATTGGTTTTCGCTGATTTGCATACCTCCGATAGCGTTGACAGTATGTTCACCGAAAGTCTTACCATAAGAAATGTCTAAGCTTCCGTCGTATGAAGAAGATTTTGTGTTCGATTCGTTATAGCTTCCTTTTTTCAGAACTTCGGTAGTCGGAAACTCACTCATTTCCGGTGATTTGAATACCTGGGCATTATAGCGTCCTACAGTAAGACCGAACTTTCCTCTGATGCGTAGTTCCGATATCGGACGGTATTCAATCTGGAAGTTGTTGACAAAGGTCAACTGGTTGCTCTTGTCATAGCTGCTCTGATTGAAGTCCCACAGAGGATTGGTGATATACTGGGTTCCGGAAGTGGCAGGTATAATCTTTTCCATGACTTGCTCTACTTCTCCATATTCATTGTATTTGTCGTAAAATGGGTTAGTTTGTGCAAACTTACTGAACGAAACTGTTGGATTTTCTACATCAGTATTAGTGATGTTGGTCTGGTTGGTAAATGCAAACTTATCAATACGGTAAGTTAATTGTACGTTTCCGTTCAGAATGTCACGGCTGGAGTTTTTCATTACACCGTTTGTCTGTGTGTAAGTCATACCGATACCGTAGCGGAAAGCGGCATCACCTCCTTCGGCAAAGATGTTATGGCTTTGGGTGAAACCTGTTTGCAAAGGCTCGTTCAGCCAGTATGAATCAATTCCCTGCTTACTTCCCAGCAAACGCTGGTTATAAAGACTCCTGTAATACTCATCGATGATATTACCGTTTGAGTCGAGTGAACCATAATAGCCAGCTAGTCTTTCATTTTCAAGTTTTTCGGAAGAGTTCATCAGGTTATAGTCAGTCAAATCTGCCCATTCGATACCGAAGTTACCGTTATAGTTGAATTTCAGTCTTCCGGTCTCTGGCTTTTTTGTTTTCACAACTACTACACCATTGGCTGCTTTTGAACCGTAAATAGCAGTAGATGAAGCATCTTTCAAGATCGTGATCCTTGCTACTCGGTCCATACTCAGGTCAGTAATGGTCGATAGAGTGGTTTCAAATCCATCCAGAATAAATTAGGGTTGGTGCTATATTCTGTTTCCAGACCTACGATGTTGGTGTTACCTCCGATATTGAGGTTCATGGTTGCATTCGGGTCAGATCCGGCAAGATTATTTTCCAGAATGATGAAAGATGGGTCAAGTACTTTCAAACTTTGCAGAACATTCTGGTTGCCGACTGTTTTCAATTCTTTTTCCGATAAGTAGCCATAGATCCGGTAAAGCTTTCAGCCTTTCGGGTATAGATACCGGTAATTACGGTTTCCTGTAAGGATACGGCATCCGGTTCCAGGCGGACTTTTAATTTCTCGGAAGGATTGGAAACACGAACCGTCTGTGTTTTCATTCCGACATATGAGAATATGAGCGAGTGGATGGTTGTGGGGATGGGAAAAGTAAATTTACCGTCTATATCTGTTATGACTCCTACTCCATGAGCATTTTTATAGGTAATGTTTACACCCAGTAAAGGATTGCCGTTTTCATTGATGACAACGCCTTGGTAGGTAACTTTATCGCTTTGAGCAGATTGAACAGTTTGGTTAAGATTGTTTTTCCGTGGCTGCATGTATCTGTGGGCTAGCGATTGGAAAAACACTTACGGTCAGAGCCAGATAGTTAAGCTTGTTGCCATGTAGCCAACTTTTGATTGGGGGGATGGCTTGCGACAAGCAATTAGAATGCTTCTTTAAATTCATAGTTATTAGTTATTGTAAGATTACGGATGCAAACGTATGGAAAATATATTAACGAATTAATATTTTGTATAATTTTTTTGAAAAGATAAATTTTAAGCATTTGTTTTCTGCGTTTTGGTTTCTATTTGTAATACTTTTATGTGTGTAGAGCCTTTTATTTATATCCTGCATGTATATGGTAGGGAATTTAACCTGCTAGCTTGATCTGGATTTATGTCAGAAACTGATAGCAAAATTCAGTATATAGTCCTTTTTCCGTCATTGCTGATAATCAGCCTGTTCATTATGCTGAAAAAAATATGCTATAATATTTAAAAAAGAAGGTGTATTTTAGGTGGAAATATGCCGTTGTTTTGATGAAGAGAAGTCGTTGTTTTTCCATTGTGCCGCTTTTAGCGGATAATGCGGTGTGTTTTCCTTCGCGCACATGCGCCCGCCCGCGCAATAAATATTATTGTGCATGTTTTCCTCCTCCTTCTGTGTCTGCTGAAAAAATATGCCGCGTAACATATCTGTTTTCCAGCGTCTTACGAAAAAACTTTGAAAAACGGTCAAAAAAAAGTCGTGTAAAAGTTGGAGTTTGCGAAAAAGTGCGTAATTTTGCACCCGCTTTCGAGAGAGAAACGCAGTAAAGCATTGACAGAGTGAACGTGAGGTTTCCGGTTTTTTCGGGTGTTGCCTTGTATCTTACCTTAGCCGTGCTAAGGGAGCGAGAAGGGCTTCCGGTTCCGGTTTCTGACCGCTGAAAATTTTTTTTCGAAAAAAAACTTCGAAAAAATTTGGTGGTTACGAAAAAACCTCTTACCTTTGCAAACGCTTTCGCTAACAAACGAAAGCTTAGAAATAAGAAATAGTTCTTTGAAAGACTTTAGATAAACAAACGAAATGTAGTACAAGCAGTAGTCGTGTGATATATATAATGTGTGTCCATGATGAAGTGATAAAACCGTCAATCTGATTAAATAATCAAGAAATATTCGGTCACCTGAACAGAGATAAAAGTACTCGTAAGAGTAAAAAGATATTTTACAATGAAGAGTTTGATCCTGGCTCAGGATGAACGCTAGCTACAGGCT
>ENA-OPNP01000406-OPNP01000406.1-human-gut-metagenome-genome-assembly--contig:-NODE-406-length-16892-cov-2.342401_pt1 | contig 16892 bp, 16 predicted proteins | sample MGYA00241539_ERZ501775 | MGnify/ENA primary metagenome ERZ501775 (study PRJEB25962, sample SAMEA2042651) | human gut metagenome | biome: human gut; feature: human-associated habitat; material: faeces... | reverse complement strand
TTATTATTGATGCCACTACGAATATTATCCCCGTCAAGGATACGGCAAAGCAATCCTCGCTTATGAAGTTCACGCTCCAGTGCGATAGCAATCGTACTTTTGCCCGATCCGCTCAGACCGGTAAACCAAATCATCACGCCGTGCTGCTTCAACAAGTCTTCTTTGTCCTTCCGCATCAGCATTCTGTCGAATATCGGATATATGTGGTTGTTTTCTTCCATATGTTATTATTTCTTCTTTTTTAAAATGGCCAAATTAAAGGAATCAAGAAAATGGATATCAGGAAAGTAATGATATTCAAAGGTAACCCGATGCGTACAAAATCCGTGAACTTATAGTTACCGATACCTTGTACAATCAAATTAGTCTGATACCCTATAGGAGTAGAGAAACTGGCGGAAGCCGCCATACAAATTACAACGAAGAAAGGCATCGGGCTGACTCCCATCTGTGAAGAGATGGAAAGTGCCAATGGAAAAGCGAGTGCCGCAGCCGCATTATTCGTAATCAGTTCCGTAAACAGGTTCGTTATGATAAACATAGCAGCCAGTAACACGTGGGGGCCATAATGATGGCTCATCCCTATAATGAAATGCGCCACAGCGTCTGCCACTCCGGAATTCACCATCGCCTTGCTGATAGCAAAAGCACAAGCAATCGTTATCAGAATATCCCAAGATATATATTTGGTATACTTGCGGGCCGGGAATATCTTTGTCCAGGCCATAATGATAGTAGTAATGGAAACGAAGAAAAACATATCCAGCTTGATTTCCGGGAAAGCTTCCTTGACAGCCGGAAGTTCACCGACCGTTGCCCCCACTATCATCAATATCAGCAAAGCCAAGGCAAACCAGCGCTTTCCCTTTCCGGGCACCGGCTCCGTATCCTTGCCATTGGCCAGCAACACGAACACCGAAGATTCCCCCCAGGTCTTTATAAAAGAGTCATCAGCCATCACCACCAGCGTGTCTCCTTCGCGGAGATATTCATTTTCCAGATTTCCGGCAATGCTCTGACCGCTACGCTTAATCTCCTTCACTTCGGCCCCATAATGCCGCTTGAAGTTAAAATCACCAAGTTTCTTGTTGATACCGGGAAAACGGGCGCCGAGTACAGCCTCCACCCGATGCAAATCTCCATGCTCCTCCGGCTCCTCATCCAGCTTTACCGCATCCGTACGAACATCCGGCAAAAGCCTTGAGGAGAAAGCGAACAGATAAAGGATACCCGCAATCGCGACGAAAATTCCTACTTTGCCCAACTCGAACATAGTGAAACCTTCATATCCGGCTTCCAATATCATGCCATGCACCACCAGATTGGTTGATGTGCCTATTAATGTACAGATACCACCAAGTATTGTAACGTATGAAAGAGGTATAAGAAACTTGGTAGCAGGCAATTTTACCGATTCAGCCCAACGCTTGATAATGGGAGCAAAGATAACAACCACCGGAGTATTGTTTAGAAAAGCTGAAATGAAGGCAATGGTGGGCAACATGCGGAACTGCGCTTTAAAGACTGTAGTCTTACCCTGCGGAAGCAGCTTCTTGATTATTTGCCCCAAAGCACCCGACTGCCTGATGCCTTCACTGACAAGAAACAGCATGGCAACAGTCATCATCCCCTTATTACTGAACCCTTCCAACATCTCCTTAGGAGTAAGGATGCCTGCACACAAGAACAATACTACGACAGAAAAGAGCACCATGCCCGGACGCATTTTATCCAGAACCAAGGCAATCACCATACCCAACAATGCCAATAGTACAAACAATATCTCAAATGTCATACAGTCGTTATTTTATTTCAGTATGCTTGGGCTCTACGATAAACCACGGATTCAGCAAATCCTCCTTATTATATTGCAAAGGTTCTTCCTTCCCCACCTGATAAATTTCCATTCCGGCAGCACGTGCAATAGCATGCCCAGCCGCCGTATCCCATTCCATCGTAGGGGCAAAACGAGGATATACATCAGCCTTACCTTCAGCTACCAGACAAATCTTGATGGAACTTCCACTTGATATAAGCTCAACTTCCGCATGGCTGCATTTCATCTTCTCGATATAATCTTCTGTCTCGGGCGTCAGATGCGAACGGGAAGCCACAATGACAAATCGTTCGTGCATACCTGTTTCCGGCAGCCGGACAGCTTTCGCAATCAATTCATCCCAGGACATTCCATTACGCGCAGTAATACCGGATAGCTTATAAGCACCCGAATCATGCACTCCAAAATAGAGCTCCTTTTTTACCGGCACATAAATAACTCCCATTACCGGTACCGAGTGATGCACCAAAGCTATATTCACCGTAAACTCACCGTTCCTCTTGATGAACTCCTTCGTACCGTCCAAAGGGTCTACAATCCATAAGGTTTCCCAATTTCTACGCTCTGAAAAAGGCAAATGTTTACCTTCCTCGCTTAGCAGAGGGAAAGGTGTATCAGCCAAAAAACGGCAGATAGTTTCATGAGCTTTACGGTCGGCAATAGTAAGAGGAGAATTATCCGCTTTTTTTTCTACCTGAAAATCCGATGCCGGATCATCGTAAATGGAAAGAATTTTCTCGCCAGCCTGCAAAGCGGCATCAATCGCATTCAGTATATATCGTCGTTCCATACTATATTCTTCTCAAAGATAAAGCACAAAATTAAAAACTTTTTTAGGTCCAAAAGTTTCCACCTCTTGTTTTATAACTTCTTTTAAACGAAAGAGAGAATATTATAAGCACTTTTCACAATCAGGAAAATCAATCCGGAGCAGAAAAATAGAGTGAAGTATTCACGAAGGAGAAGGAAATAAAGAAACTGTGACAACATGAGTTTATCAGAGCCTTTCCTCAGTTAGTTCATTAGTTCACAGCACTGAACACTTTGTTTCAGCATAGGAAAACAAGTTGTTTCAGTATATAAAAACATTTTGTTTTTATGCAATAGGACGAGATGTTTTGTTAAGAGAAACAAAGTGTTCTCTTTAATGAAACAAACTGTTCCGTTAAAGGAAACACTTTGTTTTGCCAAACCAAACACATGACAGCGCCAGCCTTCACATTCTTTCGGCATATCATGAAAAAGGCAGTAACTTCGCAGTTACTGCCTCATCTTGAAAGGAAACATACATTCCTTTCTGTTATGAATTACCAAAAAGAATTCTATTAATTGATGCTGTACAGCAACCATGCCTTCTGGAAGTCATCATTCGAAGGATGTTTAGCTTTGAAAGAGTCACGCAGATTCTCGGCGGATGCTCTGTCATCGAATGTACCGATAACTACACGATACAGATTTCTTTCTGCATTGTAAACCACCATTGCAGTATAACCTTCATTCACCAATGTCTGCTTCACACCTTCCGCATTAGCTTTCACGCTATAAGCTCCGCAAACTACACTAAAGGTTTTCAAGCTGGTACCACCTGATACCACAGTCACCTTTTCCTGACGCATGTCGGCAGGTGCACTTTCCACTACCTTTACTTCTACCGGAGCGGTAACTACTGGAGCCACCTCTTCAACAGGGGCAGTTGTCTGCGGCTCCGCCAATTCCTGCTGTTTTGCCTTTTCATATGCTTTCTTATAAGCACTTTCACTTGATTTACAAGAAGAGAATGCCAGAGCTATACATACTCCCATTCCCAATACGGCTAATTTTTTCATCTTTTCTATTGTTTTTATTAGTAAAATCGTCTATTCTTATCTTTATCTCAAAATTTCCGAAATACAGATTTCGTACCCTCATATTCCAAACGCAATGAAGAGTAGGATAAATCTTCTACTTTAAAGATACGTTTTCCTTCCGGCCACCCGAAATAAGTATCATAGTTTTTATCGTTAACACTTTCAGGCAACAAAATAATGGAAATTTCAGCACCTTTCAAAGAATAATTTCCAAAAAACGTAGTCGCCCCCCCCATCTTTCAACAAACATATGGCAGAAAAACTTCCTTTTTGAAAATTATAAAATACACTGTCCACTTTCTCTGATGTACCGTCGGCATATTGGTACTGACGCAACTGCCACTTACCCGCCAAGTCACCCCCACCATTCATACAAGCAGTCAAGGTACAAGTCACCAATACAATCCAAAGGTATTTTAAATGCAATTTCATCATTTTTCCATGCCACTATCTAAATATGGAACAAAAGTACACCATAACATGCGATTATACCTCAGCATCCTTAGTTAAATATAATTAAACCACTCCATAAAAAGAGATTTCCCGGAAGACTTGACGTATATTTGCCAAATATAAACAGAGCATGAGGCTCACTTAATTGATTACATGACATTTGAAAATTTGAATTTGATAGAACCTATATTGAAGGCTCTTCAAGAAGAGGGGTATTCCACCCCTACCCCAATCCAGGAAAAATCGATCCCTATATTACTTCAAGGAAAAGACTTATTAGGATGTGCTCAAACCGGAACAGGCAAAACCGCCGCATTTTCCATCCCTATCTTGCAAAAGTTATATAAAACGGATAACCGCAAAAGTATCAAAGCACTCATTCTGACGCCGACCCGCGAGCTGGCCATACAGATAGGAGAATGCTTCAGTGCATATGGTAAGTATACCGGATTGAGACATGCCGTCATCTTCGGCGGTGTGGGACAAAAGCCACAGACAGATGAACTGAAACGTGGAGTACAAATACTGGTTGCAACTCCCGGACGACTGCAAGACCTGGTCAACCAAGGTTTCATTAACCTAAAAGCGCTCGAGTTCTTCGTATTGGACGAAGCAGACCGGATGCTGGACATGGGATTCATACATGATATCCGGCGCATATTAAAGTTATTGCCCGCAAAACGGCAGACTCTCTTCTTTTCGGCCACAATGCCTCCGGAAATAGAGACCTTGGCAAACTCCATGCTGACGCACCCCGAGAAAGTGGAAGTCACCCCTGCATCGTCTACGGTTGACACAATCTCCCAATCAGTCTATTTCGTTGAGAAAAAAGAGAAAAAAGACTTACTCATTCATCTGCTGAAGAATCCGGCTATCGAGTCCGTACTTATCTTCACCAGAACTAAATATGGAGCAGACAAACTTGCACGTATCCTCAGCAAGTCCGGAATAAGAGCCGAAGCCATACATGGAAACAAATCGCAGAATGCCCGACAGCGAGCACTGACCGGCTTTAAGAACCATGAACTGCGCGTACTGATAGCAACCGATATTGCAGCACGAGGCATCGACGTGGACCAACTATCACACGTCATCAACTACGAGTTGCCCAACATTCCGGAAACATACGTACACCGTATCGGACGAACCGGACGTGCCGGCCACGACGGTATTGCTCTCTCTTTTTGCGAATCGGAAGAACTGCCTTACCTGAAAGATATCCAAAAATTGATAGGGAAAAGCATCCCAGTAATAAAAGAACACCCTTTTGTCACCGCCGATGGCTTAAAAGCCCAAGAAATCAAGACTGAAGAAATTAAAGCTAAAACCAAGGAAAACAAAATCTATCGCGGGAGCCGTACGAATGGAGACTTTTGGAGAAGAAAAAAGCAAACCTCGCAAAACAACACCCAAAAAGGAGTTGGAAGATAAGGACAATCATAAAAAAACTGATATTCCGAACAAAGTTTCAAAAAAAATTGTTAGTTTTGTCGTACGAACCTCAAAAAAGAAAGGAATATCATTATGAAAGGATTAAATGTTTTAGCAGCTTTCCTGGGTGGCGCCGCAGTAGGTGCAGCCCTCGGTATCTTATTTGCTCCTGAAAAAGGAGAAGACACCCGTAACAAAATCGCAGAAATTCTCCGTAAGAAAGGGATTCGTCTGAACCGAAGCGAAATGGAAGACTTGGTAGATGAAATTGCTGCGGAAATCAAAGGCGAGGTAACGGAATAAGGTAAAAAGCAGAACCACTATGTTTGCAGACGACAAAAGTATAGAAAATATGCAGCAGCTCTTCATTGAATTCAAGAAATACCTGGAGCTGCAAAAAGAATACACCAAACTGGAAGTCACCGAAAAACTGTCCAAACTGCTTTCTACGCTTTTATTGGTGCTATTGGTCGTTATACTCGGCGTAGTGGTTCTGTTTCATCTGTCGTTTACGCTGGTCTATATCTTAGCTCCGCTGGTAGGTGGGCTAATGATGAGTTTTGCACTTATCACGTGCTTCCATATCCTACTCATCGTTCTGCTTGTCCTATTCCGCAAAAAACTCATTATTGACCCGACAGTAAAACTTATCGCAGAATTATTCTTAGACAATTAATTCGAAATATTCATGGATAATACGACCAATACCACTCCCGTCACTTTAGAAAGCATCGCCCAGAAAAAAGCCATGCTGCTACAAGAAATACGACTCCAGAAAGAAATCATGACTGGGCTTACACAAGAAATTTTTGCTCCACTGGAACCAGCTACCAACAAGGCAAATGCCATGATGAGAGCATTCAACACCGGTATGGCTGTTTTTGACGGTATAGTATTGGGGGTAAAGGTAATGAAGAAATTCAGAAAAATATTTGGAAGAAAGAGATAGAATATCGGATAAAAAAAGAGGGGATGACTGTTATGGTCATCCCCTCTTTTTTTATCCGATATAGTCTGAGCACTTTTATACGTACGTCTCAAGCAACTTCACTGCTCCTTCAGGCACAATCGTCACTTCTTGGGTTGCAGCCGGCAGCAGGATTGTTTCGCCCGCCTGTACGGAAACTTCATTCTTCTCATTATCAATAATACGGCAAGAGCCCTCCACACAAATAAAGATAACAAAAGAATCCAGTTCAGAATAGTCACAAGTGATTTCTTCCGTCATGTCATAGATTGAAGTCGTGAAATACGGGCTTGCCACCATTTCTACCGGTTCATTCTGCACCTGATCGTATTCCGTACGAAAATCGTCCTGCACATCTGCAAAATTAATGGCATCAATAGCCTGGCTTGTATGCAGTTTTCTTGATTTACCGTCCTTATCCTTACGATTGTAATCAAAAATACGGTAAGTGATATCCGACGTTTGCTGTATTTCTGCTACAAAAGCTCCCGCACCGATTCCATGTACACGACCTGCAGGCACATAAAACACATCGCCCGGTTTGATGGCACAAGTCTGCAGAACATCCGCAAACGTACCATTATACACTCGTTCCTTATATTCTTTCGGAGTAATCTGCTCTGCAAAACCGGAAATCAGCTTGGCACCCTGGTCAGCAGCAATAACATACCACATTTCATTTTTACCAAAACTGTTATGACGTTTCTTAGCCAACTCGTCACCCGGGTGTACCTGAATCGACAAGTCCAACTTGGCATCAATAAACTTTATCAACAAAGGAAACTTATTTCCGAAACGTGCATAGTTAGCTTCTCCTACCAGGTCTTCCTTATACTTTCTGACCATATCCGGCAGCGTTAATCCTTTGTCAGCACCATTGGCCACTATAGACTCACTACCTTCTACTGCCGACACTTCCCAACTCTCGCCTACATTAGCAAGGGTATCATTCAAATGTTTGAATGGAATAATCTTGTCGCCTCCCCAAAGCGTCTGCTTCAGAATAGGCTCAAATTTTAGAGGATACATTCGTTGTTTTTATTAGAACTTTCTGTTAATGATGTGATTTTTTAGATTTCGGGAGCAAACATACAAAAAATATCAATTTGTATTCCATTTGTTAAACGCTAAACTTTCCTAAAATGTTCTCCACATTTCCTTCCAATTGCTTGGGGGAACAAAAGAATTTCTTTTTATTTGCAAGAAATTTAATTAATACCATGGATATGATAAACACTACTCCAACAGAAAGTAATTTGTCCGGTTTAAGCCCAAAAGACTTTCAAAAGGATATAAATAACAAAAAGACAGATTTGTTTATCCTGAAGAATGCCCAGGGAATGGAAGTTGCAGTTACTAATTACGGTTGTGCAATACTTTCCATCATGGTACCCGACAAAAATGGCAAATATGCCAATGTTGTATTAGGACACGACAGTATTGAACATGTAATCAACAGTCCGGAACCTTTTCTAAACACTACCATCGGACGCTACGGCAACCGGATAGCCAAAGGAAAGTTTACTTTATACGGCGAAGAGCACCAATTGGCAATCAACAACGGTCCCAATTCATTGCACGGTGGTCCGACTGGCTTCCATACCCGTGTATGGGATGCTGTCCAGCCAGAGCAATCAACAGTCATCTTCAACTACACATCCGCTGACGGCGAAGAGGGCTTCCCCGGAAATCTCGAAGTAGAAATGACTTATCGCCTGGAGGATGAGACCAATGCTCTGGTCATCGAATACCGGGCTACTACCGATAAAGCCACCATCGTCAATCTGACCAATCACGGATTCTTCAATCTTGCCGGTATAGCCAATCCCTCTCCTACAGTCTTAAACAATATCGTTACCATCAACGCAGATTTTTATGTACCCATCAATGAAGTATCCATTCCTACCGGAGAGATATTGAAAGTAGAAGGTACTCCAATGGATTTCCGTACTCCCCATACTCTTGGTGAACGAATTGATGAGAAGCATACACAAATTGTGAATGGCGCAGGATATGACCATTGCTATGTACTGAACAAGACTGAAAGTGGAGAGTTGAGCCTTGCAGCCACCTGCATGGAGCCCAACAGCGGACGAACCATGGAAGTATATACCACTGAAAATGGCGTCCAGCTCTACACTGGAAACTGGCTCGGAGGCTTTGAAGGTGCCCATGGAGCCACTTTCCCTGCAAGAAGTGCAGTCTGCTTTGAGGCCCAGTGTTTTCCCGATACACCCAACAAGCCCCATTTTCCGTCGGCAGTATTGCTACCGGGTGATGAGTACCAGCAAGTGACAATCTACAAGTTTGGTGTACAAGAATGAAATAACTAATCCAATTTATAAACTTATTAATTTTACAAAACCATGACACAACAAAAACAGAATGGTAAACTCATCGCAATTATCACGATGATCTTCCTTTTTGGTATGATTTCATTTGTTACCAACCTTGCTGCCCCTATGGGAATCGTACTGAAAAATCAGTTTTCAGTATCCAACGCTTTAGGAATGTTGGGTAACTTTGGTAACTTTATTGCATATGCAGTGATGGGAATACCAAGCGGCATCTTACTACAACGGGTAGGGTATAAAAAAACGGCATTGATAGCAGTAGCTGTAGGCTTTATCGGTGTAGGTATCCAATATTTATCCGGTCATTCAAGCCCTGATATGGCTTTTGCCGTATATTTGATTGGCGCTTTCATCGCCGGTTTCTCCATGTGTTTGCTTAATACAGTGGTCAACCCGATGCTGAACAAGCTCGGCGGTGAAGGTAACAAAGGAAACCAGCTTATCCAAGTGGGCGGCTCTTTCAACTCCGTAATGGCCACCATTACTCCGATGTTCGTAGGTATCCTGATTGCCGGTTCCATTGAAAAAGCTACCATCTCTCAGATATTCCCTGTAATGTACACGGCAATGGCTGTATTTGCCATCGCGTTCTTCGTTCTTCTGATTGTGCCCATACCGGAACCCAATGCTGCAACTTCAACAGAACCTATCGGTAAGTTGATGTCAGGCGCTTTAAAATTCCGCCACTTCATTTTGGGAGCTATAGCAATCTTTGTATATGTAGGTGTTGAAGTTGGTGTACCGGGCACCTTGAATTTGTTCTTAACCGACCCTATTGAAAAGGGAGGAGCCGGCATTTCTTCCACTATTTCCGGTTTTGTTGTAGGTACATATTGGTTCCTCATGCTGATTGGACGTCTGGCCGGTGCTTCATTGGGTGCAAAAATCTCCAGTAAGGCAATGCTTACCTTTACTTCCGCATTAGGTTTACTTTTGGTATTCCTTGCCATCTTCTCATCTACCGGTTCGCTTGTCAATCTGCCAGTACTCCAACAAAGCGCTACGGGAGGTCTCTCTTTCGGATTTGCAGAAGTACCTATCAATGCAATGTATCTGGTACTGGTAGGTCTGTGTACTTCCATCATGTGGGGTGGCATCTTTAATCTGGCCGTAGAAGGATTGGGTAAATATCTGGCAGCCGCTTCCGGTCTGTTCATGGTATTGGTATGCGGCGGCGGTATCTTGCCCGTTATCCAAGGTTTGGTGGCCGACATTGCAGGTTTCATGCCGAGTTACTGGGTTATCATCGCAGCCCTTGGCTATCTGTTGTTCTACGGTTTGGTAGGCTGCAAAAATGTTAATAAGGACATCAAGGTTGATTAACAAGAAAATATAGGTAATTTATTTATTCACCTTATAAAATATAAATATCATGGATATAGAATACGTAAGAAGCCGTTTCATCAAGCACTTTGACGGAACAACGGGAGCTGTTTATGCTTCTCCGGGTCGCATCAACCTTATCGGTGAGCATACAGACTATAACGGTGGTTTTGTATTCCCCGGAGCAATCGACAAAGGAATGATTGCAGAAATAAAACCCAACGGCACAAACACAGTAAAAGCTTATTCCATCGACCTGAAAGATTATGTGGAATTTGGTTTGAATGAAGAAGATGCACCCCGCGCAAGCTGGGCAAGATATATCTTTGGCGTGTGCCGGGAAATGATGAAACGCGGTGTAGATGTAAAAGGCTTCAATACTGCTTTTGCAGGCGATGTGCCCCTAGGTGCAGGAATGTCCTCTTCAGCAGCTTTGGAAAGTACCTATGCCTATGCTTTGAACGACTTGTTCGGTGACAACAAAATAGACAAATTTGAATTGGCAAAAGTGGGACAATCTACAGAACACAACTATTGTGGCGTAAACTGTGGTATTATGGACCAATTTGCTTCCGTATTCGGAAAGAAAGGAAGCCTCATCCGCCTGGATTGCCGTTCACTGGAATATCAGTATTTCCCATTCGACCCGCAAGGCTATCGTCTGGTTCTTGTAGATTCTGTAGTGAAACACGAACTTGCATCTTCAGCATACAACAAACGCCGTCAAAGCTGCGAAGCCGCTGTTGCTGCTGTCCAGAAGAAGCATCCACACGTAGAGTTCCTGCGCGACGTTACCATGGGCATGCTGGAAGAAGCCAAAGCCGACATCAGCGCAGAAGACTATATGCGTGCAGAATATGTCATCGAAGAGATTCAACGCGTACTTGACGTTTGCGATGCCCTGGAAAAAGGCGACTATGAAACTGTAGGCCAAAAGATGTATGAAACACATCAGGGCATGAGTAAGTTGTACGAAGTAAGCTGCGAAGAACTCGATTTTCTGAATGACCTTGCATTCGATTGTGGAGTTACCGGTTCACGTGTCATGGGCGGTGGATTCGGTGGATGTACAATCAATCTGGTAAAGGATGAATTGTACAGCACATTCATCGAAAAAGCAAAAGATGAATTCAAGAAGAAGTTCGGCAGAAGCCCGAAAGTATATGATGTAGTCATCAGCGACGGTGCCCGCAGATTAGAATAACAGACATCAGTATTCAAATAAAAGGCGTTTCCCAGCAATGGGAAGCGCCTTTTTCTTCCCCCCTATTCCACCGTTTTCCACTCTAAAAAAACAAGATCATCCGAGAAGTTTATTCCGGACGTGCCTATCTATACAGCCAGTTGACACAGATATGTTTTTGACACTTATGTTGCATAACATATAAAAGTGTACAGCCTACACTAAAGAAAAGTGTTATTTTTACACCAAAAGAAGATAATCATCTCATTTACATTAAATACAAAACCATGAAAAGACATGTTCTACTTGCAGGAATTGCCGCAATGATGCTAGCTGCGTGCAATCAAAAGACAGAAACAACGCTTACGCTGTCCGGTCTTGATCCAGTAAAATTCCAAACAACGGTCAATGACGCCCAAACACATCTTTATACGCTGAAGAATAAAGCGGGCATGGAAGTATGCATCACAAACTTTGGAGGACGTATTGTATCCATTATGGTGCCCGACAAAAACGGAGCTATGCAAGATGTAGTATTGGGCTTTGACAGCATTGCCGATTACATCAACATTCCAAGTGACTTTGGTGCTTCTATCGGCCGCTACGCCAACCGGATTAATCAAGGGAAAATCGTTCTTGACGGAGATACCATACAGTTAGCACAGAACAATTTCGGACATTGCCTGCACGGTGGTCCCAAAGGATGGCAGTACCAAGTATACAATGCCAATCCCATTGACAGCACAACTCTGGAGCTTACCCGCATTTCACCGGATGGAGACGAGAATTTCCCGGGCAACGTTACGGCAAAAGTACTTTTCGAGTTAACGGATGACAATGCCATTGATATAAAATACAGTGCAACAACAGACCAAAAGACGGTCATCAATATGACTAACCATTCTTACTTCAATTTATCTGGTGATCCTTCAAAGGCAGCAACAGACCACATCTTATACATCAATGCAGACAACTATACTCCGGTAGACAGTACTTTCATGACAACGGGTGACATCATCTCCGTCAAAGAAACACCAATGGACTTTACCACTCCCAAGAGTGTAGCACAAGACATCAACCGGACGGACTTTGAACAAATAAAGAACGGAAACGGATATGACCATAATTGGGTACTGAATACTAAAGGTGACCTATCCCAAGTGGCAGCTAAACTGACATCGCCTATAAGCGGCATCACTCTGGAAGTTTATACCAATGAGCCAGGCATACAAGTATATACCGGGAATTTCCTGGACGGCACCGTAAAAGGTAAAAAAGGCATTACTTACAACCAACGCGCTTCCGTATGCCTCGAGACACAACATTATCCGGATAGCCCCAACAAAGCCCAATGGCCTTCTGTCGTACTGGAACCCGGACAAATTTACAACAGTGAATGTGTCTTCAAATTTTCCGTAGAAAAATAACAGTAACCTTATAAATCATTTATTATCGTGGAAACATTAGATTGGCTAGTCATTGGAATCTTTTTCCTGGCTTTAATTGGAATTATTGTCTGGGTTGTCAAACAGAAACAGAATGACTCAGCAGACTATTTTTTAGGCGGTCGTGATGCCACATGGCTTGCTATCGGTGCATCTATCTTTGCATCCAACATCGGTTCCGAACATTTAATCGGACTAGCCGGTGCCGGTGCTTCCAGCGGTATGGCGATGGCACATTGGGAAATACAAGGTTGGATGATCCTTATCTTAGGCTGGGTATTCGTACCGTTCTATTCGCGAAGCATGGTATTCACGATGCCTGAATTCCTAGAACGCCGCTATAATCCACAATCACGTACAATATTGTCTGTAATATCTTTAATCAGCTATGTACTGACAAAAGTTGCCGTGACGGTTTATGCAGGAGGATTGGTATTCCAACAAGTATTCGGTATAAAAGAACTTTGGGGGATCGACTTCTTTTGGATTGCCGCCATCGGTCTGGTTATACTGACTGCGCTCTACACAATCTTCGGAGGAATGAAGTCGGTACTTTATACCTCCATCCTGCAGACCCCCATCTTGCTGTTAGGTTCACTGATAATCCTGGTACTCGGCTTCAAAGAATTGGGAGGCTGGGATGAGATGATGAGAATCTGCGGTGCAGCCACAGTGAACGATTATGGCAACACAATGACAGAACTTATACGCAGTAATAACGACCCTAACTTCCCTTGGTTGGGTGCACTGATTGGTTCAGCCATTATCGGATTCTGGTATTGGTGTACAGACCAGTTCATCGTGCAACGCGTACTTTCCGGAAAGAATGAAAAGGAAGCACGGCGCGGTACCATCTTCGGAGCTTACCTGAAATTATTGCCCGTATTCTTATTCCTTATCCCAGGCATGATTGCTTTCGCATTACACCAAAAATATCTCGGAACCGGGGGAGAAGGTTTTCTACCTATGCTGGCAAACGGAAATGCCAATGCAGATGCTGCTTTCCCAACTCTAGTAGCAAAATTACTTCCTGCAGGAGTCAAAGGTTTGGTTGTTTGCGGTATTCTTGCAGCATTGATGAGTTCTCTCGCATCTTTGTTCAACTCATCTGCTATGCTTTTCACCATTGACTTCTACAAACGTTTCAAGCCGAACACTTCTGAGAAAAAGCTGGTAGGAATTGGACAGATGGCAACTGTTGCGATTGTGATATTGGGTATACTCTGGATTCCCATTATGCGCAGTGTAGGCGATGTCCTTTACACCTACTTACAAGATGTACAATCTGTATTAGCACCAGGCATTGCCGCAGCCTTCCTCTTGGGGATCTGCTGGAAACGCACCTCTGCACAAGGCGGTATGTGGGGACTGATTGCCGGAATGATTATCGGTTTAACCCGTCTGGGGGCAAAAGTATATTACAGCAATGTAGGAGATGTGTCAAGCAGTACCTTCAAGTATCTGTTCTATGATATGAACTGGCTGTTTTTCTGCGGATGGATGTTCTTGTTCTGCATCGTAGTGGTTATCGCAGTCAGCATGTTTACAGCTGCCCCAAGCGCTGAAAAGATTCAAGGGCTGGTATTCGGAACTTCAACTCCCGAACAAAAAGCAGCTACACGTGCGAGTTGGAATAAATGGGATATCATTCATACCCTTATCATCCTGGGTATTACTGCTGCTTTTTATTGGTATTTCTGGTAAATCGGTATGTTGCCATGATATATATCCATGCAGCATACCCCTTAAACAAAAATTAAGATATGAGTAATTACTATAGTTCAAATCCGAAACTTTATGTAAGTATCGACTGCATTATTTTCGGTTTCAATGAAGGAGAATTGAACCTGCTGTTGCTGAAGCGTAACTTTGAACCGGCAATGGGCGAATGGTCGCTGATGGGTGGATTCGTGCAGGAAGACGAAAGCGTGGATGATGCAGCCAAACGAGTCCTGAATGAACTAACCGGACTGGAAGATGTATATATGGAACAAGTCCAAGCTTTCGGAGCCATAGATCGTGACCCAGGAGAACGCGTAGTCTCCATTGCTTACTATGCGCTCATCAACATCAACGAATACGACAAAGAATCCGTACAGCAACACAATGCTTTCTGGGTAAATATCAATGAACTGCCAGCGCTAATCTTTGATCATCCGCAAATGGTGGAGAAAGCTCGGAAGTTGATGCAACAAAAAGCGTCCACCGAACCAATCGGCTTTAATCTACTACCTAAACTGTTCACGCTGTCACAACTGCAAAGCTTATACGAAGCTATATACGGCGAGAGCATTGACAAACGAAACTTCCGAAAACGCATAGCAGAAATGGACTATATAGAAAAAACTGACAAAATAGACAAAACGGGGTCCAAACGTGGAGCTGCTTTATATCAGTTTAATGAGAAGGCATACCGCAAAGCTCCGAAATTTAAGCTCTGAAAACCTAATATTCAACAACTTGTAATTAGTAATTTAAATAATATGCTGGAAGCACTGAAAGACAAAGTATTCCATGCTAACCTTGAACTGGTGAAGCACGGATTGGTTATCTTCACATGGGGCAATGTATCGGGCATTGACCGCGAATCCGGTCTGGTAGTTATCAAGCCCAGTGGGGTGAGTTACGATGAAATGAAGGCAGAGGATATGGTGGTAGTGAATCTTGACGGCAAGGTCGTGGAAGGACGGTTAAAGCCCTCTTCAGACACGCCGACCCACCTGGTTCTCTATAAAGCATTCCCCGAAATCGGCGGTGTGGTGCACACGCACTCTACTTACGCCACAGCCTGGGCACAAGCCGGATGTGACATACCGAATATCGGGACTACACATGCCGATTACTTCCACGACGCCATACCCTGCACAGCAGACATGACGAAGGAGGAAGTGGAAGGAGCATATGAACTGGAAACGGGAAATGTTATCGTAAAACGCTTTGAGGGGCTGAACCCGGTACATACTCCCGGAGTATTGGTAAAGAACCACGGTCCTTTCTCGTGGGGAAAAGACGCACACGAGGCGGTACATAATGCCGTAGTGATGGAACAGGTGGCAAAAATGGCAAGTATAGCCTATGCCGTGAACCCCAATCTGACCATGAATCCGCTGCTGATAGAAAAACATTTCAGCCGCAAGCACGGTCCTAACGCTTATTATGGACAGAAATAACTATCATTCTTTAAATATAAACTATAAAAATAAATCGTATGAACGCATTTGAACAATATGAAGTATGGTTCGTAACCGGAGCACAGCTCTTGTACGGAGGTGACGCAGTTATCGCAGTAGACGCACATAGTAATGAAATGGTGAAAGGTCTGAATGATTCCGGGAAACTGCCCGTAAAGGTAGTATATAAAGGTACGGTCAATTCATCCAAAGAAGTAACCGCTACCTTCAAAGCCGCCAACAACGACGATAAGTGTATCGGAGTCATCACCTGGATGCACACCTTCTCTCCTGCCAAAATGTGGATTCACGGTTTGCAGGAACTGAAGAAGCCATTACTACACTTCCATACACAGTTCAACAAGGAAATTCCCTGGGAGACGATGGACATGGATTTTATGAACCTGAACCAATCGGCTCACGGCGACCGCGAGTTCGGACACATCGTGACACGCATGCGAAAGAACCGCAAAGTGGTAGTAGGCCACTGGCAGGACGAAAAAGCCCAAAACCAGATTGCCGCATGGATGCGCGTAGCTGCCGCATGGGCTGATGCGCAGGATATGCTCATCATCCGCTTCGGCGACCAGATGAACAACGTAGCCGTTACAGACGGTGACAAGGTCAGCGCCGAACAAGTATTGGGCTATCATGTGGACTACTATCCCATCAATGATGTGATGGCATACTACAATGCTGTCAGCGACGAGGACGTGAAGGCACTCGTAGCAGAATACTTCAAGCTCTACGACCACGCTCCCGAACTGGAAGACGCACGTACGGAAGCCTACACCAAAGTATGGAACTCCGCCAAGGCCGAAATCGCCATTCGTCGCGTGCTGAAAGACACGGGTGCCAAAGGCTTCACCACCAACTTCAACG
>ENA-OPNP01000399-OPNP01000399.1-human-gut-metagenome-genome-assembly--contig:-NODE-399-length-17127-cov-1.653643_pt1 | contig 17127 bp, 10 predicted proteins | sample MGYA00241539_ERZ501775 | MGnify/ENA primary metagenome ERZ501775 (study PRJEB25962, sample SAMEA2042651) | human gut metagenome | biome: human gut; feature: human-associated habitat; material: faeces... | reverse complement strand
GGCTACCACCAGCAGGACGAAAGAGCCGGGAATAATAAGGCAATGCAGGAGCAGAGCACAGGGGAGAATAAATGGCAGTATCAAATAATGAACATAAATACGAAAAAAGGTGTGGAATTATTTTTGAATTGTGGTAAAATGTTTTAGAACCTAAAAGAAGATATAAAATAAAATAGGGGAATTTATTGATAAGGAGTATTTTTCGTGACAGAAGATAAACGTTCTATTATTCAAATGGTAGCAGACCTGATCGAACAGGGCAAAAAGAATCAGGATAAGATCGCATACAGCAAAATCCTGGATACATTTTCAGGGGTAGAGATTTCCTCTGAGCAGTTTGACAACATTTTAAAAGTTTTAGAAGATAACAAGATCGAAGTCCTTCGCTCAAAAAATGACATGGAGCAGACGGTTTCTTTGTCTGCAAAGGAGAAAGATCCGGATGAGGTGGATGACGAAGAACTGGAAGAAAGTAAGATTCTTTTGGATATTGATGATGATATTGAGGAAGATTCCGAGGAAAATATCGAGGAAGATCTCTCGGTTATGGAGGGGGCGGATATCACGGATCCGGTACGTCAGTATTTAAAGACGATCGGACAGGTGCGTCTGCTTACCATGGAAGAAGAGCAAAAGATTGCCAAGCGGATCAGTGAGGGTGATCCGGAAGCCAAGAAGGAACTGATTGAAGCCAATCTCAGACTGGTAGTAAGTATTGCCAAGAAGTATGTCGGCAGGGGATTGCCACTTCTGGATCTGATTCAGGAGGGGAATATCGGCCTGATGAAAGCAGTCGATAAGTTTGAGTACGAAAAAGGATTTAAGTTTTCCACATATGCGACATGGTGGATTCGTCAGGCAATTACCCGTGCAATTGCAGATCAGGCAAAGACGATCCGTGTTCCGGTACATATGGTGGAGACAATCAATAAGGTTGTCCGTGCACGCCGTACCCTGACACAGGAGCTGGGAAGAGAACCTTCCAATAAGGAAATTGCGGAGATGCTTGGCGAAGATGAAGATCGTGTAACGGAGATCATGAGTTTTAGTCAGGATCCGGTTTCTATGGAGGCTCCGGTAGGGGATGAGGACGATTCCCATCTGGGTGATTTTGTGCAGGATTCCAATGCGTTATCCCCGGAGGAGAATGCGATTGCGGAGATGCGTAATAAGCAGATTTCACTTGCCATGAAAGACCTGACGGATCGTGAGCAGGAAGTGATCACACTGCGGTTCGGTCTTGACGGAAATCAGCCACACACGCTGGAAGAAGTGGGACAGATGTTTCATGTGACAAGAGAGCGTATCCGTCAGATTGAGGCAAAGGCACTGCGTAAACTTGGTGCACCGAGCAGAAAACGTATGCTGCGTGACTTTTTATAACAGGCATTTTGCCGGACAATTCTGAAATTACGGACGTGATTTATGATATGGTTTTTGGCAGGGAGTGAAACTATATGTTTTCAATGAAATCGACATGGAAAGAAATGAAAACAACAAAACCGGTGGATACGGCATTGGGAGATCTGTTTCCGACCTGTTGGAGCATACTGCTGCAGGGGCATGAGGAAGAAACGATGGAACAGATCCATGACAGGGTGCACATGGAGTGGGGCGAAGCATTCTGGTCCCAGCCACTGGTAAACTGTGCCAATATGCTGATGGAGACCGCAGAGAAACAAAAATTTCTGTTTGTACCTCTCTGGCATACGCAAAAAGAGGGGTGGATTCCAAAAGAGGATCAAAATGACGAAGAGGGTGTATGGCTGTTTACGGGAAATCCGGATGTGGATCAGCAGGCATTTATGCATTTTGATGACTGTGCATCCGTTCCACCGTATCCGTCTGCCGCTGTTTGCAAAGAACGAAGACAGGAAAAGAAGCGTCCGGCAGTTATTTTCTGTCCGGGAGGCGGATATGAGATGCTTTCATATTATTCGGAAGGTGTGCAGCTTGCACAGCGCATGGAGCGTGACGGAGGCTATAAAGCATTTATTTTAAGCTATCGCATCCAGCCCAATACCTATCCGCAGTGTCAGATGGATTTAGCACTGGCCATTATGCATGTACGTGCACATGCACGGCAGTATGGCATTGATGAAAACCGTATTCTTGTGGTGGGAGCTTCTGCCGGTGGGCATTTGTGCGCAAGCACGGCCATGCTGCACGAAGAGCTGAAAACAGAAATTTTTTGTGTGCATCCGGAGCTGGAAAAACTATATGGAAGGATTTCTGCGCGGCCGGACGGGGTAGGACTGTTGTACCCGGTGATCAGTTTTACTTCGGAATATCATGAGGGAAGCTGTCGCTGTAATACAGGCGGAAACCCGGATCTTCAGAAAAAACTGTCTGTAGAACTTCATGATCTGACCAGCTATCCGCCAACATACGCTTATGCGAATCTCGATGACGGCTGTGTTCCGGCCAGCAATACGACCCGGTTGGACGCGGCACTTACGAAAGCAGGAGTGAAGCATCTGTGTGAGACTTTTCCGACGGGAGATCACGGCATCGGGTTAGGATATGCTACTTCGGCCAAAGCATGGAGCGAACATATGCTTCGTTTTTTCAACGAAACTTTATAAAAAAAAATCTGGTAAATATGGGAAGGGAGATGCGGTAAGAGCATCTCTTTTTTCATATTTTGAATTGTGCCCGGGCAAATACATGAAAAATTCCAGAAAAATTACCATAAAAATCTGATATATCGTAAAAAATCTATGAACATCTAAAAATTCTGGGAACTCTCCTTGAATTCTTCCGGTAGGAGGAAATATTTCCTGATGATAGAATAACAACATAAAACATCGGTGAACCATAAAACGGTTACGAGAAGGAGGAACTATTATGACGACCAAAAAGAAAAAGAGTCAGGGAATGAAGTTATTCCTTATGATTCTCCCATTTCTCATTTTGTGCTTTTTGTTTTCGTACTTTCCGCTGCATGGCTGGATCTACGCACTCTATGATTACAAAGCACCGCTGAAACTTTCCCAGTGTCAGTTCGTAGGATTGAAATGGTTTAAGACACTGTTTAGTAACAAGACGCAGGTAATGCAGCTGATTCAGGTAATGAAGAACACATTTGCAATGAGTTTACTCGGTATTGCAACTTCATTTCTCCCGGTACTGTTTGCCGTATTCTTAAACGAGATCAAATGCAAATGGTTTAAGAATCTGGTACAGACACTGACTACACTGCCAAACTTCATCAGTTGGACACTGGTTTACTCCATTGCTTTCTGTCTGTTTTCTACCACAGGTATGTTCAACACAGTGATGCAGAACCTTGGCGTAATCTCAGAACCGTTAAAGATTCTCGACAGTGGCAGGCATGTATGGCTGCAGATGATTCTCTGGAGTACATGGAAAGGCCTTGGATGGGGCGCAATTATGTATCTGGCAGCAATCGCAGGAATCGATCAGGAAATGTATGATGCGGCAAAGGTGGACGGAGCCGGACGTTTCCAGATTATCAAAAACATCACGATTCCATCCATTATGCCTACATACTTCGTAATGTTAATGCTTTCGGTAGCAAACTTCCTGAACAATGGTATGGATCAGTACTTTGTGTTCCAGAATGCATTTAACAAATCAACAATTCAGGTACTTGATCTGTATGTATACAACATTGGTATGACCGGACGAAGCTTATCCCTTGCAACGGCAATTGGTATCTTAAAGAGTATCGTCAGCGTAACACTTCTTGCAATTGTAAACTTCGTATCGAAGAAGACACGTGGCGAGAGCATGATTTAATAGGAGGAAAAAGTAATGAAGATTAAAACAAGTAAAGGAGACTGCACATTTCAGGTAATCAATATTCTGATTTTTGCTATCTTTGCTATCATTTGTGCTTATCCTTTTTACTATCTGATCATCAACTCGATCAGTGCAAACGATCTGAGTGCAAGTGGTAAAGTAAATTTTCTGCCGCATGGTTTTCAGCTTGAGAACTATGTAAAAGTATTCCAGCTGAACGGTCTTGGAACCGCAGCAATGGTATCCCTTGGAAGAACTGTGATCGGTACAATCTGTACGGTACTTGCTTCCGTTTATCTGGGATTCATGTTTACCCAGCAGCGGATGTGGCACAGAAAACTGTGGTATCGTTTTATGGTAATTACCATGTACTTTAACGCAGGTCTGATCCCAATGTACATGACCATGAAGACCTTACATCTGACCAACAGTTTCTGGGTATACATCATCCCGGCAATTGTACAGCCGTTCAACATCATTATGGCAAAGACTTATGTAGAATCCATTCCGCCTGCATTGCAGGAGGCGGCAGAGATCGATGGAGCCGGAACCATGACCGTATTCGCAAAAGTCATTCTTCCAACCTGTAAACCGATTATGGCAACCATCGCCATCTGGTCCGCAGTAGGACAGTGGAACTCCTTCCAGGATACGTTGATTTATATTACAGACCAGAAGTTATATTCCTTACAGTATTTACTTTATACTTACCTGAATCAGGCAAGTTCACTGGCAACCATGGTACAGCAGTCCGGTGGAAATGTATCTGCCGTTGCGAACCTGGCAACCCAGCAGACACCGACATCCATCCGTATGACGATTTCCGTTATCGTTGTACTGCCGATTCTGTTCGTATATCCGATTTTCCAGAAATCCTTTGTCAAAGGTATTATGATCGGATCAGTGAAAGGCTAAAAGAAACACTTGTTTCTTTTACATACATTCATGTAAAATATTATAGAGGAGGATTTACAATGAAGAAAAAGAATGTACAGCGTGCGCTTGCACTGGCACTCGCTGCAACGATGCTCGCCGGAACCGCAGCAGGCTGCGGAAAAAGCTCAGACAGTGATTCCACACAGGGGGGCAAGTCATCCAATGGAAAATATGCCAAGGAGCTGACGATTGATGTGTTCGACAGTCAGGCAAACTTCCAGGGTGAGCAGACCGGATGGTTTGCAAAACTGATCAAAGATAAGTTCAATATCAAATTGAACATTATTGCACCAAACGTGGCAGGTGGTGGAGATACTTTATATCAGACACGTTCTGCAAACGGTAATCTTGGTGACTTAATTATCACAAATCTGGATTCCAGTCGTTTGAAAGATATGGTGACCGCAGGACTTGTCCTTGATATGAGTGATTATATTAAGGATGAGAAATATTTACAGGATCGTATGGATGCAATCAATACCGCAAGTAAACTTTCCGAAACGGATGGAGTATGGGCAGTACCGAGTGAAATTTCCAATCAGCCGGCAACTGAGCCTTGTGAGGCATCTGAGCCAACCAATGCACCATCTCTTCGCTGGGATGTGTACGGAGAAGTTGGATATCCGGAAATGGATACACTGGAAGATATGATTCCGGTTCTGGAACAGATGCAGGAAAAGGCAAAGGGAACCAGCAAAGACGGAAAAGATGTCTATGCGCTTTCTCTCTTCAAAGACTGGGATGGAGATATCATGCAGAATGCAGGTGCTTTCTGTGCTCTGTACGGATATGAGAACCTTGGATTTGCACTCGGCAAAGTAGACGGATCTGAAATCCAGAGTGTAATTGACAGCGATAGCATGTATGTACGTGCATTGAAGTTCCTGTTTGAAGCAAATCAGAAAGGACTTATTGATCCGGAGTCTACCACACAGAATTTCGATACGTTACAGACAAAGTTCCGTAATGGTGATGTATTATACAGCTTCTGGCCATGGCTTGGTGCCGGTGTATACAACACAACAGAGAATACTTCGGAAGGTAAGGGATTTGCCTCTGCGACAATTAAGGATATGAAGTGCCTGTCTTATGGTTCTATGCCGGATGGTAAGATGAGTGTTGGTATCATGGTCGGCAGCCAGACAAAAGACCCACAGAGAATGGTTGATTTTATCAACTGGTTATACTCTCCGGAAGGAATTGAAGCTTCTTCTGCACAGAGTGGTGGTAACTGTGGACCGGAAGGCCTGACATGGGAAATGAAAGATGGTAAGCCTGTACTTACAGATTTCGGTGTAAAGGCATTTGTTGATATTGACGAGAGCCTGAAAGTGCCGGATGAATGGGGCAGCGGAACATGGAAAGATGGTGTATCTGCATTGAACTTTAAGGCAAATGGTATCGTTGATACAGATCCGGATATCGGTATCTGCTACAACTATCAGAGATGGGATGATTATCTTGAGAAGACTTCTACCAAGTTAAAAGAAGACTGGTCAGCACATAATGATGGAGATACCACAGAGATCGAACACTTTGAGAAAACAGGTAATCTGTTAGTTCTCCCAGGAACAAACTATTCCACACCGGAGTACTCTACCGATATCAGTACCATCAAAGAGCAGTGCAAGCAGACAATCGTTGCAGATTCATGGCAGATGGTATTTGCAAAGAATGAAGCTGAGTTCAACAAGATCTTAAAAGATATGCAGGATACCGTAAAGGGTCTTGGATACGATCAGGTATTTGAAGTAGATAAGAAGAATTATGAAGATAAAGTAAAGTGCATCAATGATGTATTAAGCGAATCTAAGTAATTGGATAAAATCAGATAAAATCCTTAACAAAAGCCGGGTGCGTGATGCATCCGGCTTTCTTTTGTTTATAATCAATGATCCTGATTTTTACGATATTCCGCAGGACTGATATTTTTGCTCGCTTTAAATTTCTGGTGGAAATAATCAACATTTTTATATCCGACACTTGCCGCAATTTCATAAATCTTCATATCTGTCTGATCAAGCAGTTCGGTTGCTTTTTCAATGCGTACCTGATCCAGATAGGTATTGAAACGAACACCCATTTTCTGGGTAAACAGTTTTCCGAGGTAAGAACTGTTGTAACCAAACAGTGGAGCCAGGGTCTCTAATTTCAGCTGGCTGGCATAATTGTGATTGATGTAATTTAAAATATCATCGAACACACTTGCCGAGGAATTGCTTCCGATCGCGCGCATGATCATATCGAACTGTTCGTTAAAATACAATAGAATCTCGTACAGATAGTATTTATTTTCAATGAGTTCTATGATCGCCGCATTATGTACAAATGGGATACTGGTGTTGCTGTACGTGTGTGTGATCGCCTGTTTGATCTCCAGAAAAATATCTGCCAGAAAATATTTGATACTCGATACATCACAGTTACTATTAAAAAGAAACTGTCGCAGATCTTCGAGAACTTCGGAAATCCGGCGCTGATTACAGGTTTTAATGTAATCGGTAAGTAACGCGCTGTAATGTCTTGTTTTTTCTGCATCCAGACTTGCGGAGGCGGAATTTTCTGCCGGCAGTTCCTCATAGGAGAGAACATGCTGGTTTTCTCCGCAGAAGAAACGCCGGGACAACAGCCGTTGGCACAGCTCGTAAGATTCGTGAATCTGTGAAAGGGAAGAAACCGTCGGTCCGTAGATTAGAAAGATCGTATCCAGCGGAGATCCTTTCTGCGTTCCCTTGTCATAGTGGTGCAGACAGGCATTTAACCGTTCCAGTGCAAAATTGCCTTTGAGTAATATAATGTCATGATTGTCGATATTGACATGCTCAAAGGAATTGTTGTCTTTGTTGGTGACACGCAGCAGATCACTGAAACTGTAGGAACGAAAATATGGCATATAGCTTTCGTAAATCAGCACCTGATAGATCGGATAGGAGAGCCCTAATTCCTGATAATCAATGGACGGGTTAAAATCATTTCCGGTCAGCAGATCGTATAGTACGGTGGTTTTTGCTTTTTTCAGGTACTGGTTGCGGGATGTCTCGCTGTTTAGCTGAAATTCAATTTTTTCGTGGACGTCCTGTACTGCTTTTTCCAGCTCATCTTCATCAATCGGTTTGGTCAGATAGTAGGAGGCACCAAATTGCAGTGCCGTCTGTGCGTACTTAAAATCCGAGTAACCGCTTAAGATAATAAATGCACCGGAAAATCCTTCACTGCGCGCTTTTTCCATCAGTTCCGTGCCAAGCATTCCGGACATCCGGATGTCGAGAAGAACCAGTCCCGGGCGGTACTGGCGGATCATTTCCAGGGCATCTTCTCCGTTGGCGGCTTCCCCGCAGATACAAAATCCCAGGGCGTTCCAGTCAATGATATAGCGGAGTCCCTCTCTTACAATTTGTTCATCATCTACAATAAGTACGTTGATAATTTTGTTTGCCATGTTTTTCATCCTGTTTCCTAAATTGTTTTTGGTATTTTCAGCCGGACGGTCGTACCGGCTCCGATTGCGCTGTCAATCTCCATATAATATCCTTCCCCGTAGAACAGGGAAATTCTCTGATTGATGTTGTAAAGACCGATGCTGTGGGTATCGGAGGAAGGGTGGTTTCTGATTCGATCCCGCAGTGCGTCGAGTTCTTCGTTTGTCATTCCCTGTCCGTTATCTTTGATCGTGATCAGCAGGGTTGCGTCCGCAGAAGCAATCTGGATGGTGATCATACCGTCTTCCGTTTTGCTCTCAAGTCCGTGAAGAATTGCATTTTCTACCACAGGTTGCAGGAGCAGCGGAAGAATCTTGCAACTGTCGGTGTCGAGATCTTCGTCCACCTGAAGGGTGTAATTTACGCGGTCCCCAAAGCGGAGCTGCTGAATGGAGAGATACGTTTTGATATATTCGAGCTCTTTGGTCAGTGTGGTAAAACTTGTGCCGGTATTATCGAGCACGTAACGCATGGATTTTCCAAGCAGTTTAATGGAATTTGCCACATTCCGGTTGCCACAGGAGAGTGCCTGCATCCGGATCGTTTCCAGAGTGTTATACAGGAAATGCGGATTGATCTGACTGGCAAGCATTTCAAATTCCATTTGCTGCTGCCGGTTGACCAGTTGCTGTTCCCGGATCCGTGCTTCATAAAACTGCGCTTCCTTATCGTGAATCGCATCCACGGTCAGTTTGAGGTCTTTAAAGGTATCGCTTAACTCATCATCACCGCGGAATTGTTCGATGATATTGTAATCGCCGAGGCTGGCACGGTGCATTGCTGATTTCAGGGTTGTAATCCTTGTGCTGAAATAGTCCGAAAAACAGATCATCAGAATCAATGGTACAAGCAGGGCAAGTACCAGAATCAGGACAAATACGGCAACGGTATGATTGATTGTTTTTAAGGCATCCGGGTCCACGGTCCGCACATAAAACAAATTGTTGGATTTGTAGGACTGCAGAGTTACATAGTTGACCAGACGCATCTGGTTTCCGATTTCTTTTGGACCGGTGTAGCGGTAAAAATAGCCGGAAAAATCATCGGGAAACTCCATGTCTTTGCCGATCAGAGCAGAGTCTGTGGCATAGATGATCTGGGTTCCGTCCAGACTGATGGCTGTTTCATTGCCGGACTGCTCCAGATGATTTTTAATGGTATTGCGGTCCAGACCGATCACCAGAAATGCCTGATATTTACTGGAGGCAACACCGATCCGCCGGATCAGTGTCAGTTCCCGGTAAGGCTGCCGGACGATTGCCGTGTATCGCTGCAGGGAAGCCCATGTACTCCAGTTATTCCCCAAGGCTTTGCGCCATTCGTCCAGGACAAAATTCTGCTGATAATGAATATGCTCGGAATTTTGAAGGTTTGGATTGTTGGTATAAATCTGAATGCGGGCAACGGCTGCTGTATTCTCAAAATAAGTCTGGAGTGCCCGCTCCAGAGCCGTAAGCTGTTCCTCGATACCGGAATCCAGTGATTCTGCCGCAAACAGACTCAGACACTGATTACTGTTAAGCAGGGTATCGGAAGATGAATATACGGTAGTTGTGATGTCGTTTAAGGAGGAGGCAACACGCAGGCCATCTGCCTTCTCCAGAGATTCATAGCGGGCAAGCATCTGTTTTCGCACGCTGGCAATGGAAAAGATGCCGATTACCAGAAGCGGAAACATGCCTGCCAGCAGAAAAATACGAAGCAGCTGACTTCTGACAGAATGTGTATCATGTATTTTATTAATATGTAGTTTCATAAAATATCCTTTGTTATAAAATTAAGGGATAATACCGTCTGGCAAATTCTATAAATATTATAGTAAATTACGTCTAAAATTTCTAGTAGGAAAGCACGGATAAATTTTGTATAGTGTGGATAAGGGAAAATAAAACATTCGTATGGCGAAGGGAAAGAGAGGAAAATAAGATATGAAATTCAGTAATGGATGCTGGCTGCAGAAAGAAGGCTGCGCCTGCTTTTCACCGGCAGAAGTTTATTTTACAAAAATTGAAAAAGATAAAGTAGTGCTCTGTGCACCGACACATAAGATTAATCACAGAGGAGATACATTGGGCGGAATCAATCTTACGGTTGAAATTACCACTCCGATGCCGGAAGTAATCCGTGTAAAGACGTATCATTATAAGGGCGCAATTCAGGATGGACCACAGTTTGCATTAAATCTTCCCAAACAGACAGCAATTGATGCCACCGAAGATGATGAGAAGATTGTTGTAAAAAGCGGAAATGCAAAACTGGTTATTACCAAAGAGAACTGGTCCATGACTTACTATAACGGGGATAAGAAGCTCAGTACCAGTGCATGGCGTGATCTTGCCTATATGAAGACGGACTGGAAGGGTGATGCTTATGTAAAGAGCGCAGATAAGGATGCCTATATGAGACAGCAGCTTTCTTTAGGTGTGGGAGAGCTGATCTACGGTCTTGGTGAGCGCTTTGCCGCATTTACCAGAAACGGTCAGTCCATAGATATCTGGAATGAAGATGGCGGTACCTCCACCGATCAGTCTTATAAAAATATTCCGTTTTATATTTCAAACAAGGGATATGGTGTGTTTGTCAACCATACCGAGAAAGTATCATTTGAAGTGGCAACGGAAGCGGTCACAAAAGTAGAATTTTCTGTGCCGGGAGAGAGTCTGGATTATTTCTTCTTTAACGGACCGGATCTGAAGGATGTTCTGCGCCGCTATACGGATCTGACCGGAAAACCGGCACTTCCTCCGGCCTGGACATTTGGCCTCTGGCTTTCCACATCCTTTACGACAAACTATGATGAAAAAACAGTTATGAGCTTTATCGATGGTATGCTCGATCGTGGAATTCCGCTTAAAGTATTCCATTTTGACTGCTTCTGGATGAAAGATTTCCACTGGACCGATTTCCTGTGGGATGAGCGTGTATTCCCGGACCCGGAGGGGATGCTTTCCCGTATGAAAGCAAAGGGATTAAAGATCTGTGTATGGATTAATCCGTATATTGCACAGGAATCCGTGATGTTTGACGAGGGCATGGAAGGCGGATATTTCCTGAAGCGTCCGGACGGTTCTGTATGGCAGTGGGACATGTGGCAGCCGGGCATGGCAATCGTCGACTTTACCAACCCGGAGGCAAAGAAATGGTATCAGAAGAAACTCGAAGCATTGGTTGATATGGGTGTGGATTGTTTCAAGACAGATTTTGGTGAGAGAATTCCAACCGATTGCGTTTACTATGACAAGAAAAATCCGGAAAAAATGCACAATTATTATACCTATTTATATAATGAAGCTGTATTTGAAGTTCTTGAGAAAAAGAAAGGAAAAGATGAGGCAGTACTGTTTGCGAGATCTGCTACCGCAGGTGGACAGAAATTCCCGGTACACTGGGGCGGAGACTGCTGGTCTGATTATGAATCCATGGAAGAAAGTCTGCGTGGCGGATTATCCTTACAGCTTTCCGGATTTGGGTTCTGGAGCCATGATATCGGCGGATTTGAAAACACTTCTACCGCGGATGTCTATAAGAGATGGTGTGCGTTTGGTCTGCTTTCTTCTCACAGCCGTCTGCATGGAAGTACATCATACCGTGTGCCGTGGGCTTATGACGATGAGGCCGTGGATGTACTGCGCAGCTTTGTACGCCTGAAAGCACGTCTGATGCCATACCTGTGGAAGACCGCGCTGACAGCACATAACGAGGGGATTCCAAGCATGCGTGCGATGGTTCTTTCTTACACAAATGATAAAATGTGCAATTATCTGGATAAGCAGTATATGCTCGGCGACAGCTTACTGGTTGCTCCAATCTTTAACGATGAGGGAATTGGAGAATACTATCTGCCAAAGGAGAACGGCATATGGACCGATTTCTTCACCGGCAGGCAGCAGGAAGGCGGAGACTGGTATACCCGCACATATGCTTATATGGAGATTCCGCTGATGGTACGTCCGAATACGGTACTTCCGCTTGGAAACAGCGAAGAGGGACCAGAGTATGATTATGCCGATCAGGTGACATTCCGTGTATATGATGTACAGGATGAGGCAGCTGCTGAAATCTACGATATGGATCAGAATAAAGTGGCTTCCATTGTGGTAAAACGCATAGAGGATAAGCTTGTGATCGACTGCGACAACAAAAAGCCGTTTACCGTAGAACTGGTTAATACCGGCATTTTAGATGTGAAGGGCGCAAAGGCATCCAAAGAAAATAAAAACACCATTCTTCGTGACTGTGAGAGTCACATAGAGTGTATACAGTAAAATCAGGTAAGAGGAAAAATGGATGGATAAAGTATTGGAAAACCGAATCTGTCTTCTGATCAAGGAAATGACACTGGAAGAGAAAACCGGCATGATCCACGGTGCGGGTCTGTTTCGCACCGCGGGGGTGGAAAGACTTCATATTCCCCCTTTAAAGATGTCCGATGGACCGATGGGTGTGCGCAGCGAGTTTGTCAATGATCAGTGGATGCCGGTCGGAACACCAGATGATTATGTGACATATTGTCCGAGCAACAGTGCGATTGCGATGACATGGAACCGCAAACTTGCACGCAATGCAGGAAAAGTGTTGGGAGAAGAAGCACGCGGAAGAGGCAAAGATGTGATTCTTGCTCCGGGTATTAATATCAAAAGAACACCTGCATGCGGAAGAAATTTTGAATATATCAGTGAAGATCCAAGACTGACCAGTGAACTTGCCGTTCCGATAGTTCGTGGAATCGAGACGTCTGATGTGGCAGCATGTGTAAAGCATTTTGCAATGAACAATCAGGAAACCGAACGGCTCTGGGTAAATGTGGAAGCGGATGAGCGTACAATGCGTGAAATTTATTTCCCGGCATTTCAGGCGGTTGTACAAAAAGCGGGTGCAAAGTCGATCATGGGCTCTTATAATCTGATCCGCGGAACACATGTCTGTGAAAACAAAGATATTATGGGAACCGTACTGCGCAAAGAATGGGGATTTGACGGAACCATTATCTCTGACTGGGGAGCCGTACATACAACAAAGGAGACCGCAGAGGGACCGCTTGATATCGAAATGTCGGTAACCAGTGATTTTGATGACTATTTTCTTGCGAATCCGCTGATCAGCGAAATCCGAAAAGGGCATATAGATGAGGCCTGTGTGGATGAAAAAGTGCGCAATATTCTGCGGATGATGGTACGTCTGCATATGATTGAACTGTCAGAAGTACCGGATTCTGATGGAAAAAAGAAAATTCTGGTTCAGAAGAACAAGAACCGGAAAGCGGGAAGTTATAATACGGCAAAACACCGTTTTGAAGTTTTAAAAGTAGCAAGAGAATCGATCACACTGTTAAAAAATGAAGACCGGAAACTTCCGCTTGATCCTGCAATCGATAAAGTTCTTGTCATTGGGCAGAATGCAGTGATTTCACAGGCTATGGGTGGCGGAAGTGCGGAGATTAAAGCTTTGTATGAGATTACACCACTGCTTGGAATCAGCAAGTTTCTCGGTGGAAACTGCGAAGTCCGTTATGCCAGAGGATATGATATTCCGGCAAAAAAGGAAAGCGATCATAACTGGCAGGAAGACAGCCTTGATGCAAGCAAAGCAGTGGCTGAGACAGCAAAGGAAACCGAGGACAGTGCACGTCTGCGGAAAGAAGCTGTGGAACTGGCAAAAGAATATAAGCATGTCATTTATGTGGGTGGTTTAAATCATGATCAGGATCTGGAAGGACAGGACCGTGCGGATTTAACCCTGCCATACGGACAGGACCGGCTGATTACAGAGCTTCTTGAGGTTCGACCGGATATGACAATTGTAATGCTTGCCGGAAGTCCGGTTTCCATGAAACCATGGGCGGACAGGGCAAAGGCAATTGTCTGGATGAGTTACAGCGGTATGGAAGGAGGCACTGCGCTTGCAGAGGTATTGTTTGGTGCAGTAAATCCTTCCGGAAAACTTGCAGAAACGCTTCCGGAAGAGATTCCGGAATGTTTCCGGAAAGAAGCGTATTTCCCGGGAAGGCCTCTGACAGACGAAGAGAAGAAACATATGAATGCGCATCTGACGCAGACCTATGCAGAAGGCATCTTCGTGGGATACCGTTATTACGAAAAGAACCGGATTCCGGTACAGTTTTGTTTCGGACATGGATTGTCTTATACAGACTTTACCTATGATAATTTAAAAATTGAGGAAATTCCGTCCAAAGCGCGTGCCAATGGATTTGATGTACAGCTTCAGGTGCGCAATGCAGGAGCACTGGAGGGAAAAGAGACGGTTCAGCTGTATCTTGGAGAGAAGACGGTTTCTTCGGAAAACCCGGTGAAGGAACTGAAGGCATTTGAAAAAATCTGTCTTCGTCCGAGGGAAACCAAGACCGTGCTTTTGAGAATCACGATGGAAGATTTCATGCATTATGATGAAGCTGCCGGAACATGGAGATTAAAACATGGGGATTACCGCATTTATGTCGGAAGCTCCCTGCAGGATATCCAGTTGACACAGGATATTACGATATAAGCAGCAAATGCCGTTCATCTGAAAAGATGCGCGGTTTTCTTTTTTCTTTTTCCATGCTATGATGGAGACAGAAAAAAGAAAGAGAGAACAAAACATATGGGATATATATTGGAATTGAGAAGACAGGTAGGTCATCGGCCGTTGATTATGACCTGTGCAGGAGTGCTGCTTTTGAATGAAAAAAGGGAGCTGCTTCTGCAGAAACGTGCAGACAACGGGTTATGGGGATATCCCGGGGGTTCTATGGAACTCGGGGAGAGCTTCAAAGACTGTGCCAGACGGGAAGTACAGGAGGAAACAGGACTGATCTGCGGAAACCTCGAACACTTTATGAATGTCTCCGGAGAAGAAGTACATTATGTCTATCCGAACGGGGATGAAATTTATGCCGCAGAAGAGATCTTTTTATGCCGGGAATTTTCCGGACAGATCATCTGCCAGCAGGAGGAAGTAGAAAAACTTTGTTTTTTCCGTATGGAAGAACTCCCACCGAAAGAGCAGATCAATCCCAATAATTATCCGGCAATCGAACGGTTAAGGAGAATGATGGATGAGAATTGCACAACGGGAAAAGGAAATTTTACAGAAGGTAGAAGAAAAGATTGCCAGGGGACCTTATGAGGCTTCATGGGCATCGCTGTGTGAAGCGCAGATGCCGCAGTGGCTGGCGAAAGAAAAACTTGGTATTTTTATACACTGGGGTGTTTACAGTGTTCCGGCAAATTCCAATGAGTGGTATCCGCGCAACATGTACAAAGAAGGAATGCCGGCATATGAGCATCACAGAAAAACTTATGGATTGCAGAAAAACTTCGGGTATAAGGATTTTATTCCGATGTTTCGGGCAGAACATTTTTGCCCGGCGGAGTGGATGGAACTGTTTCAGGCGGCAGGAGCCGGTTATGTGTTTCCGGTAGCGGAACATCATGATGGATTTCAGATGTACCGGAGTGATCTTTCCGAGTGGAACGCTGTCGATATGGGACCGAAACGGGATGTCCTCGGGGAACTGAAAGAGGAAGCAAAAAAGCGGGGAATTCATTTCTGTACATCTTCCCACCGTGCGGAACACTGGTTTTTCCTCGGAAATGGAAAAATGTTTGACAGTGATATCCATGAACCACTGAAAAAAGGGGATTTTTACTGGCCATCCATGCCGGAGGCAGATCCGGAGGACCTGTATTCCAGACCGTATCCGACAGAAGAGTTTCTCGATGACTGGCTGGCACGGACGGCAGAACTTATCCTTAATTACCGTCCGCGCCTGTTGTATTTTGACTGGTGGGTCCAGCATGAGGCATTTAAGCCCTATTTAAAGAAACTTGCCGCGTTTTATTATAATTGCGGAGCGGAATGGGGGACGAATGTTGCCATCTGTTACAAGCATGATGCGATGGCATTTGGCAGTGGAATTGTAGAAATGGAACGTGGCGGCTTTGCGGAGGCAAAACCGTATCCGTGGCAGACAGATACCGCAGTTGCAAGAAATTCCTGGTGTTATACGAATACACTGATCTATAAAACAAGTCAGGAAATCATCTGTACGCTGGTGGATGTGGTAAGTAAAAACGGAAATCTTTTATTAAATGTTGGACCGAAGGCGGATGGCACGCTTCCGGAAGGCGATAAAAAGATTCTCCGGGATCTGGCAGACTGGATGGCGGTGAACTGGGAAGCCATCCATGGAGCAAAGGTATGGAGAAAATCGTCCGAAGGTCCGACAAAGATGCAGGAGGGACAGTTCTCAGATCAGAAAGAGATAGTCTATACACCGCAGGATTACCGTTTTACAGTGAATCATGGAAATATTTATGTCATTGCGTTAAAGTGTCCGCAGGATGGAAACTTTTGCGTTCAGTCTCTGGCAGAAAGCAGTGACCAGAATCTCCCGGAATTCCATGGGATTATCAGACAGGTAGAAGTTCTTGGATATGAAAAATCCCCGGAATGGAAAACGGACGCAGAAGGTCTGCATGTGAAGACCTCCGGTTTTTATTCTGAATTTCCGGTCGTGTTAAAAATTGTTGTTTCTTAAAATTACCGCAGAAGAGAAAAATTTCCAGCTTTGTTACTTCTTGCCTTTTGCTACAGAGAATGGTAGGATAAGACATAGAATGAGTTACAAAGGATCAAAACACATATAAGTGGGGGAATTCTTATGAGAAAAGCAAAGAAATTAATAGCCGGAATCATGCTTGCATGTATGTTTATTGCGGGAACTGGTGTGGAGCCGCCAGATGTGTATGCGGCAGGAACCACTGCCGGTTCGCTGGAAATGAAGACTGCCAGTGACTCCATCAATTTAAATGCGGGACAGTCATTTGATGTGACATTTTCTGTCAATGCGGAGACTTCCGGATTCGGAGGATACCTGACTTATGACAATTCAGTATTTACTTCGGTTACGGTAGTTGTTGACGGGGGCACCACATCCGGAAAGACA
>ENA-OPNP01000340-OPNP01000340.1-human-gut-metagenome-genome-assembly--contig:-NODE-340-length-19052-cov-5.267621_pt1 | contig 19052 bp, 19 predicted proteins | sample MGYA00241539_ERZ501775 | MGnify/ENA primary metagenome ERZ501775 (study PRJEB25962, sample SAMEA2042651) | human gut metagenome | biome: human gut; feature: human-associated habitat; material: faeces... | reverse complement strand
TACTATGACCCGAGGCTGAGTTTGTGGATGTCTACCGATAAATCAGCCATTATAGCTCCTGGATATTCCCCTTATACATTCTGCAAGAATAATCCTAATATAATGGTGGACCCTAATGGAAATTTCCCAATTTTTATCAACGGTCGGACTTCTAATGATACAGAACGGGGTAGTGCGTCATATTGTAGTATGGGGTTGCTTGAAGTGGTAAAACAAAAAACTGGATATTACTACAGTCAGTTCAAATATGTTGATGGTAATCAAGGCTTTTGGCCTTCCTCAAGATTCAACGCTGGTATTGCGCAAGGGAAAGCTGATGCAGCTGCAATATATGCCGTACTGAAATCTTCCGCTAAAGATGGTGTGATTACAGAGCAGTTACAAATTATATCCCATAGCAGAGGCAGTGCATTTGCAAGTGGATATATGCAAAGTGTATCAGCGGAAATCCGAGATTTAGCCAATAAGGATAATATGTCATTTTCATATGGGAGTGATAAAATAGTAGAGTATTCCATAAATATTGGACCTCATCAATCCAATCATATATCCTATGAGGAATCTGGTACTCTGAACGTAAATATCAGCCATTTTGGAGATATCCTTTCTGGCAATGATGCTTCCGGTAATGTAATTAATATCCATTCTTGTATGGATGGACTTGAACAACATGGAAATGCAACTTTTATACCAGAACTTGAATTTGTTTTACCAGTATTAGAAGCTGGGGGACCAAAATCTGATATAAAAAAACAGCTGATTAATCTCTATCAGCAGTGGAATCAAAAGCATCCAATACAGATAAAGTCCACAGTTGAATAATTTTTAGTGGAGGGTATTGGCTTCGTACAAATGTTAATACCCTCCTATAATCCAATAGATTATAAGAATATGAATGATAATGTTATCACATACATACTTTCATCAATGTGTCTGATTGTCATATTGATAGAGTGTATTTGTTTTAACCGTAAAAAAGGAAAGATAAACGCTATAGTTTTTATTGTTTATTCAATATTTCTATACTACCTAATGTTTTGTAACGGTTCCGGTGGAGCGGGTTTTACATGGTGGTTTTATTTACTGCTGTTAACTTCTCTTCATATCATAATATTATTGTTTGGAATCGCAAAATCTCTTTTTCGTAAATTAATAAAAAGGAATAATCATTGATGAATGTACCAGATTGTGAGTGACAGATATAGGGATAATAGTGTCGGATAGTGCAAGCTCCGTCGCACTGAGGTGAACCATCCCAAGCAGACAGCCAACCTTGCCAAGGAAGGCAAGTCCATCACCTACGACTATGATTATCACCGGCTGACGGGCATCAACTATCCCGACCACCCGGAGAACAACGTGAAGTATTATATGTTATGAAAGAAAATAAATATCTTAATCGTTCTCTATTTTACATGCTATAGATTGAATCCATATAAAAGGAACAGATGCACCGGATAGAACGCATAGAACCCATACTTTGCCACCTTGCCATGTATGAAGCCCCGTGTTTCATCGTAACAGGCAATCACGAGGCAAGCCAGTAAAGCGCCGACTATCCCATAGTGCATCATCAGCGGAAAGGAACAGATTATCTGCGCCTTTCTACCCGAGGGAAAAGAAGGATTGCTGACGTTCCCGAACAGGTAGAACACTACCATCATCAGAATCCCTCGCCACTCGTAGTCCACTCCGGACCAAGTGGCGAAACAAGCAATAGAAAGGATGACAGCCCCACAAAGGATGCCGTCCTTTTTTAATGCCTCGAAAGCGGTCAATGCCATCACGCCCAATGCCAGGGTAAAGAGTACATTGTGCGTCCCGTCTGCGCCATTCAGCAGATACCAGGGCACTTCACTGACTACAGCAAATCCGAGCAGCTGCAGGAAGTACTTCATCCGGTTTCGGGTATGCCGGTAACCCTCTGCAATGAGGATAGCGAACACTGGAAAGGCGATGCGACCGAAGCAGCGCATGACCTCGTAAAAGAGTGTTCCGTGCTCCATCAAGTAGTAGGCACAGTGGTCTGCTACCATCGAAAGAACGGCAGTGACCTTCAGTGCGCTACCACTTAATGGAGGCAAAAGGCTTGAATGTTTATATACTGATTGTAAGGATGCCATTATACTAATCATTTATGCCATACCCAGCAGTTCCTTGACCATTTTCTCCACTTCATCGTTCACCCGTTTGAAGTTTCGGTTCAGCATGATTTCCTTCTCGCGGTCGTTCTTGAACTCATAGATTTTCGGCAGCGGTACATAGTGGTCCTCTTCGTCCTTAATCTTCTTCATGTCGAAGTGCGTCTTGCAGAAGTACTTCGTGGTCTTGAACTCCTCCGATTGCTCGATGTCGAAGTGGTTCAGCATGCTGTCGTCCGTAGCCGTGAAGTCACGGGCAGCCTGACCCGCCAGCCAACCGGTCGCCATGTCCGCAATCTTGGCAGCAGGCACCAGGTAGTCCATCTTCTCGGAGATGGTGGTCGATACCTTGTTGTCATTGATGGAAATGGACCGGGAAGTCTGCTTCGCCTTGCCGAACACATCATTCTGCGCCCATTCCAGGGTTTCCTTGTTACGGGCAGCACCCATGAAGATGTTACCGCAGGTCGTAATAATCTTCTGCATGCCCACTTTGCCGTAGTCCGCTTCCAGCTGCGGCAGTTCCTGAAAGCCCAGGGTCACCGCCACCTTGTTGGAGCGAGCCGTACCAATCAAGCGGTCTATCTTATGGAAGTAGAGCGTAGGCAACTCATCCACAATGATGCTCACCGGGATATTGCCTTTTGAGTTTACACGGGTAATGAGTCGGTTCAGCACCAGTGCATTCAACGAGCCGATTACCTGTTCCTTCTCCGGGTCGTTGGCAATCACCAGATAGCTCGGATGGGCTTTGTCCGAAATCTTCAAGTCGAAGTCATCCCCCGTAAACACCCAGTAGGCTTCCGGAGAAACCAGTCGGGCAGCATTGACACGGAGCGTACCCACCATACCTTCCAGCTGGTCGTTCGCCTTATTCTCGTAGGCACTCTTGAACGGAGCCATGAGCGAAGCAATCTTGTCGTCCTGCATCAGAATGTTGAACACCTGGTCGTAGGACCTGCCTAAGAAGGAAAGCACATGCGGCATGTCCGAGAACTCCCCGGTGATGGTGTCCGGCTCCACTTCCTTGCCTTTATCATCTTCGTACCAGCAGCGTTCTATGTGAACTTGTTTGCCCGTCCGGTCCAAATACGAGAAGCCGTTTAAATCCACAAACATCCGGTCTTCATCTGTTGACACATCGTTTCCGTCTTTGTCCACAAAGTCCAGGATGATGTTTCCCTTTGTATCGAGTGCATGGTAATCGTCCCAGTTCCGTATCACCAGTTCCAGTTTATTTCCCTCAGGTATGACCACTTCGGAGTCTGGTGCCAAAGAAACATAGCGTTTCAGCTTCTTGCCATTCTTGAAGCCTACCGGATGGAAATTCACAAAGAAATAGATGATGGCCGCCAGGAAGTTCTCTGCCGAGTTAGTGAAGAAGGCTTCCGAACCGCCTTTCTTTTCACCGCCTCCCTTGTTTAGGGAAGCCAGCAAGGTAGCAGCGGTTTCCGAAGCTGCCGCCAAGTCCGGAATGTACTTACGCTGAATCGGATTGATGCGGTCCGAATACTCCACGTCCGTAAAGTTGATAATGCGAAAGCCACAGTTTTGTGGCAGTTTACCAGCCTTGCGGTTCTTGCAATACTGGTAGAAAAGTGTCTTGGCCAATGTAGGGAACTTAAAATCGTAGCACATGATAGCAAATCCCTTGGCTGCATGCTGACGGATAAAGGGATCGATGATACCAAATGACTTACCCGAACCCGGTGTACCCAGTACAATCGTCCCACGGAAGGGATTGATGATGTTGATCCAGCCCTTGTGCATCTTCTGCTTCCAGTAGTAAATCATCGGGATGTTCACCGAATAGTCATTGGCTACCAAATCTTCCGACTGCTGGAACGATTCATTCTCGAAGTTGAAGCGGTCTTCACCCACCTTGTAGTTGTAATACTTGGCGATGCCGTCCAGTCCCTGATGCACCAGCATGGTACCTACGACCGAGCAGAGTGCATAGAGGATGCGGTTGGCCGGAAAGCCGAACCAGCTCATGCCGACATTCATGCCGTGAAAGATAAAGCACATACCGACCAATGTCAATCCAGCCAGCACCGGATAGATGACCATCGTCTTCACGTTGAACTTCAGTGCCTTCTTTGCCTTGGTTCCGATACAGACCACACAGATGCAGATTAGCTCTGCCACCTTGCAGCCTGACACGGAGTTGAACACCTTGAAGCGGGCCAGTAGGTCCAGGATAAACTGCGTGACACGGTTATCCGCCGTGATGGGAAGATTCATCACAATCTCGATGATGAGAAAGATGTAGATGCAACTGCGGAAGTAGTTGTACATCTGTTGCTGTTCCCGGGTTTCTTCGAATGCCATTGTTATTGCATTTAAAATACACGTTAAACGATAATCAGAACGGAATCTTTACACCCAGTAAGAGTCCGTTGCGAAAGGTATCTCCATGCAAGAAGTTGACGTTGTTCTTCTGGATCAGCGAAAACTCCCAACCGTTCTGAAAGACATAGCTATATTCAAAGCCGGCTTCCACACCGAGGAAGAACTTCTTCTGAGTGGCTCCGAACTGAGGACCGAAACGGAAGCGCAACATGCCGTTCTTGTAGCGTGCTAGTCGCTGCTTATAGACCAATCCGCCATCCCAGTAGTAACCCTTCCAGAACCGGCAGCAAGTGGGTTCCTGCCAATGATTCCCCACTTCACCGTAGATTTCCACGGCATTGCCATAGCTCAACGGATGCTCGTAACCTATCATCGCATTCAAGGTGTTCGGAAACAGGAAACCGGCATTCAGCGTGAGTTTCTTGTCCTGTGCGGATGCCGAAAGCACGGCAAACGCACAACAGATGATTATTAAAATCTTCTTCATATCGGGTAGGTTTTAACGGTAAATGTAATAGTAAGGATAGCATGAAGAGTTCTTCAAAATGTCCGAATCAAAGCCATCGGCATTGAGGATGTCTTCGTATTCAATGGTGAGCGCAATGACACGGCCACTGATTTGGTTCTCTGAGATTTCCAGACGGAGTACCTTCTCATCCGGGAAGGTCAGTTTCTCAATCACCAGCACATTGCGGTAATTCTTCTTGAACTTCTTGACTGGATTCAACGAATAAACCGGTGTCAATTCAATGGTCTGCGAGTTGGTGGCTTTCGTTTCTTTCTTGTCCGTCAGCTTCACGCGAAGCTCCTCAATGTCGTAGGCTATCTTCGTCTTGTTTTGTAACGAATAATCAATAAAGAAGTAGTCGCCGATGGTATAGATGTTATTGACGATGGCCTTCATGCCGTGGGCATTCGACACCACCTGATTGTACTTGCGCTTACTGCCATACACCGCCCACGCATAGCGCACCATTTCGGCCTTGGGCATCGATACCTCGGGGTTTATATAGGACTGGGTATCGCTGTAAGCTACCTCAAAGATGGAGGCTGCCATGCTGGGATAATGGGTATAAACCACATCATACTGAGCGATATGGCGCTCTCCAATCAGGGTGATGGTGCCCAGCAATTCATTCTCGTCAAAGGAGGTTTTAATGGAGTCTGGCTCCAGATAAGGCTTGATGCGCACCATGTTGTCGGCACACTGGTTGCCCATAATCTTGGTTGTGGAGATGTCCACCAATTTGATGTTTTCGGGCATAACGATATGGGTAGTGACCTCACTGTTCACGTAGATCTTCTCCTTGGCTGCAGCCTGTACGACAAAACCGAGAAGACCGAAGAAAAGTAAAAATAATTTCGCTTTCATATTAGGTAATTTTTATGATTTACTGATTTGATAATTTGTTGATTCCGTTACTTGTAAACTTGCTTACTCTATTACTTGTAACCTTACTTACTTTGTGATTAGTAAGATAGTTTACCTATTTTCACTCTTGACCTTTTATCTTGCTTCCTCCGAGTTAATCAGGTAAACAATCGTGTTGTACTTGATTTTCGCCTTGTTCTTGCGGATATTGGATGAAATAGCTGAAGAAGCTGAGTTATAGACGTTTTGCAAGGCTTGCAGTGCCAGAGCTTCACCTGAGATGCCGGAACCGTAGCCATCTTCCGATTGGAAGTTTATGTTTTGCTGCACGGCACTGGAGCTGGCATCCTTCACGAACTCACGGAAAGAACTTTCCGGTACATAGAACCCTTCCATACCGTCATTATCGAACACCGAAAGCTTCACGTTGATGAACTTGTCACCGACCAGAATGCTGGTAATGGTGGCCTTCACACGCTGCTGTCCAAAGCCAGTCACTGTTCCATAGAGGTAGGTGCCTTTCTTCAACTTGGTGTTGCTGACGGTTATATCGTCCAGCAACTTGAAACGTAAACGAGTACCTTCCTTGGCTTTGGTGGTCTGGTCAATCATGGCACGGATCAACTTGGCTTCCGCTACATCATCGGGTGAGGTCACTGTATGGAACTTCTCCGCATTGGTATCACCGGACTTAATAACGAGTTTGGGGCGATTGCGTTCTTTTTCAGCCTGACGGACCTTGGCGATGGAGTCTGCTCTTTGTTTCTGAGTCAGTTCATCCCGGTCAAAGCGACCGATACCTAATCCGCTTTCAATGGCCTTCTGCCGTTCGTAACTTCTGCGTTGGATTTCCTCCAGGTCTTTAGCGAATTCATCCTGTGAGGTGTAGCCATCGGTAGGTGTTGATGAAGCGGTTCTGCTTCCATTGTTTGACCTATTTCCTGAAGGAGCATTATCCCCGTAGGCAAAGGAGTTGATGTGTCTTCTGGATTCAGCCAACGACCTTTCCAGTTCCTCCATTTCCCGTTGTTGACGAAGCCGTTCCGCTTCCGCAGCATCCAGTTTGTTGAGTTCGTCTTCGCTGTAGCCATGCTCCAGTTCCTCGGCTTTCTTCTGTTCTTCTCCGATGGCACCAACGGCGGTAAAGGCATCCTCGTCCCCGAAACGGCGCGACATCTCATACATCTTGTCTCCGGCTTCCTCCGCATTGGCTTGCGGCAGTTCCGTGTTGATGCGGTCGGTGGCAACCGTCTGTTGGGCATCCTCGCTGCCTCCGAAGGTCTGCATCACGAAGTACACCAGGGCACACAAGGGTATGAACACCACCAACGGGAAGATGTACTTGGGCTGTTTGAAATTGATTTTTCTGATCATGGATGGTCATTGTTTTGAAGTGATTTAACGATGGATTCCAGCCGGTTGTAACTCTGTACGATATGAATGGAATCCTGATGGCTTTTACGCGGTATCGCAATGAGTGAGTCCAGTTCCTCCCGCAGCTGTTGTCCCTCTTGGGTCAACTCCGTCAGCGTGGAACGATGTATGCTCTTGTTTGCCTGAATGGTGCGGAATCCGGCAAACACGGGTTCCAACTGGGCAATACTGCTGACATCCGGCTCACGCTTGTCTGACAAGGTCATGCTGTCGATTGCCACAGTACTTACCAGCAGGAAAACCAGCGAACCGGTGACATAGGCAAAGGTGCGTCTGGGATGTTTCCTTGCCCAGATGTTGGCCAGACGGATGCGTCCTGCCAGGCGGTATTTGGTGTCGACGGCTCCCAACTTGGGTTGCAGCCAGGAGCGTATCAAGTGATGCGTCTTGAGCCTGCTTTCCTGAAGTGTCTTTCTGAATGATTTCATGGGGTACTTATTCTCTATAGGTTAGTAATCTAAATCTTTGTTTTCCAGCGTCCTCCAATTCGTAATCATCAGACCATGCGGATTGTTTCGGGTACGGGGAACTGATTCGATGTAGCCTGTAGTGACCATGGAGCGTTTCAGGTCCCGAGTACGGCGCTTGATGAGCTGCGTTCCGTAGTAGGTAAATTTCCGTTCATGTTCGTCGAACTGAATGGAGTCACACATGATGGTACACACCGCCGAAGAGGAGATGATGTCGGAATAGAATCCGTTCTCATCCAACGCCTGCTTCTGCTTGAGGGCAGTACCGTCCGCCATGTACATCGCCTTGCCGACCGTCCACTTGATGTAGTCGTTATCTGGAGGCAGGTTAAAGAAATACTGATGGAAGAGCTGGATATGCGCCTTGGCTTCCATCGTGAAGTTCGCTTCCAGCTGGGCACGCTGTGCCAGGAAGGGAATGTCACCGTCCAGTATGTAAATCTGCTCCCGTTCTTTCGTCACGAGCGAGATGCAGCACCAGACGGTGAACCCGCAGATGAGGGTGCAACCACCTATCGTGGCCAGCACCGTCATCAGGGCGAGTTTCGTTTTCTGTGCTAAGGATTCTATAAGCATAGGGAATGGTTTGAGTGATTACTTCTTGTTATTGCTGTTCTTGGATTTGCTCGGTCTGACTAGAGAAGCGGCACCGCTGGCTGCAGAGCCGACCACACTTCCTGCCATACCTCCTGCCATCGCTGTCATGCCCATCACGGTACTGCCGGCTGCTGAACCTGCACCCGAACTGACACCGCCCGGAATGAGCCACGAAGCCACTTCGGGCACAAATCGGATGATGTAGGCCCCCACCAGCATACCCATGGCATACATGCAGTTGGAGCCGATGCCCTGCAGTCCCAGTGCGCCAATCTGTTCCCAGGAGTTTACCGAACCGTGAAGAAGATGGTTGTAGGCAATCAAATCCTGTTGCAAGTTATAAAGCAGGATGAAGTCGATGTAGTAGATGCACATATAGGTGACGAAGCCCCACAGCGAGAGGGAAAGGAACTTCGACATCCACTGGCTCCAGGCCGAGTTCCAGGGCGGAGCCAGGGACAGGGCGAACATGATGGGACAGAAAATCATCATGATGGCCATGAAGATGCGCTGCGCCACCAGAATGCCGTAGTAGGACATCTGGAATATCAGTTCCCCCACAAAGCGTATGACATCGTTGATCCATTCGCTCATCTTGGTTTCAGCCGCCACCGCTGCCCGCTGGGCATAGTTGTTGATGGTGTTGCCCAGATTCTCCACGTTGTAGATGAGCTTGTCCCACCAGGCAGCATCCTGTCCGATGGCGGCTACCTGCTGGGCGGTGGAAATGGAGTCCTGCACCTCCCGCAGGCGGTCGAGGTATTCACTCTGTTTCTGCGCCACCTTCAACTCGAAAGCGGCCACTTCCTTGTTCTTGGCTTTTGCCATGGCCTTGGTAGCGGTTTCCAATCCTTTGCCGGGAACCTGCAGGGCCTGACAGATCCACGAGGAAGAAGAGATACAGATGGAAATGCCGATGATGCGCAGGAGTTTCATCACGTCCATGCCGCGCCGTCCGAGCATCATCATCCAGCATTCGTAGGAGCCTACACAGAGCGCCAGCAGCAAGCCGATGATGCGTGCCAGTCCGACGGCATCACCCAGCACCGCCACATTGGGAAAGGTCTCCATGGCGACCAGAAGCTTGTCCAGACTCTCGTCAATGGCAGGCAATCCGATGGTTAATGGTACTAACAGTAGATTCATATTTCATTCTATTTTCGTTACAAATTATATTCTCAAATAATTTCGTTCTCAAACTTATATATCAATAATGTGTGGAAGCCACCGCACAGAGGTTGGCGGTCCGTTTGACCAGTTCCTCCATCTTTTGCCGGGCTTCCTCGTAAGCCTTCTGCCGCTTGGCATTCTCCAGTCCGTAACCGACTCCCATCTTGTGGATGTAGGCGATGTCGGCACAGAGGATTTCATTCTGACGGCTCAGTTCGTCCACCTGGAACTGGAGTTTGCCCTTGCTTTTCTGCATGCAGTAGAGCAGTCCGTCGGTGATGCAGTCCTGCATCCGGTTGAACTCGTCCTTGTAGGAAGGGAACATCAGATCCACGTTGCGATCTGCCTCGCGGAGCAGTTCCTCCTGATAGAGTTCTTCCATCTTCTGGCGCTCTTCCTCCACCTTCTTGATTTTCTGCCGCTGGGTCTCTTCCGCTGTTACCCGGGTGGGCATGATGCGTTTCACGTTGGACTTGTGCTCCTTGAAGCGCACCCGGAAGCCGGATTGGAATCCTGCCCACTTCCAGTACATTTCTGCACCCGAGTATTTCTTGTGCAGCAGGAAGTAGTACCAGTCCGGTGCGAAGTCCCAGGGACCGTTCTCCATGGACTGCCACTGCCGGGCCTTTTCCTTGTCCTTGGTCGGACGCTGGGCATGCAGACCGGAAGCCACCGTCATGCCCAGCAAGCAGAGTAATAAAATTCTATACCGCATATCCTTTGTTCCATTGATTGATGACACGATTCGCTATCTCGTCCTTCACGTTGGAGTTAAGTATTTCCCAGATGTAGTCGGGCTTCCAGCCGCAGTCGGTAATAAGAAAGCAGTAGAGGTTCGCATTGTCCACGATGTAGCGGGCCTTGTCGATGGTGGCTTTGAGCGTCATCACCAGGTTCAGCTTCTCGTCCATGGAAGCCTTCATCAGGTTGATGCCCGAAGCGGCCACGGAAGCGTAGAGCTTGTAGCAGTGCTTCACTTCCCGGGCTATCGCCACGTTGGCATCGGCATAATACCATCCCACAAAGGGCTTCTTCTTGACATGCTTGAAAGTGTTGGAGGTAAAGTCCTTGTATTCCTTTACCAGCATGTAGAGCGAGTTGGCGGTGGAGGAAATGGCTCCGGCCAGTACCAGGTACGAATGGGCATTGCTCATCTTGGTGTTCAGCGTGGTCCGCACCTCGTTGAACTTGTTGGCGCCTTTCGTTACCAGCGACTGTTCCCCGAAGCTGGTGGCCACTCTGCCCAGTGCCTGGTCCTCGTCCTTCTTGATGCACTTGTGCAGGGCTATCAGCGCTTCAATGGTCGGCAGGTCCTTGGGTATGACTACAGCGGTGGCCGTACCCGGCACCAGAAGGAATAGCATCAAACAGATTGCGCCCAATTTCTTTTTCCAGTGTTCCATAGCTTTTTCATCTTTTAGTTAGCAGCCACCAGTCCGTTCCAGTCCGATACCAGTCCGTCCACCTGGTTGCGCATGGTCATCACGTTGGCCCATCCCTCGGGGTCGATGGCAAAGCAGAGGTCATTCAGCGTGGCATACTGTGCCATGAGCATCATGCCGTCCACCTTGTAGCGGATCTCATTCAGATTGGTGTAGATGGAGTTGGCCAGTGACATTCGCTCGTAGCGGTCGAGCATGTTGTAGCCGTCGCTCTTCTTCTCGGCAGTGCCTTCTCCCTTGAGCGGATTGGGAATCCTCGCATTGTTCACGATGTTTACGAAGTTGCCCACCAGCTGCTGTGTTTCCATCACCAGCCCTCCGAGTTCCGTCAGGCAGTAGAGCTGGTTGGTGAACTTCGCCTTGCTGACCGTCTTTATCAGTTCCGGCACATTCCGGATGATATCGAGGGCACAGCTGCCGATTTCCTTGTAGTACAGGCTCTCCGTACCGAAACCGGAGATGTTCTGCATCGACAGTTTGTAGAGTTCCTTCATCGTGGCCATGCTGACCGAATAGAGTTCCACCTTCTGCTGTTTGGCGGCGATGGTGTCCAGCCGGGCATTGTGCTGTTCCTCGATGAGTTTCTGGGCGGCAAGGTTGGACGACACGATTTTGATGCAGTTCTTGTCCACAACGATGCGCCATCCGGCATACATTTGCGTTGAAGCGGCAAGCATCAGTACCGCCATCAACAGGAATCTTAACTTGACCATAATGACATGACTTTTTGATGTTGATTGACTTTTCTGGCAAATTCCAGATACTTATGCCCGCCGTCCCGTTTGCGGTCTGCCTCTATGTGCGTGATGGCTTCCTGCATGGTTCCGTAGTGGGCCAGATAGAGTTTGAGGGCTTCCTTCTCCGTACGTTCGGTAGTGTAAGCCCAGTAGCATTCCGGTGCTTCCTCCACACCGTACACATCCGAGTATTGTCCCCGGCATATCCAGACTTCCTTGAAATAGCTGCGTCCTTCCCGGTTGTTCAGGGCATTGATGGTAAATATCTGCTGCCTCTGGATGGGGGTCAGTCCCAGGATGGCGGCAATGTCCTCGTAGCGGTCCTTGAACTTGGTCTGGTCGAGCAGTATCTTCACGTCGGAGTTGTTGATGATGGCTTCCTTCACGATGGGCGAATCTATCACATCGTTCAACTCCTGAGTAACGACACCTGCTATGCCGTGGAACTTTCTTACCGTTTTGTACAAATATTTTATATATTCTGCCATGGTGGGCGAAGCAATTGCCTTCCACGCTTCCTCAATAATCAGCGCCTTTCGTCCTTTCTTGATACGCATCTTCTGCAGGAACACGTCCATAATGATGAGTACCACAATCGGGAACAGCACGGGGTCATCCTTAATCTTGTCGATTTCGAAGACGATGAACTGCTCATCGAAGAGGTTCACGTCCAGGTCGGAGTTCAGGGTCATCTCCAGTTCGCCTCCTCGGTAGAACTGCTTCAGGATGGCAGCGAAGTCTCGGATGTTGAACTGAATCTTCTCCTGTGCCACGATTTGCGGAATGCGTTCCAATGCAAACTCATAGTAAGAATTGAAGGACAATTCCTTGACTTTCAGTCTGCGTTTCTGTTCCTCAATGTGGTCTATCTGCTTGTCTATCTTGATAAGCATGGAGTTGTTGTAGAGTTCCTTCTTGTAGTTCTCGATAATCTGCAGGGCACGTTCCTTTTCGCCTTTACTGGCAGCTTCATCCTGGGCAAGGGCAAAAAGCGAACGGCACTGGCGGAGCAACTTGAGTCGCCGGGCTTCTGCAGGAAGCATGAGTACCCTGCTTTCTGCCTGCTTGTCCATTTCGGCTTCTCTGATTTGGGCATCAATGTCTTCCATGCTATGGGAGAACTTGTCGTAGTCTTCTTCCATCTTGGAGGCAACCAACAGCTTTTGTCTCAACCCTTCACGTTCCTTCTCCGTGAACTTGGTAAAGGGATGGAAGTAGGCTTCGTAGTATTCCACGATGGTCTGGTTAATGAGCATGTCCTCAATCTTTGATGGAAAGTCGTTACCCTTAAAAATGAGGAAGATGAGCGATTTGAGGAAATTCTTCTTTTCCCCGAAGTTCAGGTCATACTCTTCCTTTGTTACCTTGAAAGGATTCATGGAGATGGGCTTCTCCTTCGAGTAAGAAATATAGGTTCCCTTGTAGTAACCACAGATACCTTCATAGGAATCGCCCGTATCAACCATAACCACATCCGTCTTTTGCTCTAATAGTTGACGAACTACGCTGTTCATGTGGAATGACTTCCCGCTTCCTGAAGGTCCGATGCAGAAGAAGTTGGCATTATCCGTCATCTTCACCTTGCCCTCTTTCCCCGTGATGTCAATACATACCGGCAGCCCCTGACGGTCGGTATAATAGGTAGTCAGCGGAGTATCTTCCGAGCCCTTTAGATGTTCCTTGAAAAAGAAGCACAGAGCGGCATCGGAGAGCGTCAAAAAGAGGTCATAGTCCGGATTGAAGGCATAGCCGTTGCCTGGGAAGCTGTCTGTAAACAATTCCAACTGGTTGTAGGCGGTACGGGACGGCATGATGCCGCATTCATACAGCTTGGTTTCCAGATAGGAAGTGACCGGGGTGACCTTGTGTGCCGGGCAGCTCACCAGGATGTTGAAGTTGCAATAGACCAGCTGCGTGCTGTCCACCGCCAGACGGTCCAGCACTTCCTCAATGTCCTCCTTGGCAATCTTGTTGCTCGGGTCGGGCATGGAGCCGTGACGTTTGGCCTTTGCCTGGAGTTTTCTCAGCAGTTTCCGTTGGTTCGGTATCTGTACCACCTGGTTGAACACCACGCAATCGGCATGGGGCACACTTGTCAAAAATGAAAAGAGGTCCGTGGCGATGCCGTAACCGTTGATGTTCATCTGTGTGTAGGGCTTCACCAGCGAAGGCAGGTTAATCTCGTCTATATCCACCAGCGGATAGGAACGGACTACCCGGTCGCCGATTTTCAGATATTCATCTGATGCCTTGAAGTTGGTCATCGAGAACGGACCATGCCGGAACTGGAAGGCCATGAAGCGGTGGCAATACTCATTGACTTCCTCCTTGGTCAACTTTCGGTGCTTGATGTTCTTCTCCTTGAGGATGTCGCTCACCTTGGAAACCTTGGAATGGAAGTCCAGCCACCTCTTCGGGTCGTACTGAACGAACTGGCTGCGCTGTGCCTCCTGCGTGAAGATAAGGTAGGTACGTATCTCCGTAAATTCTCTTCCCTCAAAGTAACGGAAGTAGCTTTTGGTCAGGAACTCCGCATCCTCCGGCACCTCATGGTGGTAGGACTGCTTGCAGAGCACGTCCTGTTTCTGCAGGGCATAACCCTCGCCGAGCGTCTGCACCACGTTGGAGAGCACATCCTGAAAAAGCATGTACTGCTCCGCATCGGTACAGAGCTGCTGCACGGGATTGGTTATCTCGAAAATAACCGACGGTTCCCCCTTGGCTGAAAAAAGGACGACATTGCCGTCCGTTTCCTCCAGCTGTGCATAAAGGCCGTCAAATATTCTTTTCTTGGTACGTGCCATAATCTTTGAAATAGTTTTACGAGTTGCGTCTCAGATTCTTGTAAACATAGATACCCTTTGCCCGCCGTTTGTTGTGGAGACCGCCACGCTGTTTGACATAAATGGTGACCAATCCGACCAATGCCATCACCAGCATGGCGATGAACCCGGCAAGCTTTCCCAAAGCGATGGAGAAGCCGATGAAGCCTACGAACGACACACCGATGGCCGCTGCTGCCAGTGTCAGAAAACGGCCGCGTATGCCCATGAACTCCAGCGGTTTCTGCAAGCCTTTGAAAACGGGATAACCCTCCTGATTCATCGTCATAATTCTGGATAGTATGTTGACAAGTAAGATTACTTAAAGAAGAGCGGAAGCGCCTCAGAAAGAGCGATAAATGCAATACAACCACCAATCGTCAGCATGATAGTTTTCTTGACATCCTGGTCGCCGTTCTGCATCTTAAAATAAACGTTAAAAGCTCCTACTAAAACTATAACGGCTGCAATCGCTTTCATCAAGTTTGACACCGGAGTCTGGTAGGAACTCACTTCCTGGGTGGCTTTGGTAAAGCCTGCGGCTCCCTTGCTGCCTGCCATCGCTTCACCGACCGATACCGTAAGGGCAAAGATGAACATGAGGCATTTCTGTACCACACTGCAGGCCATGAGGTGGTTGACTGCTTTTTCAGAAGAACGCTGGATAGAGCGGAAGATGCTTTCGTTTCCGCATACGAGTTGATTGAGTTGTTTCATTGTATATTTCTTTGATAATGGATTTCATCGCCAAAGGAACAGAGGTCGCCAAAGGAACAGAGGTCGCCAAAGAAACAGAGGTCATTCAAGTATCAGAGGTCGCTAAAGGAACGGTGGACTTTCGTCCGGTTGGTTTCGGGTATATTACCCTGCATATCGCATGCTTTCGCAGTGATAGATAATGGTACCCAGGTCACATTCACCGGTTTCTGCCAGCTGGTCGATGGCTTTGAAGATGTCATCCACCAGGATGCCGTCTGTCAGGATGGGTTCCCGGTAGCTCGGTGAGAAGTTGGATCCGGTAGAAGTTCCAGCTTCCGATGGGGCTGCTTCGGCATCCGCATGGGTAGTATCTTCAATTTCATCTTTATCAGCAGCTTCGGAAGAGGATATTTCTTCTTTATTATCAGGCTCAGCAGTTTGAGTCTGTGATACTGTTTCAGAGGAAGGATTCTCTGCCGGAACAGGAATATCTGATTGTTCGGTAGCTGTTGATGCTTCCGGATTGGAAACATCTTCACCACTTTCAGAAGAAGCATTCTCATTCGGTTGCTCATCAGATGTTGTCTGCTGTTTATCCGTGTTGGAATCATTTTCATTCCCTGCTTCTTCCTGCTTCTTTTCCTCTTCCTTCTTCTTATCGTCCCGGATCACCTGCTGGGGCTGGAAGGAACGGGCTTCATCCGTGATGTCTATTTCCTCTTCGGATTGATTCTCCTGCGCTGCTGCCTCGGCTGCCTTCAGATGCTGGATGTCCATGAATATCAGAAAGCCGTAGTAGCCTATCAAGACCACAAAGAGGATTAAGATTACTTGTCCGTAGGTCATAGCTGTAGTTATAGGATGTTTGACAATACAATGGTTTCCTCTGACGGATAAGGCAGGAAGCGGAAGCCCAGTTTGGATCCTCTCAACTCTGATTCCTGAATCCGGTGAAGGTCATCCGTATAATAAAGGATACCGTATTCCTCTCCGGCAATGTAGCCTTTGGACTTGAGCCATGAACGGAGTCTTACCCGTGCCCGGTTGGACACAACCTTGATGCGGGTGATGGGACTCAGCCCGAAGATAACCCTGCGTCTTTCCCTCCGCATAATATCAGAATGGATTCGTGAAAGCACCTTAAAATCCTCCAACGCAGTACGCTTCAATCCCATTCTAACAGCAATGCGTCGGGCATATTCCCGTGAAATTCCCAATTCCTTGCCTATCTCAGCATAAGACCGGTGAGCAAAATGATTGCGTACATAATCTGCATGCTCCATCCAACGGCTTTTGACCGCTTTCTTCAGCCCCAAGCTGCGGGCCTTTTCTTTTACAGCACGTTCGCACATACCCAAAACCTCTGCGGTTCTCGGGGTTGTTTCTATGGGATAGAGCTGGATAAGAACCGCAATCTTCTGCTCTGTCCAATTAGTCCTTTTCTTTCTCATAATCTTTTTGATTGAAATTTGTAAACAATGATTTCTTTTCTCTGCGAAACGGCACAAGCTGTAGAAGGTAAATATCAAAGAATGTACGGACAATGGCATTGACCATATCCGAACGGCTGCGGTTATGGATGTTGCACTCGTCCAATGAGTCGGCAAGGTCACGGTCTAACTTGCAGATCATCCTTTCTCCTTTATCTTCTTGGGTATCGCTTTCAAGACAGGATAGAAAATCTTTCCAATAGTCGGAATTGTCCGGTACCGGGATGGGAGGTTCTTCCACACTTTCCTTTTGGGACAGGGCAACAGCCGGTTGATTCTCGATAGCCGTTTCCGCATGCTCATCCGCAAGAGTCATTTCGGGGTCATTGATGCCTTTGAGCAAGTCATCTATTTCGGGAATGTCTTTTGTCATCGCTATGTATGTTGATGGTTATTATTGATTGTCATTTTCTTCCGGTTGTTTCTCTTTTGCTCTACCTTTCGACTCCACCTCCGGATTTCCGGTTAGTTGTATTCCCGTCAGTTTAGGTTCACGGACAGGTGCTGTCGTATCGAAGATGTAGGAATAGATACGTTCGAAGACGGGAGTAACGATACCGGTCTGCTTATCTAAAGCCGCCATCGTACTGAAACGCTCCATATCGGCACGCTTGGGAATCCTGCCCGTTACAACTCCGTAATTGCAGAAGGTCTCTCTGGTATTCTCCCAAATGACAAGTTCTGAACGTTTGCCCACTCTGCCGTCATGCAGGTTGGGGACAATGAAAAGCTGTGCCTTCATCAGTTCGCTAACGGCTTTGCGAAGGCGGTCTATGAATATGAGGAAACTGGCGGTGGAGGGAACGGTCATCAGGTCATAATGGAAAGGCACAACGATAATATCCGAGTTTACGAACATCGGCACCAGTCCGTCCGCTTGCAGGCTGCCGGGGGAATCCATCAGCACGACATCCAGGCTCGAATCGTTGTGCATTTTCTCTATAAGGGCAATGATTGCTTTCTTATCGTTGGCTTCGTATGACAGCACATCGTAGGGCACATACTGCACATCGTATTTCTTGATGTCAGCCTTGCGGCACTTGATGATGGAATGCTGGAAGTCGCAATCGACTATGGCGACACGAACTCCCTTCGTCACCAGATAGTTGGCGAAGGTCACGCAGAGGGTGGTCTTGCCCACGCCTCCTTTTTGGTTGGCGAATGTTATGATGACCGGTGTCTGTATCATTTTTCCGTTCGATAAATTATTTTCAGACAAAATTACCGCACGTGTAACCGGGGAAACGAAATGTGCAACACATATATGCCCCCGGTTAAACTAACCGGGGCGCGAAAGTCATGCTATCGGGGTATCGCGGTTTGATGCGCCTGAAAAGTGAACGGCAGCACGTCCCTTTTTATCTTTTCAAGGAACGCCCGTCATCAATATCGTTATAGTTGCCTTTCTGTCCGACTTCCCATTCCCGTTTTTCATAGTGGCTGCCTTCTCCGTGGTCACGCATCTTGTTATGACGGGAGAGTGGCTTATGGGGTGAGTGCTTCGGGTGTGGTTGTCGCCGTTTAATCGGCTCCCTTTTCAGTCGCTCCAGATTGAAGCCCTCTTCTGACAGGTTGATGGCGATGTGGCTCTTGAAGTTGATGGCATACGTGGCATCCTCGTCTTGACAGATGATGAAACCTTCCTCACGAAAGGCACTTCTGACAGAGACAATGTTTTCGTCAGCAAAGATTTCTTTCAAACGATTGATGGCATCCGTATAAGATTGTGGCCTTTCGGACGAAAGGGTAACAAGATCGGGGCGATTTACCTTATAGATTCTACAAAGCAAATCGCGTTCTACCTCTGTGGTGGGTTGGAACTTCTCCACTAACTTGATGCGGTTGTTACGGTCTATGGCTTCAGCCATAAACGGTTTCAGAAGGCGGGACTCTCCGTTGAAGTAGATGATACCCTTTTTGATATAGGCATGATGCTTCTTCAATTTCTGGAAGATCTCGCCTTGGGTCATCTTGGGATTGAGGGTGAGCAACCGATCTATGAAATCCTCCATGTGGTCAAAGCGTTGTTCGGGAGTGGCGAAATCCAACAGCTCTTCTACAGCCAACACTCTTGCCCCGTGGATGACGGTCTTGTTGGCGTGGTCAACGAGTATGTAGCCGTATACCGCATCCTTCTTGCCGAAGAATACGATGTCAATGCCGAACTTGGTTTTCAGTTCTTTCTGTAGTTCCTCCTTATTGGAGTTTACATCCCGATACTTTTTTAGGATGCTCCGAAGCTGGCGGTTACGTGCTTTGTTGTAGTAGCCTTTCTTGTATAGTGATTCTATTTCAGACAACAACATCTTTTGTTGTATCTTACCCC
>ENA-OPNP01000322-OPNP01000322.1-human-gut-metagenome-genome-assembly--contig:-NODE-322-length-19864-cov-2.614973_pt1 | contig 19864 bp, 20 predicted proteins | sample MGYA00241539_ERZ501775 | MGnify/ENA primary metagenome ERZ501775 (study PRJEB25962, sample SAMEA2042651) | human gut metagenome | biome: human gut; feature: human-associated habitat; material: faeces... | reverse complement strand
GTAAAGCCGCTGCCTTTTTTTACTTCTGTTTCTTTTGTTTCTTATATATGCCCTGCATTCCGTTGATACATAAAACAACAACCACAATAAATATTGTCCTTAAAATAATGGTTGTCAGTCTTGTAACCGGCACATGGCATTTCACTTCTATAAAATCCCACGAAAGAATCAATATTTCAAATAAATGCACACATAAGATTTTCATGCTGTTCTTTCCAAACCAGGAAAGGCATCTGCTGATTCCCGGGATTTTATCCAGTTGTATGGCAAGCTTCATCGTCATGACACTTCCTGCAACTGCACCGAATAAAACGACGAAGTTTGGCACGACACGGATTACCATATTAATCCCGCCCGTATGGGAAGCATAGACCCATACGATTACACAAAGAATCCAGCAAATCCACGGAAGCTTTCCCTTCTCCCATATCCGGATTTTTTGGAGCAGATAGCCGATATAAACAAATAAAATTGCAAATCCGCCCACATCTAAATTCGTTGGAATCCAGATATACTGTCCTACAATATAAGAAACTGCCGAGATTCCGATGATTAAAAGCGCTCTCTGCCATTCCTGCCAGCTCTTTGTATAATGAAATACTACATGTATAATAATGTCACTCCAGAAAAATGCCCATAAAAACCAGATTGCACCGATCATCCAGACTGTAAAGAACCATTTACTTCCATCTACACCATATCCGAAAACTGCACCAATCATCGTATTTAAGCACAAATTCTGGATATTCTGAACCGTCCAGCCCTGTAAGTACGCACTGACTGCCCTTCCAAGAATTACACATACACTCGTAATGTAATATGGAACAAGCAGCTTTTTAATATTACCTGTAATGGTTTTTTTGATACTCTTTTCGCGGAATAACAGTCCTGAAGCAATGAAAAATAATGGCATATGAAACGCAAAAATATAATCATTTACCTTCAGGCCAATCAGCGAATGTCCGAGAATCACCAGATATATGGCAATTCCTTTTGTAACATCAATCCAGCTTATTCTTTGTTTTGTTTTTTCCATCTTTAAAATCCATACCAGAAGTTCATATCAACATTACCTTCTATACCGTTTACATGTCCTGTGCTTGTATACTGCCACATAGCGTATTTGTAGGGATAATATGGAGAGGCAGTCTGATAACCAGCGAACCATTTATCATAACCTTCAAGTCTTTCAAGTTCAACATTATCCATAAAATACAAAAGATTACTGTAGATTAATGGAGTATATCCAGCAGCTTTAATTGTGTCGCAAAATGCGATTATTACGTCAGTTAATTCACTAGCCGAAAGATTTTCCTGACGGAAGCTGTCATTTTCTATAGCTTCTACGTCAATAGCGATTGGGTATGTAATGTTATAAGGCTTTACAAGAGTAAGTACATAGTTGGCTTCTTCGATAGCTTCCTCTTTGTTAAGAGCCTGTGAATAGAAGTATACACCGACATCTATATTATTCTTGATAGCATTAGTTGTGTAAGTATTAAATGAAGTATCTTCAACAAGAAGTCCTGAGCCATAAGCCCTGTAGCCACATCTAATCATAGCAAAATCCACGCCGGCGGTTTTAACCTTGGCAAAATCCACATCAGAATTGTGCTTTGATAAATCAATTCCTGTATATGTCTTGGCATTAGTTCCTGAATAAGTCATCAATCCCTTATCATTGCGGGCAAAGGCTGATTTATCATATTCGCTTGCGGCAAGCTTAGGGTTAATATCGGCAAATACATAATTACCACTTCTATTGACATATACTATGTTGTCAGGATAAAGTTCTTTTAATAATGAGAGTGTAGATGAACCGCTCTCAAATCTGCTTCGGATAAGGTTAAGCATATCGTCTTTCTCAGTATTGCGTGCAGTTTCAATGTCCTTGTCCTCAATTCTTGCTACAGTATCAGCAGTTCTCTTGGAGTCGGTAACAAGCAGGACAATATTGGCTATTATTGAAGCGATGGCAGTAACAAGCAGAACAATTGTCAATACAGATAATTTGCTTTTGCTGCCAGTCCTGCTTTTATTCTTCTGTCTGGAATTAGATTTCCAATCTGAACTGTTATCAGATTGGCTGTTGAAATTATTATCCATAGGTATCCCTCTTTTCTTTATAGTACATTAATGTGTAACCGCATATAAATAAATGATAACTACAGTGTAAACGAGCTGTATTTAAAAGTCAAATAGTAAAATGTAGTAATTGTATTAGAAAAATATAAAAAATATAAGAAAACATATTGACAATATACTAAATAAATAGTATATATAATGTACACCATATTTTTAATATACATCACATATTTAGAGTATATCAGATGCCTGCATAAGATATATGTTGGGTGCATATATTTCTGATTCTTTAGCCTTTTGAAGAAGGTATTTATAGCGTTTCTGCTCAGAATTCAATTGATATATATAACAATCTATAAGGTCTGGGTCAGTTGCGTTATCAAAGTTGGCATATGCGGCACTAAGCGCAGCCTTTGTCATATTAATTTCCTCAACAAGATATTTTTCATCATATGTAGCAGGATTTTTTTTCTTGCTGAACATTTTCAATAGAATTACCTCGTTTCCTCTTTTTTTATAAGTATAGTCAGTAATTGGTAATTCTATACATTAAACAGAATAATAGAGTTAAGACAACTGTATTGTGGTGGCAATTTATATATAAAGTTGTCTGATAAGATATGGGAGAATTAAAGAGAATATGACAGAGCAGTACATAAGATACGCCGCTATGTTTATTATCATAATGATGGCGGTGATTGATGATTACAGACGTTTTAAGGTGTCGAATAGAATTATAATTGCAGGAATGGTTATTGGTGTTGTTATTAATATGGGAAGCCTGATGTATGGAGGTGATGTGAGAGGGTATATATATGGCGGTATGGCAGGTTTTGCAATTATGTATATGGTGTATATATTTGGCGGCGTAGGTGCAGGAGATGTTAAGCTTCTTGCTGTGTGCGGACTGCTGATTGGTGTTACATATATTGTGAGGTTGATATGTGCGGCTATGGTATGTGGTGTATTAACAGGTGTATTAGAGAATGTTGGCGTAATTAAAGGCAGACAGGGTGTATGTATAAGAGATAATGTTTTAATAAAGCAGGGAAGACATACAATACATAGATTTCATTATACATATGCCTTGTGTCTTGGAGCGGCAATTATGGTGGTATTAAATATTAAAGCATAAAGCTGTAGATACTGTAATTAAGATTATATAGTGTATGGAGGAAAGTGTATTTGGCAAAAGATAATATATGCGTGATATATGACGATGATGAGAGTTATGCCAAAAGGCTTATGGGAATAATTAACGACAGTAAGGATATTCCCTACAGGGCTAAAGTGTTTACCAAAGAGGAGGAGTTTAACAGATACATTTTAGCTAATAAGACAGATGTGTTAATGGTTAATGAAGAACAATACACATATGGCATTAATCATGAGGATATTAAGACAGATGATAACAGCGTTATTGTTCTGTGTGAAGATGAGAAAGAAGCAGGAATTATTAATGATAAGAAAGAGAAAGGGCTTATCGGTGTGTGCAAATACCAGCCAGCTTACCAGCTTTTAGGGTCAATTACAAGACAAAGACCAGATAGAACGCAGAGGGTTGAGGATATTACCAGATATATCGGAGTGTATGGCTTTAATTCGACTTTAAGAGTGACTTTGGCAATGGTTATTGCGGCGGCATATTCTAAAAAGGGACGGACACTTTTTATCAATCTTGATGAATTCTCAGGCATTGAGCATATTATGATGTCTGACGGGTGTAGTAATCTGTCAGATGTATTCTATATGTTTAAGCAGGCAGGAGAGCATTTTACACAGCAGATTAGAGAATGTATAAAGGCGAATGAGTTATTTGACTATATACCGGCTGTGGTATGTGCTGATGATATATCGTATGTTAATGACAGGCTTATAAGTGGTTTGCTGGATGAGCTGGCACATAATTTAAAATATGATTATATTGTTGTTAATATATCAGAGGGAATTAACAAGCCTTGGAGCATTATGGGAAGATGCAGTAATGTATATATATCTGACAGTGGAGATTATATAGAGAATTGCAGATTTAATAATCTGAAAAGATATTTTATTGAAAGCGGGAAGGAAGCTATTGTTGACAGAATGATGAGAATTAATCTTAAGATGAAGGATACAATGGATGAGGGTTTTCTTAAAAGAATTATGTATACAGATGCGTATGGTTATGTAAGTTCTTTATTAGATATGGTGTAGAAATGACATAGAAGAAGTTAAGCATAGCATAGGGAGTAAGTATGAATAGCAGGCATTATGGAAGAATTATTCTTTGAATTAAAACAAAAAGTCTATGAAAAGCTTGATATTAATCTGGACGTGTCCGATGAGGATTTGTATAAGGTAATAGATGTATGTATATATGAGATTTCACAGCATAGGGCTATATCTGTCCATAACAGGGAACTTTTAAGGCAGCAGCTTTATAATTCAATTAAACGTCTTGATATATTACAGGAGTTACTGGAAGATGATGATATAACAGAGATAATGATTAATGGGTATAAAGATATATTTATTGAGAAGAAAGGCAGGATAACTAAATGGAATAAACAATTTGAAAGCAGAGAGAAGCTTGAAGATATAGCACAGAGAATAGCGGCGATGTCGAATAAGACAATTAATGAAGCGATACCTATTGTAGATACAAGGCTGGCTGATGGTTCAAGAGTGAATATGGTATTATCGCCGATAGCCATAGATGGACCAGTCATAACGATAAGAAAATTCTATGATACGCCAATAGATATTGACAGATTAATTGAGTTAGGTTCTATAACTAAGGAAGCGGCAGATTTTCTTGAATTACTTGTAAAATGCCGTTACAACATATTTGTTTCTGGTGGCACAGGAAGTGGTAAAACAACATTTCTTAATGCACTGTCTAATTTTATTCCCAAAGATGAGCGAGTTATTACAATTGAAGATTCGGCTGAATTGCAGATCCAGGGGGTTGGCAATCTTGTAAGACTTGAAGTAAGAAAGTCCAATATGGAATGTGATAATGAAGTCTCAATAAGAGATCTTATAAGGTCAAGCCTAAGAATGAGACCTGACAGAATAATTGTAGGTGAAACAAGAGGTGAGGAGGCTCTTGATATGTTACAGGCAATGGGAACAGGACACGATGGCAGCCTGTCAACAGGACACAGTAATAGTTCTAAGGATATGCTTACAAGATTAAGGACAATGGTTCTTATGGGAATAGATATGCCAGCAGAAGCTATTGACAGGCAGATTGCTTCTGCAATAGACATAATTGTCCATTTAAAAAGAATGAGGGATAAGACAAGAAAGGTATGGGAGATTACAGAAGTATGTGGTTATAAGAATAATGAATTTGAACTTGTTCCATTATATAAGTACGTTGAGGAGGGCGAAGATAAAAATGGAAAGATTATTGGCACACTTAAAAGACAGAATAACAGCCTTAAGAATACTGAAAAGCTTGAGTGGTCAAAAGACACAGGAACAATGCAATGTAAATCTTAATAAATTTATTAAACGGGCACATCTATCTGGTAGGAATGATTACATTTATCTTTTGCAGGCAGTATTGATAGTAACTGCTGTTTCTTATGTATTTTATGATAGTTTAATTCCAGTAATAATATTCAGCCCTTATGTTATTTATCATATTAAAAAGCAGAGGTTTAATGAAAGGTATCAGAAGGATAATGAGCTTATAAGACAGTTCAGAGATGGGATGCAGGCAGTCTCATTTGCGTTGAATACGGGTTACTCAATTGAGAATTCATTTGCAGAGGCATTGCAGGAACTGGTTATGCTGTATGGACAAAATGCAGTAATTGTTGCAGATTTTAATATGATTGTGAACAGAATAAGAAGAAATGAAAATCTTGAAGATATATTAGACGATTATGCAGCAAGTACCAATCTGGATGACATAAAATATTTTGCTGAAATATTCAGATATGCGAAAAGGAGCGGAGGTGATGTAATAGGAATTATAAAGCAGACCTCGCATATAATTCACGAAAAGGCAGAAGTCCAGCAGCAGATAGATACAATAATTACAGGAAAGAGGCTTGAGCAAAGAGTTATGGTATGTATGCCGCTGGTGATTACATTATATCTTAGATTAACATCTCCTGAATATATTGATGTTCTTTATGGCAATGTTATGGGAATTATAGTTATGACAATATGCCTTCTGATATATGCCGCCGCAGTTATGCTGGCACAGAAAATAACAGACATAAATATATGATACATATGATACGGCAGGTGGATAATATGAGGAGTGATTTAATATATAAGATAAGTGGAGTGTACAAATGGAAATAAAAAGACCAGAGCCGGGTGAAGAACCTGAACAGATAACGCTTGACGTTAAAGATGAGAATAGTGGAACTACTATAAGCATAGATACAGTTATTAGTCCAAGAAAGATGACTTATGAGGAAACGATGTCCTGCTTTGACAGGGCATATGATGAATTGCTGGATATTTTGCAAAAAGATAATGATTCACTGGATAATATTGTTATGTCAATTCAGTTCCCTGACAGCTTATGTAATGGGATTGTCAATATACATATATATCCGGAAGATTACCGGATTATAGATTATGACGGAACGGTATATAACGAAAATATTGGTGCAGGTGAAAGTGTAGAAACAGCATTGAATTATGTAATGTCGTATGAAGATTATACAAGAAACGGAGTAATAGATATTAATGTTAAATCATTAGGGGAAAATCCGCATAGTATGCTAACGACAGATAAGCAGACACTTAAAAGAATTATAGACAACGCATTAAAGGAAAATGAGGATAAAGCTGTTATAGAACTGCCGGATACAATAAACAACACCAGTGTTACATATGCCTATGTGCAATCACAGACAGGAAGTAAGAATAATCTTTTATTTGCAGCTATGATTGTAATTGCTGTTATAGTGCTTATTTATTACAAGAAGAAAACTAAAGCTAAAGAGGAACAAAAGCTTAGGCAGAAGCAGTTACAGTATGACTATTCAGAGGTTATATCCAAGCTTACGCTTCTGCTTGGTGCAGGAATGACAGTACGCAGGGCGTGGGAGAAGATGATAGAAGATTATATGAGGAAAAAGAAAAGTGCTAAAGATGAGAGAATTGTGTATGAGCAGATGTATATAACAGATTGCCAGATAAAGTCAGGTATAAGTGAATATAAGGCTTATGAAGAATTCGGACATAGATGTCAGACAAGAGAATACCTGAAATTGGCATCACTATTACAGACTAATATAAAGAAAGGAACAAAAGAGTTAAAAGAATTATTATATCAGGAATCCTATGATGCATTTGAACAAAGAAAGAGCCTTGCAGTTAAGAAAGGAGAGGAGGCAGCAACAAGATTATTAATGCCTATGTTTATGCTGTTGATAGTGGTAATGATAATTGTTATGGTGCCAGCAGTCATAAGCTTTCAGGTGTAAAAATGCAGGACAGGTCATAAGAATAAGTTACAAGAACAGGTAGAAGTTCTATTTATATGAAGATTGGTATCGTTGCGTGCAGGATACTAATCTTTCAGGAAGCAATACATAACTTTAAGGAGAAAATGTATGCCTTGTAGGAAAATGTATAATTTTTGGGAGGAAATGTATGCTTTTTAGGAAAATGTATAATTTTTAGAAAGAAATGCACGCAGAAAAGAGGATAAATATGGGAAATAGAATAGCACAAAATGTAATAATAAAGTCAGTTAAGAAATTCTGGAATGAAGAAGATGGAATGGGTGTTGTGGAAATAGTTCTTATTACAGTTGTTCTGATTGGCCTTGTAATAATATTTAAAAGCCAGATAACATCATTAGTCAATAAGCTTTTATCAAAGATGACTTCCCAGGCTAACAAAATATGATAGCTGTCAGTAGGGGTAATAATGCTGTTAGTTATGGTGTCCATAATATACATAATGCTGTTAATTGTGATGTCCATAATATATATAATGCTGGTTGTGGTATGAGCAGTGATATGTGTAATAAGGACATTTTACATATATCATTGCCGGCACAATTGACAGTTATGGCGGCAATGGTATTAATGGTTGTGATTTCCCTGATTACAACGTGCATTAAGTCATCACTGCAATCAGGGTATTATACGGTTGTTAAACAGAGCTGCAGGTTGTCGGAGGAGTCAGTATTTGCAAGTTATAATAACCAGCTGCTTAAAGATTTTAATATATTTGCATTGAATAAATCGGACATACTCAATAATAAACTGTGCAGTTATATTAACGAAAATATAAGCAGTTATTCACCAGATATAAGCTTATCAGATTGTGCTTTTAATATGTTTTCGTATATGACAGATAATGAGGGATATGGTGTCGAGGAGCAGATTGTTAAGGCTATGGAATATGGAATGTATAGCAATGTGCTTGATAAAGAACAACAGTCTATTCTAAGTGGCGAAGAACAGGAGAATGTCCAGAATGATAAAGAACAAGAGTCTGTTCAAGCTGATAATGAATGTAAGTATGTTAGATGTGGTGAAAATTTAAGTGAGGCACAGGCATATTCTGAGCAGTTTATGGAAGATAATGAAAACTTAAAAAAGGATCTGGCTGATATGTTAGAGCAGTCTGATGATGGTGATATGCAGTATGAAGATAGACAGAAAGAACAGATTAATACTTCGTTAAATGCAGTATGGCAGTTGTATGAATACCTGAAGTCAGGAATTTGTGAGACTGTGACAGAAGGCAGGATTTCTAACAAATATATAGAAATACAGGAGCTTGCAGATGAATACATTAAGAGCCGTGACATTTCTTTTATAAATAAAGATGTAATAAAAAGAAGTATCGAAGCAAGTGGGAATGAAGATACATTAAAGAAAAATGTATTAAGCACGGAATATGTTGCGAAGCATTTTATCTGTTATACGGACACATCACCGGGTGATAATGATAGGTCAGGAATCAGTGCTTTATTAGATTATGAAATGGAATATATTATTGGAGGTGAACATAATGACAGAAAGAATGTATACAAGGTAATTAATCAGTTAGCTGTTATAAGAGAGGGTGTTAACCTATCTTATCTTATAAGTTCACAGGATAAGATGTCAGAGGCTTATATGCTGGCGGCGGCACTGGTGGGAGTTACTGGCTGTGATCTGGCAGTCAGGCTTGTGCAGTACATTATTGTTTCGATATGGGCATACGCTGAATCTATAGTTGAGTTAAGAAAATTGCTGGCAGGAGAAACAATAGCTCTTATTAAGAACAGGGATAACTGGATATTACAGCTAAGTTCATTAGTAGATGAAAAGCTGAATTTGCAATCCCTGATAAATAATATTACATCATATGAGGCTGTGAATAATAATAAAGTTGAGGAAAATGGCAGGGATAATGGTATTGGTTATAAAGAATATTTAAAGCTGTTAATTATGTTTATGAACAAATCGGACAGAAATTACCGCATTGCAGCATTAATGGAATTAAGAATGATTATGTATGGGCACAGCGGATTCAGAATGAAGAATTACATATATGCAGCTTTCGGAGCTGCACATTTTAAGATGAATGGAACAGGCAGTGTGTACAGGCAGAAGCTGTCATACAGTTATATTTAGCAAATGTGCCTTTCTACACAGAATAAGTTGGTTGATTATATTTAAGAAGGGAGGAAAGATAAGATTTACCCGCAGAAAAAAGAAAATGGAGTGCATAGTATTATGCGGACAATCCATAACTACAGGAATTTAATAACGCCAGTAATTAATAGAATATTATCAAGAACCATAAAGTGTAGCAAGGCACATAACTTAAATGCTTCGGCAAGTGTGGAGGGAGCAATTGTAATTCCTCTGTTTATATATGCTGTTATGTCAATTATGTTTATTATGCAGGTTATAGCAGTGCGAATCCACATCAACAATGCCTTTTATGTGACATTAAGAAAATGTGCAGGCTATGTATATGTTTATGAAAATAGTGGAAATGTCCCAAAGGGAATGGTGGCAGAGACAATAAGACGACTGCTTATAGACGAGATAGGAACAGATTATGCTGCTGACCATAACATAATGGGTGGTAATGCCGGAATTATGTTTATGAGTTCTAAGATATTAAATAACAATTCAGTTATAGATATAAAGCTTACATACAGTATCAAAAATCCTTTTGATATATTTGGTCTGTCTACAATAAGAGTTACCGACAGAAAGAGGATAAATGCGTGGCTTGGGGAGGATAAAGATAATTTTGCAGGAAATGTGTCAGATAAAGAATATGTGTACATTACAGCCGGGGGCGAAGTATATCATACTGATAAGGAATGTACATATTTGTTAAGATACATATTGGAGGCTGACAGGTCATGTATGGATGTTTTAAGGAATGCTTCGGGTGCTAAATATTATTCGTGTGAACATTGCGGACAGACAAAAGATACAACATCAATTTATTATACATTATATGGGACAAGATACCACAGCTCGCGTAATTGTACAGAACTTAAAAGAAATATTCAGAAAGTCAGTAAAGACAGTGTCAGTGACCGCAGGTTGTGCGAAAAGTGTCAGGAATAAGACAGGGGGGGGAGCAGATGTTAAAGACATTATATTTGATTATATGGCTTGCGGCGATGTCATACGCAGATATAAAAAGAAGAAAGATTAACATTATAAGTATTGTGGTTATGGGAGCTGGTATTATTATGCTGCATTTAGCAGACGTTATTGATGGAAGTGAATTAGAACTACATTTATTGATTAGAGATTATTATATTCCGGCAGTTATTATAGGAGCAGGTCTTTATATTATTGCACGGATCACACATATAACAGGTGAGGCTGATGCAATAGTAATAGCATATATAACTGTGCTTACAGGAATGTATATAACGATACAGACAGTGTTGTTATCTATGTTTCTAATAATTATCGCCGGGGGAACGTTGATAGCAGGAGGAAGAATGAAGCTAAGGACGTCTATGCCATATATACCATTTTTGTTGGTGTCATTAGTGTGTTGTGTTATTGGTGGTGGAACTATATTAAGAACTTTATTACAGTAACAGTTGTCAGTGTTTAAGAAATGGAGAGATGTATGAAAGTAGTAGAAAATGCAATTATTGTTCCGATATTTACAATGATAATTATTGCACTGATAAGTGTTGGGATTTATATGCACGATAGGATAATCATAAGGAATATGGTGAGTCAGATATCGATAGAGTATGAAAAGGAAAGTGATATTACTGCAAGGAAAGAGCTGATAAAAAGAGGAGAGAGGTATGCGGCAGACAGGACTATGTTCCTTCGGGATATAAATATATATGATGACAGGGTATATCAACAGGACGAAAGCATAGTGTGTAGTGCCAGTTTTCCGGTTATAGGAAGTTACGCAGGTATGTCAGATATATGTAATATTAGTGAAAATGTAAATAAAATAGATAATGCCCGGTTGATACGAAAGACAAATGCTCTTATGGAGGTGGTTGGATAATGAGCCAGTATTGTGGTGAGGATTTAAGCATTAAATATGAAAGAAATAATAATATAAGTTATGCGGTGGTTGATATAACTGATAGCAATGAGCTGGTTGAGTATGAGATGAAAATGCTTATGCGAAACAGGCCTGATTATTTTCTTCAATTTTCCATTAACGAGATTAATTCAAGAAAATGTATATATTATGATATAACTTCAAAACAGCAGTTAAGCACATTGCTTGAATATGGCAAGGTTAATATGTCTGATGTGCAGTCATTGCTTGGCAACATATCTAAGATGGCAAGAGTTGTAAATGAATATATGCTTAATCTTGATCGTGTAATATTAGACCCAGGATGTATATATATTTCTTTAGTAGATAAGAAAGTGTATTTTATGTATTCCCTGCTGGATAATAATACGGATTTTTATGGGAAAATGCGAAGCCTGTATGAATATATATTAGAAAGATTTGACCATTCAATTGAAAAAATAAGACTTGTAAAATTCTATGAAGCGTACCAGAGAATTCTCGTAAGAGATTACACACCATATAATCTTATGCAGTTATTTGAAGATAATGAAGATGAAAGTAATTCGGTGGATAAAAGTGGTTCTGATAATACGGCGGAGGGTGGTGAGTATTCTAATATTATCAATAATACAGAGGGAATGGCAGGCTCTAAGGTTCTCAATAATGCTGATAGTGTGGTAAATTGCAGGGGTGCAAATAATAATGAGAGCACCGTCAATTCTAAATTCCGAAGAAAATCGGATAGTGTACCGGATTTTAGTTCCCAAAGAAATATTAATAAGGGAAGCAGTGCTGATGAGCCGCATACAGATATTAAAGATAAAAGACCATATGCTAATGGGAAGATATTATCAGCGGTAAGACCGGAGCCAGTTGGTGTTGAAGAGCATAATAAAAGCATTGACAAAAAGACACAGCTTATATTAAAGGCAGCGGCAGTTTTATTGTTATATAACTCAGCGGCAAGTCTTTTGTTTCGCAGTTATGCGGTTGTAAAGCTGGATACAGTTGTATCGGCAGCATTACTTATAGCTGGAATTGTGTTGTTCTATATTGCAGATAAGGCGGGTGTGCTTGTTGGAGATTTAAAGCAGGCGAAGTCAGAAAATGTCAACGAAATTCCGTATCGTTTTGATCTTAACGAGGAGATTGATAATAAGCTTGTAACGGCAGAGGTTATTAAAGATAATGAGGGAAATGTAGATAATAGGGCAGAAGAATGTGAGCATACAATTCTTTTAAGTGACTATCTTAAATCACTGGCAGAAGAAGATAATAAGAATAATAAGCTTTGCCTTCAAGGTCTGACAGATGATTTGTTTCCTGATGTAAGACCTGATAATGGAGAATATGATAATGTTAATAATACCATTGGTCTGTGTAAGTTTCCCTGCACAGTTGGAAGCATCAGGGAAGCTTCTGATGTATACATAGACAATCCGGTTATAAGTAAGCTTCACGCCTGTTTTTCGTATGGCGATAAAGGTTTCTTTGTAGAGGATATGAATTCGACTAATGGTACTTATATTAATGGTGAGAGACTGAAGGTGCATACAAGAGTTAATATTAATAATGGAGATATATTAAAGTTTGCGGCGTATGAGTTCAAAGTAAGTATAGTATAAAGTAAGTGTATAAAGTCAGTACAGTAAATGTCGCCAAAATCTAATACTTGTGTTACAATTATCGGAAAGCTTAATTGATAACAGGTATATTTGGGAGGATATTAATTATATGAATGTAAACATATATTATGGTGGACGAGGTCTTGTAGATGACCCGACAATTGTCGTTATTAACAGAATCCAGGAAGTGTTAGAGGAACTTAATGTTCACGTTACAAGGTATAATCTTTATGAGATAAAGAATACAATTACAACTCTTTCGCAGTCAGTAGTTGAGGCAGACGGAGTTGTGTTTGCTACTACAGTTGAGTGGGTTGGTATGGGAGGCTATATGCAGACACTTCTTGACTCCTGCTGGCTATATGCAGACAAGAGCAGAACATCATCTACGTATATGTTTCCGGTGGTTATGTCAAGAGCATATGGAGAACGTGAAGTTGTTACAGCACTCAGCAATTCGTGGGAGATAATAGGTGGAGTTGTAGGCGAGTCATTAAGTGCTTATGTAGACGATACAACAGATTTTGAATTTAATAACGAATATAAAGAGATAATCGAAAAATATGCTGAAAATATATACAGAACCATATCAAAGGGCTTAAGAAATCTTCCTTCAAGCAGTCAGACTATAAGAAAGAATGTTATTAAAGAGGTTGTTAATTTCACACCTCAGGAGAGTGAACAGCTATCTAAGTATGCATCTGATGATGAATTTGTTAAGACACAGAAAGAGGATATAGAGTCACTTGCAAGCATATATAAAGAACTTCTTAGTGATGAACAGAATGGTGGAGATGATTATTATCTTAGCGTATTCAGAAATCATTTTAAGCCACAGCTTAATTATAATGGCAGGTATATGTTTATGATAAGCGATAAGGATAAGAATATTATAGTTAATGTTCAGGGAAGCAATCTTACAGTAGAGTTTGGTCAGGATATGGAAGCTGATGTTATTGGTAAAATGTCTAAAGAAACCTTTGACCGCATAGTTCAGGGGAGAATTACATTCCACAGGGCATTTATGACTGGAGATATGACAGCCAAAGGTAATTTCAGAACATTAAGAATGTTAGACGAAGTATTTAATTTTGAAGATTAAAAGCGAAAACTGTAGTTACTACATCATTATCGGATATGATATTCCAGTCAATGCCGCTTAAAAGGCATATCTGGTTCACAATTGAAAGACCAAGACCAGTGTGCCCCTTGTGTGTTGTGTAGAAAGGCTTGCAGAGCTTACTTTTAAGTCCAGGTCTGTTACAGTTATTATCATTAATGTCATTGTTAATGCAGGAGCTGATATTGTCAGGCTGGTAAATAGAGCTGCCGTTATTGGTTTTATTACTTCCTATTGAAAGAATCAGCTTATCTTTAATGTCAGGTGACATTATAGCGGACAATATAAGTATACAATTGTTACAGTTACGCTCACTGGCGGCTTCGTAAGCATTATCAATGATTTCTTTTAAGGCAATATTAAGATAATGAGAGCTGGCATATATTGAAGCTGAACTACATTCCAGGCTGATATTAGAAGTATCAAGGGCTATAAGACCATTGTATCTTGATTTGATATATTCGTTAATGTTGTTAATGATATCAGATAGAGTACAGCTTACCGTTTCGCTTTGCTTGAAGCTGTATCTGTAGATAGATGTTCTTTCAAGATAATTAACAAGTTCATCTATTGTTGAACCCATATTATTCCAGAATTTGTTACTGCGAAGTTCATCATTGCGGCTTGAAAGAAGCTGGTAGCAGGTCTTTAAATAGGCTGCCTGGTTCTTGATTTCGTGAGAGATTACAGAGCTTTCTTCAAGGGCGGCACTGCATACGCTGTTAATTGCATCAGATAACTGTTTATTATCACTACAGTTATTGGATATAGTTGTATATTCGTTAAAAGTTAGCATTACAATCCCCATTCTGCCATTTGGCTGTACTTTTTTGTCTTTTAAAGCAAATAATATTGTAATCCACCTTGCTTTAAGTTATTATACGAGTATATACTGAAACATAAAATAAGTAAATAATAAATGGGAGGAGATATGCTCTATGAAAAAAGATGATTGCATATTCTGCAAGCTGGCTAATGGAGACATACCAACTAATTCATTATATGAGGATGATATTGTAAAAGTTATATTTGATGCAGGTCCTGCATCAGATGGACACGTTTTAATTCTTCCAAAGAACCATTATGATGACATATATTCTATGGATGAAGATACAGCAGCTCATATATTTAAGGTTGCTACAAGGATTGCCAAAGCATATAAACAGTCATTGGATTATGAAGGACTTAATATAGTACAGAATAATGGCGAGGCAGCAGGCCAGACAGTATTCCATTTTCATATGCACATCATTCCTAGATATAAGAATGATACAGTTAATGTAGGCTGGAAGCCGGGAGAAGCTAAAGAAGATGTTATTAATGCTATAAAGAATAAGGTTACACCTTATTTATAAAATATAAGCATATAATTAATAGCTAGATGTTTAATAACATATATAATATTCAGGAGGAACAATAATCAATGGTTAAGTTAAGCAAAGGTGGGGCATATCTCATTAATGGAACAGAAATTATTGAAGATAGCCAGACAGCATTAGCACAGGTAGCTGCTAAGACAGGCAGTAATATCACAAGTGAAGAGGCGGCAAAGAATACAATTGCCTATGGAATTCTTAAATCACATAATACCTCAGATAATATGGACAAGCTTAAGATAAAGTTTGATAAGATGACTTCACACGATATTACATTCGTAGGAATTATACAGACAGCAAGAGCATCAGGACTTGAGAAGTTCCCAATACCTTATGTACTTACTAACTGTCACAACAGTTTATGTGCAGTAGGTGGAACAATTAACGAAGATGATCATATGTTTGGACTTACATGTGCTAAGAAATACGGCGGAATATATGTACCTCCACATCAGGCCGTTATTCACCAGTTTGCAAGAGAAATGCTTGCAGAAGGCGGCAAGATGATACTTGGTTCAGACAGCCATACACGTTATGGTGCACTTGGTACTATGGCAATGGGTGAAGGTGGACCAGAGCTTGTTAAACAGCTTCTTAATAAGACATACGATATTAATATGCCGGGTGTTGTAGCTATCTATATGACAGGTGAGCCAATGAAGGGCGTAGGTCCTCAGGACGTTGCACTTGCAATTATAGGTGAGGTATTCGCTAACGGATATGTTAAGAATAAGGTTATGGAATTCGTTGGACCAGGTGTGTCTAACTTAAGTGCTGATTTCAGAATTGGCGTTGATGTTATGACAACAGAGACAACTTGTCTTTCATCAATATGGAGAACTGATGAAAAGATTAAGGAATTCTATGATATACACGGAAGAAGCGAGAGCTACAAGGAACTTAATCCTGGCAGTGTCGCATATTATGACGGAGTTGTATATGTTGACCTTAGTAAGATTAAGCCAATGATAGCAATGCCATTCCATCCAAGTAATACATATACTATTGATGAACTTAATGCTAACCTTGAGGATATTTTAAGAGATGTAGAGAAGAAGGCACTTGTAAGTCTTGACGGACAGGTAGACTTCAAGCTTACTAATAAGATTAAAGATGGCAGGCTTTATGTAGATCAGGGAATTATCGCTGGTTGTGCAGGTGGTGGATTTGAGAATATCTGTGCGGCAGCAGACATATTAAGAGGCCATTCAATAGGTGCAGACGAGTTCACATTAAGCGTATATCCAGCAAGTACACCTATATATATGGAGCTTGCAAGAAATGGACGTCTTGCTGACCTTATGGAGACAGGTGCAATTGTTAAGACTGCATTCTGTGGACCTTGCTTTGGTGCTGGTGATACTCCTGCAAACAACGCATTTTCTATCAGACATTCTACAAGAAACTTCCCTAACAGAGAAGGTTCTAAGTTACAGAATGGACAGATATCATCAGTTGCACTTATGGATGCAAGATCTATTGCAGCTACAGCAGCTAATAAGGGCTTCCTTACAGCAGCTACAGATTGTGATGTAGAATTCACAGGACCAACATATCATTTTGATAGTGCTATATATGCTAACAGAGTATTTGACAGCAAGGGTGTAGCAGACCCAGAACAGGAAATACAGTTTGGACCTAATATTAAGGACTGGCCAGAGATGGTAGCACTCCCAGAGAACTTAATCATTAAGGTTGTATCAGAAATTCACGACCCAGTTACAACAACAGATGAACTTATCCCATCAGGAGAGACATCATCATACCGTTCTAATCCTTTAGGACTTGCAGAATTTGCTCTTTCAAGAAAAGACCCAGCATATGTTGGACGTGCTAAAGAAGTACAGAAGGCAGAGAAAGCAAGAGAAGCTGGCGAATGTATGGGAGAAGCACTTCCAGAGTTAAGAGATATTATGCATAAGATTAAAGAAACTTATGATGTAAGCAAAGAAAATGTTGGTGTTGGAAGCACAATATTTGCAGTTAAGCCAGGTGATGGTTCGGCAAGAGAGCAGGCAGCATCATGTCAGAAGGTTCTTGGCGGATGGGCTAATATAGCTAATGAGTACGCTACTAAGAGATACCGTTCTAACCTTATTAACTGGGGTATGCTTCCATTTATAATAGATAAGGGAGAACTTCCATTTACTAATGGAGATTATATCTTTATACCTAAGATAGCTGATGCGGTTAAGAATAAGGCTACATCAATGAAAGCATATGTAGTTAACAAAGATATGAAAGAATTTGAACTTAAAATGGATGAGCTTACAGATGATGAGCGTGAGATAATTCTTGACGGATGTCTTATTAACTACTACAGAAACCATTAATATAAAATAGAGGCAGATAATGGCAGAACAGAATATACTCAATGGTGACCAGCAGGTTTTAGAGCAGATTCTTGGCGATATTAATGAACACGCTGAAAAGAAAGAACGTCTTGAGCGTATGTCAGTAAGTATCAGGGATATAACCAAGGAGATAGATAGCACCACTAAAGCTATGGAAGATGAGATTTCGTCAAGAATAAGTGAAAGTACGGACTCTATATGTGCAGGTTATGATAAAGCGGTTTCACAGGATAAAGACACAATTAAGCAGGTTCAGGCAGACAGAGATAAAGCTAAGATGCAGGGGATTAAAGAGCGAATAGCTTCTGAGACAGCATCTTTAAGAGCTGAGAATAAGAGCCTTCAGAATGAGATTAATGAAGCATTTATTCAGGAGAATATACCTCGTATTGTTAATAATTCATTTTTTATGGCATTATATATTTCAAGAAAAGTCAGAGATGTATTAGTGTATACTTTATTTCTGCTCATAGTATTTGCATTAATACCTGCGGCATTATATTTATTACCAGTCATACCAGCATATGTACCGGTTATATATGCTGGCGTGATGGGAATATTACTTCTTATAATTGGAAGAAGCGTATATATTAACCTTATACTTGCACATAAGGATACTATTATGGCGGCAAGGGATACCAGGTATAAGATAAGGGATAATAAAAGAATAATCAAAAAGACACAACATTCAATCAAGAAAGATAAAGACGAAGCTATGTATGGGCTTGAAAGCTTTGATAACAGAATTAATTCTATCGGTGATAATATTAAAAAGACCGAGGAAGAGAAGCAGAATGCTTTAAGGGAATTTGAAGAAACTGTAAAGCCGGACCTTGTTAAAGAGGTAGAGGGCAGATACTTAGATAAGCTTAATCTTATGAGAGAAGAACTTGCCAAGAAGAAAGATGAATATATGAAGTTAGATGACCTCATCAAACAGCAGAGAATATATATATCATCTAATTATGAAGCTTATCTTGGTAAAGAATTTGTTAATGTCCAGCGCTTAACAGAACTTGATAATATTATCAGTTCAGGAGAAGCACAGACTATTTCGCAGGCAATGGCTGTATACAAGAATAGGAAATAACCATCAGGCTATAGTTTTTGGGGTAATAATTAATATATTGCCCGATATAAGCAGTGCATTGAGTGCGTTAAATATTACATCAGCAAGCTGGATTATAAGGTAAAGACGGGTTGTCTGAAGTATGGAGTGATTAGAATTACTGGAAGAATTAACGATTCCGGTAATGTGAACAGCTCCGACTTCAGGCAGCTTTTTTTTGACCCCGAGTCCAGGTTTTAAAGGACCTTCTCCTAAAGTGATAAGTCCGATATGTTCTTCACGTCCAAGAGAAGCATCAATCGCAATAATAAAAGGATCAACAAAGGTTTCATTGATTTTGTCTATATATAGTTGAAGATTGCCTGCGTGTACAGGGTGCATTAAATCTCCATATATGTAGAATCCACATTGAGGTGCTTTCTTTAGCTTGTACCCAATAAGAGGTCCAAGACTGTCGCCGGTTGAGCGGTCACTGCCAATACACATAACAGCGATTGGGTGTGAAAATGCATCTGTTGAATTGAGAAAAGAAGAAAGTTTTTTGCTGAAATCTATGTGAGCATCATGTTTTTCTGAACTAAAATAATAAACCATGAAAATCCCTCCCCGCATATAAAATGGCACTATAATATTTTATGCAGAAATCTGTAAAATATGAGAGGTATTTTAGAAGAATTAACATAATAAAATAAAAGAGTAACTTTTTTATTTATCTGACAAAATATGATAAGTTTTTTATTTAA
>ENA-OPNP01000296-OPNP01000296.1-human-gut-metagenome-genome-assembly--contig:-NODE-296-length-20934-cov-23.572920_pt1 | contig 20934 bp, 19 predicted proteins | sample MGYA00241539_ERZ501775 | MGnify/ENA primary metagenome ERZ501775 (study PRJEB25962, sample SAMEA2042651) | human gut metagenome | biome: human gut; feature: human-associated habitat; material: faeces... | reverse complement strand
ACGGATTTAACAATAGTGCACGTCATAGAGGTGCACCGAGTATTCAAAAAAAAATGTCGAACTTTGCGGTTGAAATATAAACAACAAAGTAATGCCCAAAAAGGAAGAAATAGAACAAGTTCTGGCACTGTCCGAAGAGAAGAAGCAAATGCTGAGATGCATCTACCATTATTACCATCAATGGCAAGACTTCTACACAAGGCAAAGACAAAAATACAAAATAACCAACCAGGACTTAATGGAAGAAGGTCATTTCAGCAGTCATACCTTGAAACGTCTTAATGACGCGATTTACTCGCAGGACTTACAAAATCGGCTCAGACTAAGTATTATCAGGATCCTGAAATACAGAGACGAGGAGGAACGGACAAAGCATTCGAAACGCGACCATGTGAAGAGCCTGGTTGACGAATTCAATGAAAGCTATTCCAAGTTTGACAGAAAAATGACGCTCTGTGACAACGAACAGCTTATAAAAGCACTCGCCATTTTCAGCAACGAGCAGAAAAAAGGCACCCTCTACCGCAAGGCCGAAATACTATACCAATACGAAATGAATACTAAATAAATACGAAATAATAAATCCCCTAAAAATCACATAAACTTTTAAACAATCAAAACAATGGAAACAACCAACAATCTTCCATCGCTGTTTCGTTCGCTACGCACGAGTTGTCACAGTCCACTCATCAGTACCGCAGAACTGGAAAGACTCATCCTCCATGACAAGGCATTGGAAAACGACACAAAAGGCTATCGAGAGGCAATAAACATCGATAGAAATGAAGCACGCAACAAAAAGCGGAGACTGCCTGCCATTTGCCCCTCCATCCAGTTCAGGCGGACAGGACGAAAGCTCGAGGACTTCGGATGCGCTACGGGATGGCTCATGCTCGACTACGACCACGTCGCAGAAATCGTGCTCGATGAGAAAGTGGAGCTCGCCTCCAATTCGCCCTACTCCATGGTCGTGTATCGCACCATCAGCGGAAAGGGACTACGCATCCTCCTACGCTACGAACGGCCTAAGGGATGCACCCTCACCATCACCGAACTGCACCATCTCGCCGTCGACAAAGCCATCTCCATCTACGACGACCTGCTGCACATCTCTGCCGACCAACAGTGCAAGGACATGGTGAGGCTCTGCGGACTCGCCCACGACGCGAAAGCCTACTTCTGCTGGGACTCCAAGCCCCTCACCTTCACCCCCGACGAGGTGAACTGGTTCTATCAACACGTGGTGCTGAAGGAACAGGAGAAAGAGGAGGCAGCCGACAAAGCCGTCAGGAAAAATGCCGAGAAGAACCGCGCCAAGAGCAACGCCACCAAGGCCGGCACCCCCACCTTCGAAGCCATCATACAGCGGGTGGAGGACCATGCCAGGAACTGGCGGGTGCAGTTTCAGCCCGGCAGCCACCACGAATACTGCATGCGGTTTGCAGGATTCTGCCACAGCTACGGTGCCGACAAGGAGCAGCTGCTCAACTGGATGCTGCAGCAGTATGGCAACCAGTACGACGGCATCAAGAGCATCGTAGACTGGATGTACAAGCACCCCGCCAACTTCGGCTGCTGGCACCTCTATGCCCCCGGCGAACGATACAAGCGCACCCCCGACGTCAAGGACGTGAGGCAGTGGCTCAGCACCCGACTCGAACTGCGCCGAAACACCATCACCGACAAGACCGAGATGCGAGGACTCGACATCCAGAACACCAGCTACTTCCGCTGGACCATCGTCGACGACCCCATCGAAAACTCCATCTTCTCGTGGATGGATCTCGACGGACTGAAGATCCCCCTCAACCTGCTGGACATCGTGCTGAACAGCGACTTCGTGAGACGATACAATCCACTGACCGAATTTCTCGAGAGCCTGCCAGAATGGAAGGAGGGCGACCCCGACTACATCGGTGAGCTGAGCCGGCGCGTGGTGGTGAAGAACTACCCCACCCACTTCCACACCCAACAGGAGTTCACCGAGATGTTCCGCAAGTGGATCGTAGGCATGGTGGCGTGCTGGGTATCCCCGAGGGTGGTCAACGAGATGGTGCTCATCCTCGTGGGCAAGGGCGGACTCTACAAGACCTCCTTCTTCCAGTACCTGCTGCCTCCCGAGCTGCGCCAGTATTACGCCAACGACTCCACCGCCGACTACAACAACAAGGACTTCCTGGAGCTGTGTGCCAGCAAGGCTCTCATCTGTCTCGACGAGTTTGAGACGCCCATGGGCAAGAACCTCAGCGCCTTCAAGAGCATCGTCACCAAGCCCACCATCACCCTGCGACGTCCCTATGCCCGCTACAGCTCTCAGCTGCTCCACAACGCCTCGCTCTGCGGCACGAGCAACAACATCCACATCATCAGCGAACAGGAGACCCGCCGCTATCTCGTATGGGAGGTGGAACGCATTCAGAGTCCTCGCGAGACACCCATCGACTACCGCCATCTCTATGCCCAGGCCCTGGCGCTGGGACAGAAGGTGATGAAGGAGAAAACCCTCTCTGCCGCATCCGATGGCGAGGAGGAGCCTTGGGTGTACTGGCTCACGCCGAAGGACATCAGTCACCTGGAGGTGCACAACCGACTCTTCATCGTGAACAACTACATGGAGGAGCTGATTCAGAAATACTACCGTGTCCCCGACCCCGACTCCGACATCCACTCCCCCAACCTGAAGTTCGTGACGAGTGCCGAGATCCTCGAACACATAGCCGGCAACCCGGTGTTCCGTCCCTCCTTCTCTACCCGCAACGTGGGCGACGTGATGGCCCACCTGGGGTACAGCAAGACGCGGCGCAACAACAGCCATGGGTGGTGGGTGGTGGAGAAAGAGGGAGTCACCATTGCTGCTGACTCCCGCTTCATTGAGAACAAAGATGAATTGTGATTCTCCCTCCGCTTCTCTCTGATGGTGAAGCGGAGATTCCTCTGCTCTCTGCTGTGCAGCTCCCCCTGCTGTGCGGTTTTGGCGCTCGTGGGAGCGAATACCAGATTCGTGGGAGCGAATGCGATGTTCGCCACATTCGCTCCCAGGATTCTCTGGTTCGCTCAGAGAATCGCTGCTTTCGCTCCGAGAGATCTCTGATTCGCTCCTCCGAATACCAGTTTCGCTCTGGGGATTTTTTCGAAAGCCCACCAGTCCTCCCTTAGCATTAATGGAGGGATTTTTTCTAAAATCACCCCGTCCCTCTTTACCATTAAAGAGGGCTCCACCTCTTTCCCCAAGCCCCTTTCCCCTCAGGGGACAGGGGATGTGCCAACCGCCCTACTCGGTGCTCAAACCGCTTCGCTATAAGGTTGGCGGACCATCAGAGGTCTCGCCAGCAGCAGAGCTGCATTTTGCGGTATGCGACCGCATGGATATGAGAGAGCGAAAGAGCTGCAGAAAGGCCAAAAAGCCCATAGGAGCACGCCCTGAAGCCCATATCAGCTCGCCCTGATGCCTAAGAAGCCCATAGCAGCACGCCCTGAAGGGGCAAAAGCTCTTAGCCCAGGGCAACGCCCTGGGTATAATGGCAATGGGCAAGGCGCCCTGTAAGGGCAAAAGCTTTAAAATTCATCTAACTCAACTTTCGCAAATAGGGAAGTTTAAGAAGCTAAAGCCATATGCTTTACAGCTAAATATACAAACAATAAGGCTGTTGTCTTAACTCCTTAACTCCCTTAACTCCTTAACTCCTGAACATCTCCCTTACCCCCCAAAAAAATAAACAAAAACCATTAATAAATATGCAACTCAGACTATACGAAAAAGCAGAGCTTGCCATGCTCTACTTCCCCCATTCGACCCCCAAGGTCGCTGTCAACCGACTCTCACGTTGGATCAAGAACATCCCCGAACTCTACGTCGCACTGCAACGGTGCAACGTAGGGAAGAACTCTCATTTCTACAGCCGCCAGCAAGTAGATCTCATCTTTCAGTATCTTGATGAACCCTGAAGCATGCTGTAGCAGCTCATGCTGCTACAGCTCTTTGCAAAGAACTGTCCGAAACTACTCCCGTCTTTCTTTTGCCATAAGGATGGATTATTTCTAAAATCACCCCGTCCCTCTTTACCATTAAGGGAGGACTGGTGGGTTTTCGAAAAAAACTCTTTAATGGTAAAGAGGGACGGGGTGATTTTAGAAAATCCCTCATTAAGGGTAAGGGAGGACTGGTGGGTTTTGCGAAATGATGCAATCAAAAAGCATCATTTCGCATCATTTGGCACCATTTCTCATGACATGTTTTATTTGGCATCATTGCCAAATAAAATCATCGTATCTTTGCATTGTCATTCAGAGAGAATGAACTTAGTGCACTCAAGTAATACATTAACCAAAATCTAAAAGAACTATGATTCTCTACAAGTTAGTAAAAAACAACAACAAAAAGTTCCCAGGAACGTACGGCAAGTACTATGCCCGTCCTGCAGTCACCGCAACCATCAGCATCGACCAACTCGCCGAGCACATGTCGAGCCACAACACCCCCTTCTCGGCAGGAGCCGTACGCGGCATCCTCACCGACATGGTGAAGTGCGTCAAGGAACTCGTCCTCAGCGGCTACTCCGTGAAGATCGACGACCTCGCCATTTTCTCCATTGGCATCCGACCCAAGAAGGGAGCCGACACGAAGGAATCCTTCACCGTGGCAAAGAACATAGAGGGCGTCAAGCTCCGTGCCCGTGCCACAGGCAAGCTCACCAACAGCCGTCTTGACCTCGACGCCACCCTCAAGGATGCAGCCGACATCCTCGTCACCTCTTCCACCACGAAGCCAGGCGGCACCACAGGCGGAGGCACCACTACCCCATCCGGCGGCACAGGCAGCAACCCTTCAGGAGGCTCTGACAGCAACCCTTCAGGAGGTACAGGAAGCAACCCTTCAGGTGGCGAGAATACCGGCGGCGAAGGAGAGTAATGTCTTAACTCCTGAAATTCTCCTCCAAAAAAAACATTAACCATTAAAAAATTAAACCATTATGAAAAAAGAAACATTAAAAAACATCATCAACTTCGTCATCACCGTTCTCACCGCCATTGCCGGCGCCTTCTGCGTCACCAGCTGCGGCAGAATGTAGACGAACCACCCCATCGTTTGTTAACCAAAAAAATCTGACGACAATGAAAAATCACCGTAACATCTCTCTCATCGTGCTGCATTGCAGCGCGACGAGAGTCACCCAGAGTTTCACCATCGAGCAGCTCGAAGCCTGCCATAAAGCCCGTGGCTATAGCAGCATCGGCTATCACTACTACATCACCCGCGACGGCACCCTCTACCCCTGCCGACCCGAGAACGAAGTAGGCGCCCACGCCCTCCACTTCAACAAGAACAGCATAGGCATCTGCTACGAAGGCGGACTCGATGCCAAGGGTCGTCCTGCCGACACCCGTACCGAAGCACAGAAGATCACCATGGAAGAATTGCTCCGCAGCCTCTGCGTCGACTTCCCCGATGCCGAGATCCTCGGTCACTGCGACCTCCCCGGCGTCCGCAAGGCCTGTCCCTGTTTCGACACCCGCAAATGGCTCAAGGAGATCCATTTCCACATCTGAAACTCCTTAACTCCCTTAACTTCCTTACTGAGTCCACTTAAAAAAATAGTTTTTGTTTCTTTTCCCTACAAAATGCCATTTGATTATCAGATGGTTACATATAAAGAAATTATCAAAATGACTTTTTAAAGTGGACTTCTTACTCAAGTTTCGCAAGTAGTTTAAGTACGGGCTGAAGGCCCAAAAGCTCTTAGCCCAGGGCATCGCCCTGGGTTTTTTATGTTCGCAAACCTGTCGCCCTGTAAGGGCAAAAGCTTCACATATCGCAACTGATTTACCATTTTTATTATGTGTATTTTAAAGCTTTTGCCCTTACAGGGCGCATTGCTGACTGACCTCATACCCAGGGCGTTGCCCTGGGCTAAGAGCTTCTGCCCCTTCAGGGCGTGCTGGTTGCGAGGGCTTGCATACTGTGCTTCGGGCGGAGAACATTGGCTCAGGGCATGCTGATTCTATAAGTTTCTGACCTTATAGGCGGTCTAAAAAGGCTGTTGTATTAACTCCTTTAACTCCTTAACTCCCTTAACTCCCTTAACTTCCTTACATTTTTTCTTTTATCATGCCTCCCGCTCGTGAGAGTCGGAGGCTTTTTTTATCAAAATTAAGCCAATCTTTTTGCATATATCACATGAAAACATTATCTTTGCAGAAGATAAGCTGCACTCGGCAATTTGAAAGTAAACCTTTCATTGCGCTCATTTGCATTATCTTTGCAAAAGATAAGCATTATTAATCAAGGAGAACCAAACATGACAGACATCAGCAACAGAAAGCTGCCGACAGGCATTCAATCGTTCAAAGAAATCAGAGAAGAAGGTTATCTTTATGTAGACAAGAGCGACCTCATCTGGCATTTGGCGAATCATGGCAAAAAGTACAACTACCTGAGCCGTCCCCGCCGTTTCGGCAAGTCAATTCTTATCAACACACTACAGATGTACTTCGAAGGGAGAAAAGAACTCTTCGAGGGACTGAAAATCATGCAGTTAGAGAAAGAATGGAAGCAATATCTTGTCATCCGTCTCGATATGAGTCTGGCAGGAGCCGAACCGAAAAGAGTGTGGAGTTATCTTGACAATGTTTTTCACAACTTTGAATCGGAATACAACATTGCTGTGCGGCAGGATAGCTCTCTTGCTGTAAGATTCCAAAACATCATTGAAGGTGCATACAACAAAACCGGCAACAAGGTAGTCATTCTCATCGACGAATACGATTCACCGCTGCAACATTCATGGAAGACAGAACATCACAAAGCCTGCACCGAAGTCTATCGCGATGTCTTTGCAGTACTGAAGGCCTGCGACGAATACGAGAAGTTTGTCTTTATCACGGGCATCACAAAGTTCACGCAGATTTCACTTTTCTCCGTGCTCAACAATTTGACCAACATCAGTTTCCTGCCAGAATATGCAACCATCTGTGGCATCACAGAAGAAGAAATATTAACAAACTTCAAGCCAGAGCTGGAGAAAATGGGCGAAGTCAACAACTGGACACTTCAGGAAACTCACGACAAGTTGAAAGCCTACTATGACGGCTATCATTTCAGCCGCCGCAATATGACAGACATCTACAACCCCTATAGCCTGATTAACGCATTGAGCACACAAGAGCTCAGCAATTACTGGGCAGCATCAGGGGCCACTTCGCTGATACCGAAATTTGTCGACAACATGGAGCTTCGATTGAAGAACTTCGAGAATTGCCGTATCATGCGAAACACCTTAGAGACATCCGATGTCAGTGCAGGAGGTGCCGAGCTGTTCCTTTACCAGTCAGGCTACCTCACCATCAAGAAATACGACGAGTTTGGCTATACACTTGGCTTCCCCAACGAAGAGGTGAAACAAGCCCTTTACGACCAGGTTCTCCCATCCCTCGCCCTCCGTTCAGAGAGCGACCTCCAATCGCTCCAAGCCAACCTGTACGCCCAATTAGGGACAGGCGAGACAGACGAGGCAATGAAGACCCTGAAGGCCTTGATAGCCGACGTGCCGTACAGCAATAAGAAACTCGCCTCCATGGACATGGAAGAGCGTTATCGTCTCATTATCAGTACCATCCTCAATGCTATTGGACTAAAGGTAGAAGTAGAGAAAATGATTTCCACAGGTAGAATCGACATGACAGTACAGACCTCCCGTTATATCTACGTAATAGAATTGAAATTGCGAAACAACGGAGGCAAGTCTGCTGCCACTCATCAGATTTTCGACCGCCAGTATCTGGAACCTTTCCTTGCAGACAGCCGTCAGGTCATAGGATTAGGCCTTGAGCTCGACGATAAAGGCAAAGGCCTCATAGATTGGCAAGAAGTCCAGCAGTAATTCCTGCATCAACAAGCACCCATCAGCAGCAATCAAGTTTCGAGCAAGCAAGTATCAAGCAAACTGCAAGCACCCAGCATCGAGCAAGCACCAAGCAAGTATCAAGCAAACTGCAAGCAGTATGCACCAAGCAGCCCATAACCAAGTCCTTGAGTGAAAGCGGGTTCATCCCCGCACAAAAAACCGCAGCTCCGCTGCTGGCGAAGACCTCTGATGGTCCGCCAACCTTATAGCGAAGCGGTTTGAGCACCGAGTAGGGCGGTTTCCTCTTCTTCCCTGAGGGGAGAAGACCGAGATGAGAGGTGGAGCCCTCTTTAATGGTAAAGAGGGACGGGGTGATTTTAGACCCCCTTATTATGGCTAAAAAAGGACAGGTTGATTTTCTAAATAAAATCCCCCTCTTTTAAGAAAAAATATTATTTTGTCATAGCCAAAAACTATGACAAAATAACATTAGAATAATAAAACATTCTCTTCCGCAGCCATACCCATGTCCTCCCTTTCCGGCAGCCTGTATCTCAGGTCTCTGTCCTGGATGAAGATATGGTTGAGCGTGTACTCCAGCGACTCGAGCGTCTTCTCTCTCCTCTCCCCTTTCAGTTCACACTCCCAGACGGTGATGCAGTGCCACCTCATCCTTGCCAGCTGTTTCTGTTCCTCCCGGTCCCTCTCCCTATTGCGTGAGATTTTCCTCTCCCAGAACTCCGTATTCGTCTTCGGCATCCTGAAGTATTTGCACCCCTCATGACCATGCCAGAAGCAACCATTCACGAAGATGCACGTATGGTATTTGCGCAATACGATGTCTGGGTGTCCAGGCAGCCTCGGGTTATTCACCCTGTACCTGAACCCCCTGCTCCACAAGTATTTCCGCACCACCATCTCCGGCTTCGTATCCTTGCTCCTGACGGCCGCCATATTCTTGTGCCGCTGCTCTATGGTCAAATGGTCTGACATTGGAAAAATTGCTTTTTCTAAAGCATCACTTAATTTACCAATAATTTCCTGTATTACTATTCAGGCATCACATATCCTTTATCCTCTGCCTTATTGATAATTTTCATTAATTTTTTGCATTGAGCAGGTGTTGGAAGTTTATTTCTTTTAATATAATCACCAATGCTCTTAATAAACGAACAGTCTCCATAAGATAGTATTTCTGTTGGAAGAAGTTCCAAATAAATCTTATACCAATATTCAACTCCTAAATTGAAAATCTGTAGAGAATTATCAATATCAGAATTAAACTTATGAGCTTTCTTGGCTGCAAGTTCTACTGCGATAGTTTCTTCCTTCGAATAAAGAGTTGCCAAAAAATCTTCAGACAGTTCAAAATTTACTTTTTTAAAATCGTCCCAAGTTTTTATGTTACGGGAAATAGAACGAACCAAACCACCATGAGCTTGTTCCATAAGAAAATTATGTGTAAGATATGCTATTCTTAACAACTCCTCAGCAAGCTCTTGATATAAAGTCTGTTTCTGCCAAATCGTTTTCCAATCAATATCTTTATTCTTAGGGATTAATGTCATCAACTTTGCTATAGTATATGGAGTAATTTGAGCCTTATTACCGCCCTTGGGATACCATGAAGCTTTACCTATTAGAGAATCCAAATTGTCAAATATGATGACAGAACAGATCGCCTTCTTAAAGAACTCTTCGTTAATATCATCACGATGGTTTTCATATAAATCATCTATAATAGTAGAGAACTTTGAAAAGTTTATGGCGCTACTCTGACAAACTTGATTTGGATTCATATAAATAGAGTTCAAACATTTTGCCAGTTTTTCTTTCTTCACAACTTGACGTTTAGGATTTTTTTCACAAAAAAGTTTGCGTTGAGATTGCGTCATCTTCATTTGTTCTTGTTCCCATTTACCGCGTGAACGTTCATAGAACCAAATTGTCTGGAAAGGATTGCCGTTGACTGGAGGAGCCATAACTTTCCTCGACAGTTTCTCCATAATAACATGGAAAGGATGGTTAGAGAAAAAGTCTGCTCCAGAAACTGGATTTTGAGTATTTGCACACTCAGATATTTTTCTTGTAATAGCATTGTACTGTTCTTCTTGATCCTCAGACATCTCATCCTCTATATTGAGCACAGTAAGTTTCATAGGAACAAACAAATTGTCCATACCATGTACAGCTTCAGATTTTATAATTGTATTTGCTAATGAAGCAGTTGTCTGACCTCCATTAATAATCTGAGGATCTTTAAAATGAACTATTTTTGTGTTATCAGAATTAAAGGATACAGAACGTGCCACCAAAGCAATACCATTATTATAAGTAAAGAATTTGTTAGGAGTCTTAATAATAGACTCACGAATGCCCTTGTTCACTTTTCCTCTAACACTAAGAAAAGCACGTACATTACCCTGAAGCAACTTACTTCCATATTTTAGATATATATCTGCAAGAAACTTTCCAGGAACAATACCCATGTAAGCATCATAAGAAACATCAGAACCTAAATCCGCTTTTATACATTGAATACCGTCACAACCAAAGTCGCAGGTATCGATTTCTATTAATTCACTTGAATTTGATTCGAAAGTTTGATAAAAACGCTCTAATGTCCAAACATTCAGTTCAACTGGTCTACCCAAGAAATCTTCTTTGGAAACATTTTTTACCTGCTTACTCAGGGTTTTATTAGAAACAATGAAATATTTAAATCTGACAATATCAGTGTCAACCATTGATTTGCCAATGCGTTTTTTAAATTCTCGAGCTAATGGTATAGCAGGGTCTGAATCATCACAATAATCTGACATCCGACCATTTATACACTCATCAACAAAGGCTTGCATATGATTTACTATATCATTAATACGGGAATTGTTGAGGTTTTCTACATTGTCTTTTTCATTAGAAAAATCACTTGTAATCAAACATAAAGCACCATCAGCTTCATCATAAGAATAGGCATCAAATGCCATAATCCTTCCACGGCGTCCCTTAATCTCTATAGACATGGGCATGGGATCGTTAAGTTCACCTATGTCTTCAAGTTGCTCCAAAGCTTTGTTGATAAAAAGAGATTCTGGATCTGTGCCTTCATGTTCTGCATCAAATCTCAAATTATCAATAAACTGTTCTCTGTATTCGTCAATAGTCATAGCTATATATTTATTGTTAGTATATTTATAATTTATAGGATTCTATCTCCGAAAGGTTCAATTCATATTGAACTTTATTTATGGCAATAGGGATATCAGAACGACATAGTCTTGGAAAATCATCCTTAACTATATAGATAGAATTTCCAACAACACTATACACAAAATTATCATAAGTGGGAGAAAAATCATAATTGTAAAGACTTAACTTTGAAATAAACTCCTCTCGTTGGCTTGGCGTCATTATGTGCATGAGAGCCTGAACCAAAACATTCAATTTTAGACCATCAAATGTTGAACTCATTTTCTCAAGATCATACACAACCAAATAGCCTGTCATATCACTGTCAAGCTGCTCCAACGATGAAATTCTAACAGATGTTTTACCGCTATTTATCGTCTTTATTTCATACCACACTTGTTCATTTGAAAAGTCCTTATGCGTCTTTTCAGGACCTGTCCAACTGTCCAATGCAACAGGTACACCCCATTCTGGTATCATGAATTCTTTCATAAACAGCAACTCCCCAAGAAGCCCAACTATTTCAGCATCAGACATTGTGCCAGAATGAGGACGAAATAGCTTTTTCCACGAAAAATAGCGCTCACAAAGTTGTTTATATGCAGCTTCATCCTCTCGAATCTCCATTGTCGAATCAAACAGATCCTCGCAGAAAGTACAAAAATATTCTAAAAGATCTCTGTTACTTGATGAAAATCTTAGTGTGTAGTATTCCTGAGTTTTAAATTGTGTAACTATTATGACATCAGAGTTACTAATCTTCACAGGAGTATAGCGGCCCCTAAATTCAAATGAATAATTATTAGAGTCATCCTTACCCACATACAAACTCAGGTCCTTATTTTCGCCTAAACGAATATAAGTACCAGCACGAAAACCACCAGCAAATATAGTATATAACTTATTCTTCATCTATCTCATCAGGTTCGTCCAACATATACATTTTTTGATAAATCTTGTTGACTTTGTACAGCTTGTTCTCTTCCCTATTTTCATTACCAGGAAAGCCTATAGCAAAAGCAACAAGTTTATCGTTTCCAAGCTCTTCTACAAACTTATCAAATTTATTTTTTTCAGAAGCTTTTATCTCCTTATCTTTGTTAGGTTTACTCTCAACCTCAACCAACATAATTATCAGAACTGGCTTTCTGTCTGGAAGATATTTAAAATAAGCACGAAGAGGTATTTCTCTTTTCTGATCAACAATTATTCCTCCGTTCTCTTTATTCCAAGACTCACGGCACTTCGTTTCTGCTTCTTTGATTTGTTGTGTTGTAAGCGTAAATTTACCTTCACGAGTACCTGTCAACCTACGACGAGAGCTTATCTGTATCACATTATGGTTAGGGTAAATAGCACGTTTTATACACCTAATCTTTTGAAGACCTGATATATCATAAAAGTCATGTCCATCACCACCCTCAAATACGACATCCCATTTGTCAAGACCAACATTTTTAGGATCTTGTATAAAATCTAAAATATTGTCAATATTAAAGTTCATATTCATTAATGAACAATGAATCCTTTGCAAAAAATCTACAATTTCAGATTGGGGAACGTCGGCAAAATAACGCGATTTATCGCTATCAGAACAAACATCTTTGTCAGCAGAGCTTTTCTGGTCAGTGAAACGAAAATCATATTTTTTTGAAAATAATCTGCTCGCTAATTCACTGACTGCTTTTTTGTTTTCCAAGTTCTGTTGTATATTGCGACTTACATACGGAGTATCAAACATATTACCATAAAAAGAATATTGTTCAAAGAAACTATATGAACGTCTCATCTTGTTAGATGCTGTTATTTGAAGTTCATTGGTATAATCACGGACTTTAATACCAAAATCTTTTGGTGTAAGCTTTTGTTGATACATCTTGCTTATATCATCTTTCAATTCCTGAGATGCAGATGCAACATCACCATACCAATCTGCGCTAAGTTTACTAATCCATATTCGGAAGAGATCACTATATCCATGACGATACCCAAACCATCGTCCCATTTGCATCAACACATCAAAAGTTGATGTGTTCCTATAGAAATAACTGACAAGCAATCCTTCAAGAGTCAATCCTCGTGACAGGGCCAAACCACCTACAGCTATTACCCGCAGACTTTTATTGATTTTATAGTCAAGTTTTCCACTGTTCTTTCCGCCATTGACAACCATTATTTCTATATTAGCAATAGCATCAAGAAGAGTTTGTCTGTTAATAACGCGCTCAAACCGTATGTCTATTATGTTAGAATAGTTTTCATTCCATAAAGACTGCAATTCTTTATATAGTGGAAGTTCTGTATTTTTAGAAGAGTCCTCACTGAAATCATATCTTACAGTGCTTTCAAAATTTAAGTAAAGTTCATCAATATACTCTTTAATGTATTTCTGAACTTTTACGAAACGAGACATGTTGACAAGCATGCTTCGTGGCTTTTCACTATCCCCTCTTAGATCACGAACTGCATTGGCCATAAAATAACAAAGCACAGCCTTTCTAAGTGATTCAGGAATAATACCGTGCCATTCCTTTAAATGTTTATAGTAAAAAGGTCCTGAATTCAGAATATCTGGATTCTCATTTTTTTCATCAATAAATTCATCTGAAGCATAATCTGGCTCTTCAATATCGGTAATGTACCTTAGATTATTATGGTATTCTCCCTCTTTATAGAATATTTTACTTGCACCAATATAAGATGATGGGGTCGGTAAAACATAAATAAAGTGCTCAGGAAATAAATCTGCACGCTTCATGCTGTCTACCGAGTCAGGATCGATAAACACATTAGCAAATGGTGTAGCAGTAAAACCTACATAATTTGCATTCTTGAAAATATCACAAATCTCGCGAATTAACCTGTTGGTTTTTGTTGGATCTGTTTCGTCTTTTCTTGTATTAACAGAAGCATTATCTGCCTCGTCATCAATCAACAGCATAGGCTGATCTACATAACCTTTAACAGGGTCCAGATTATGTTCTTTCAACCATGAAAGCAGTTTAGACAGGACAGATACATTCTTCTTTATAACAAACAGTACCAAAGACTTATGGGATCCAAGTGTTGTTGCTATTTTATCAGAATTTGATGTAAAGTCTGAAACACATGATGTGAAAGCTGTTGCTTTTATGGGCTTATTATCACTTCCAACACCTACATTTCCCTTTTTTATCTGTTTGCCAAATTTCTTATAGGTATACCCTATTATTCCTTCATCTATTCGTTCTTGAGTTTGCTGACGTAGACTTTCGGTAATACCAGCTAATAGTATGACTACTTTGTACCCAGCATCGGCAGCTTTACATATCAGACCTGTATATGTTGCTGTTTTACCAGACTGGACATCACCAATAATCAAGCCACGCTTTAGTCTTTTTCCCTCAAAAGAATCCTTTGGATTTCCAATACAATTCATTATCTGAGGTAGAGTCTTCGCATCCAATATTTTAATACTTTTATCATCTATATTGGAATTTTTAAGAAGATAATTATAGTATCTATTCCAAAAGTAAGGATCTTTTATATCTTTATTGTAATACCATTGAGGCTGTTCTTCGTAATCATTAAATATGACTTTTCCTGGAGTATGCTGTATTTTAAACCTATACTCCATATCCGTAAACAGTTTTTTATAATCTTCATCATCTACAACCAAACCTGAAAAAGGAATTGTTTGGTCTATATATTTTTTTATATCTTCGAGTTTAATAGTAATGCCTTTGTCTTCATCAATTTTAGCTCTTGATTCGACCATCACTTTAAGAGTTTCATATTGTATATCCGTCAGTTTCATCTTTAAAATATTTTTTAAGTTTATCTTCAATACTTGCATATTTACAGAAAGGTTCCATCTTCATTAAATCTGAAATCGCCTTTTCTGTAGTCTTTGTATTTAGAGATTTTACCGCATCAATCATTGTAATACCAAGATTTAAAATATCCTTCAAACGTGAAGCTTTATCCTCGTCATCATCATAAATCGCTTCGTTGGATTTATCAATATATATCTGCTGTAATGGAAGATTTTGCTCTATTTCTCTAACAAGCAAATCTAAATAAACAGAACCTTCAGCATTAATATGATCCTTAACCATTTTGAACAGTTCACTTTCACGATTTACCTGATAATAATATTGATTTTCGCGTGTTACTATTCGATTCCAAATATAATCTATATCAGCCAAATTATCTCTTCTTCCACGATGGGTTTGTTTATTGATCGAAATCTCAAACGCTTCATTTACCATTCGTTTCAGTTGGTTTTGAATTCGCTTAGGAATAAAGGCTGTTTGTTTCTTGACATCTATCTTCCAAATATCATCTAAGGTATTAGGAATGTCAACACGAATTCGTGCATTTTTTGTCAACTCAGAACGAGGCTTCATTCCAAACCACGTTCCCCATACAATAAGACGATTGCTTCTATAAATATAAAAGCCCTGTTTAGATCTGAGACTTTCCACACCTCCCACTAAAGCCCTATCATGCTTTTTTAAATCAGAAGCATAAGGAAGAATAAAAGGCTTAACTAATATCTGCCTTTCAACTCCATCTGAATCTTGTATTGCAATTTGAACTTCTTTTTTGGTAGTTGTTTTAGGATGATTCTCTAAGAAAGGATCTCGTCCTGATATTTTGGCATTATTGACAAACAGATTAAAGTGAGACTTTCCTCTGGAATTTAAAAAACGATGAAAAATCAATGCCATGTAATTGCTTACACTATCTTTGTACTCATTGAGAGTTTCAAAGACTTGTCCATCACTTGATTTAGATAAAACATCGAAATTCTGCCATACGACTAAAGTTCCCTGTTCCTGAGACTTTAAACGCTCCATATATGGAATAGACTCTATTTCTTCAGAAGTATGTTCTTTTATAATCCAATCTTTCTTTAACAATATATAATCAAAATCCCACGTGTATGCACTTACTTTACCTTTGTATTTACTTGCAACAGTAAGAACTCTGCATTGCGACATAGAGGCAGACTTCATTCCCAAGCCGAATCTGCCAAGATCATCAACAGCACGTACGTCTTCTGAAGATGAACTGCCATATCTCATAGCCTCAAATAAATCATCATTACTTATTCCTTCACCATCATCAAGTATGCCTAAAGCCAAAGTTTCCAATGGATTTGTAGGAAAAAGCAATTGCACATTCTCACTATGAGCACTAATGCTATTATCAATAATATCTGCTATAGCGGCCTCAAAAGTATATCCCATAGACCTCATAGAACCCATGAGAAGGTTAGCACAAGGTATATTTTGACGATCTTTACTCATAATCCTAATATTTTAGTATTTTTTCAAATATAGCTTTAGCCAATAATGGAGGCACAGCATTTCCTATTTGTTGCTGTATATGGGAAATAGGCCCTTCGAATATAAAGTCATCAGGAAAGCTCTGAATACGAGCTGCCTCACGAACAGATATACCTCTATCTTGATAAGGGTGAATCAACATACTTTTGCGGTAATTCGAAATTACAACAGATGGGGAGTCTGCGCGAAGTCTTTTATAAATACCGCTGTGACAACGTCCTTTATCTGCATAATTATCCATCAAATAATCTGGAATTGCTCTCCAGTTTTGGCCTTGTCCTATATGTTTATATCGTTCAATCACTAAATCATTATTATGCGAAACAAAATTCTGTCGTGACACCTTAGAATTTTTTCGCATTAATTTAGCATACTCACTTGCGCATCCTAAAGATTTGGTGTATGGCAATTCATCAATCATATCTCCATTTGATAAAATAGGCAGATCTTCTATTGCATCAGCCACTGTAACCTTTTTTTTCTTATCGGGTTCAGGAAATGTAAAATGAATTTTATCCAAACTTCCGACCATAAAGAAACGGTTTCTTCTTTGCGGAACGCCAAATTCATCAGCCCACAGAATAGAAGGTTCTACTGTATAACCAACTTCTTCAAAACAGCTTTTAATCCATTGAGCAGACAAGCCTTTATTTAAGTTGGCAAATCCACCTACATTTTCAAATAAAAACCATTTAGGTCTGATAATATCTACAAACCTAACGAAAGCACGAAATAACTGATTCTTGGGGTTAGTCATTGTACGGCTCTTCGTATTGGACATAGAAAATCCTTGACACGGTGGACCGCCCATGATTAAAAAAACAGGATTATCTTTGTCTATAAACCTTTCTGGGTTTATTTTATTTATATCTTCACATATCACCTCAGTATGAGGTGAATTCAACTTATAAGTGTCAGCAGCACTCTTATTTGCCTCAATAGCTGTAGACACCTCAATACCAGCCCACTCTGCTCCAAGACTCAAACCGCCAGCACCTGAAAATATATCTATAGCTCTTTTTTTCATATTTCTTTTATTCCGATTTCTTTTAGATAATTAATAAAACAATTCTGTTCTTCAGCAGGTTTGAAATCATCAAAGATTTCATAATTATCACATTGTTCCATTGTTTATAGTTATGTAATTGTTTTACGTTAAGGAGTATTCTTTTAAACTCTTTTAATCATTTTCCTTCTCCTTTGCTCAGAATATCCCTATCAACTTCCTGCATAAAGTCGACAAAGGATACGCCAAGAACCTGACAAATGCTATGAAGTTCTATGATATCAAGACGGCGCTCACATATCTCTATCTTGCTAATAAATGCCTGTTTAACATTCAGCAATTCAGCAAGTTGCGTTTGTGTTACACCCTTTTCCTCACGCTTACTACGCAAGCGGGCTACTACCTGGTGATATAAACGAGAATGTATGCTCTTATCCATATGACTTAAAATTTAATTGTATAAATTTATATTCTTTATTCGGATATACCAAAATCGAATATTATTAAAAATGACCCTTAATGCCCCGAATACAATCTCTTTCATACATTCAAATGTCATAAAGACTTCTAATTATCCATGAAAATACAAAAGAAAATGCCAAAAACTTGCATAAGAGAAAAATATTACTTATTTTTGCATGCAGAATTAAACATAGACAGATGGAAACATATAAGTATCAAGCAGAAATAGACGCATTGGTACAACAAGGACTAAAGATGCCCGAAGTTGTAAAACCAAACGATTTGAAAGGATACAGATTCGTTTTCAGTACAGATATGTCCAAAAGTTACTTACCCAACTACATCATGAAGCCTCAACGTGCCATTATGAATGGGCAGAGAAAAGTCGATATAGGCGGTTATGCCTTGTCTTGCTTTACTGAAAAAGATAAAGCTATTAAGTTCTATCAGTTACTTGCTAAAAATATGAGGAACATATACAAAGCTATAGGTGATGGAATTTCTTCTGGAATCGTAACTAACAACGATGGCAACATTACAAAACCAGCAAGTAATGGGCATTATAACTTATTTGAGTTTCCATTATGCGACTTATCTAAAACATTTAAATTAGAGGAGGACAAATTATGAAAACAATAAAGGGGATTGGAATAAAGAGCAGAAACTTCGATAAATTCAAGAAAGTAGCCGATCTCATCTATTTTGATGGGGCACTGTTGTCGCACTATGTAACAAACAACGGCGACAACTATCTCTTCTATTGGATTGACCAAGATGATACGGACAATCGCTGGATGTTCATCAGAATCGATTACGACATGATACAAAAATACATCAAGAAAGAGTTGACTTTGCGCAATGTACTGAGTTCGCCATTAGATGACATAGTATATACTGTAGATATAGATATAGAAGGAAAACATCACAACTTCCAGGCACACTCTATAGAAGATCTTCCAGAAGACTATCTCCCTGCCGAAGATTCTTATTACGAATTTGAACCAGAAGATGTCAACAAAGAGAACATGTCTATAGCAGAAATGAGTGGCAAGAAGCTCGATTGGTTCCGCAAGGTCTGTGCTGCGGTACTATAACTCATAGCGTGATAATTTTCAAGAAACGAGCAACGCACTAACTACCCCCACATCCGCAGCAGCCCAGTCGAGCTCTTTCAAACTTCGGACACTTAATGACACCAAACCTTAATGCTTCTTACGTCCAGAATTCGGAGTCGCCAGTGGGTTGCATCTCACCTCCACAACGGGGGCATGTGTGGTGATCCCAGAGGTGTATGCGGTCGGAACCGCAACGGAGGCAGAGTCTGCCTACAAGTGAGTTGAAGCTGGGGGCGGCATCTCCTATGACGCCGCCTACGACAAGGGGGACTATGTTGTGACAGTCGGGGCAGGTCATGGCTTCTATGTGTTGGCCCATGAAGCCACGGCCTTCATATATGTCCGTGGCGTAACCGCATTTCTTGCATTTATATTTGCTTTTTCTTGACATAATAATGTTTTTTTGTTTTTTCAAAAAAACTAAAAGGCTTTTCTTAACCATTAAAGAGGGATTTTTTCGAAAACACACCAGGGTTACCTTAACCTTAAGAGTTCTTTCTAAAATCACCCCGTCCCTCTTTACCATTTATGAGGGATTTTTCGAAAACCCACCAGTCCTCCCTTACCCTTAAGGGAGGGTCCACCTCTCATCTCGGTCTTCTCCCCTCAGGGAAGAAGAGGAAACCGCCCTACTCGGTGCTCAAACCGCTTCGCTATAAGGTTGGCGGACCATCAGAGGTCTTCGCCAGCAGCAAAGCTGCATTTTGCGGTATGCGACCGCATGGACACGAATCGCTTACAGGCTGCTTGCTCGATGCTTGATGCTTGCTGAGTGCTCACTCGATGCTTGATGCTGGCTGGCTGCTTGCTCGATGCTGGCTGCTTGCTTGATGCTTGCTGAGTGCTCACTCAATGCTGCTTGCTGGGGCTGGGGATTGCTGCCAAGGGTTATTTGGAGAGTTTCTCAGTCAACATGTTCTTGAGAAAGAGGGTGTTGCCGAGGATGTAACGACGCCACATGCGGCGGGGCTCTTTCAGGAGACGATAGAGCCATTCGAGTCCGTGGTTCTGCCACCATAAGGGGGCACGCGCTATGGTGCCGGCAAAAAAGTCGAAAACGGCTCCGATGGTGCCTACATGACAGTGGATGTCGAGCTCTGACCAGTGGGAATAGGTCCACTTCTCTTGCTTCGGAGCTGTCATGCCTATCCACAACAGGTCGGGATTGGAGGCATGGATGGCGGTGATGATGGCACGGTTGTCCTCGTCGGTAAACTCGGGCTTGTAAGGGGGTGAATAGGTGGCTACCTTGAGATGGGGATATACCTCGGCGGCTCGCTTCACTATCAGATCGAGTACTTTCTGAGAGCTTCCCATAAACATCACTGTCTTAGGACTTTCGCCTTTGGCGGTTGATGCTTCACTTTCACGTTCAAGACGGTTCATCTCGTAGTCGAAGAGGTCCCAGCCTGCGATGCGCTCACGAGGCTGCGACTTCGCTCCTATCCATCGGCAGGCTTTCACGATGCTCACTCCGTCGGGGATGAGTACGTCGCCACACGACAGAGCCTCGGCAAAGAGGGTATCCTTCAGGGCTGTGTTGTAGGAATGGGCGTTGATCGTATTGATGAGCAGCTTGCCCTCGGGGAGGGTGGATAGCTCGGCCTTGCTGCCTAATATCGTTAATGTCTTCAGTCGGAACATATGTCTTTGTGTTATTTGAATTGATATTCTTAGACTCGACAAAGGTATGGCTTTTCTATGAGACTGCCAAATATTTATTAAGAAATCAGTGAAAAGAGGCAGAATGTTTGGCTAATTGAAAACTATTTCCTATTTTTGCAAAGAATAATGTGGAAGTGATTTCACAGGAGGTTTCACAGGAGTTAAAGGAGTTAAGGAGTTAAAGGAGTTAAGACAAGTGCTTTGGTGGGCAATGATTTCTCCAAGGGGATTTATTGAGTTATCGCAAAGTGGTGGAAGCACGCCCTGAAGGGGCAGAAGCTCTTAGCCCAGGGCAACGCCCTGGGTATAAAGGCTGTCAGCAA
>ENA-OPNP01000287-OPNP01000287.1-human-gut-metagenome-genome-assembly--contig:-NODE-287-length-21162-cov-1.456294_pt1 | contig 21162 bp, 19 predicted proteins | sample MGYA00241539_ERZ501775 | MGnify/ENA primary metagenome ERZ501775 (study PRJEB25962, sample SAMEA2042651) | human gut metagenome | biome: human gut; feature: human-associated habitat; material: faeces... | reverse complement strand
GAGCCTGTTCAGCGCGGCTGTGAGATAACGGCGTTCTTTTGCTATAAGTTTTTTTGCCTTTTCAACATATGCAGTTTCATCCAAAGCTGCGCAGCCTGCTTCCTGCGCCGGTACGGAAACATTCCAGTCCTGACCGCATTCATGCAGGCGCAAAAGCAAATCCGTATCTGCCGTAAGGCAGTTGCCAAGGCGCAAGCCCGGCATGGCATAGGTTTTGGTAAAGGCCTTTAATATAATAAGATTATTATTGCTTTGCAGCTTTTCAATCATACTGTAAGCATTTTCGTCAGCCACAAAATCCATAAAACATTCGTCAATTAAAATTTTTATGTTAAGTTTTTTGCATTTGGCAATTATCTCTGTCAAAAGTTCTTTATCAATAAGTTTGCCGGTAGGATTATTGGGATTGCATATAACCACAAAATCAATATCCGGCGTCAACTGCCGCAAAATATCGCTCTGTGGTTCAAAATTATTTTCTTCCTGCAACGGGATACTGCATACCTCGGCTCCCACTGTCTGAGCTGCCCAGGCATATCCCGAAAAAGAAGGAGCCAAAATGCCCACCCGCTTCGGGCGCAGTGCATGCACAATCGCAACAAATAATTCGGATGCTCCGTTGCCACACACTACTTCTTCTGTTGAAAAACCATAAAGTGCTGCAAGCCGTTCCCGCAACAGCACATTGTCATACTGTGGATAACGGTTGCTGTGAACAGCCGCTTCCGCCATCCGTTTCTGCAATATCTCCGGCAGCGGCAGCGGATTGGTATTTACAGAAAAATCATATGTGATCTGATTTTGATAAATATCTCCACCGTGTGCGGCCACTGTCATGCTGCGTGTTCTCCTTCTTTCATGTTTTCCCGTATCTGCATTACTGCTTTTCTTCCTATTTTACTACAGGAATTCTTTGATTCCAAGGGAAAATCACACAAACCATTTTTATTGTAGATCTCCAGCCAGCTCCTGCATCAGATGATGTACCGTAGTAATCTCGTGAATCCGCCCCGTATTCGCCCCACAGAATACCAGACCGTTTTCCACATCCCCGCGCACGGCATCGATCAACGCTTTCGTAATACAGTAAGGAACTTTCTGCGGACTGCATTTTTCCAGACAGTTGTAACATTTACTGACTGGCAGCTTTGCGCGCTTTACACGATCGATAAACTTATTGCGCAATGCACGTCCCGGCATACCGACCGGGCTTTGGATAATCTCAATATTTTCCTCACTGGCGTGAATATACGCCTCCTTGTATGCCTCCGATGCATCACATTCTTCGGTTGCGACAAAGCGGCTGGCAATCTGCACACCATCCGCGCCGAGATCCAGCGCATGCGAAATATCTTTCTGATCAAATATCCCGCCGGCCACAATGACCGGAATATTTTTCTGATACCGCTGTTCGTATTCCTTTTTGCAGTCGATAATCTGCCGGATCTCTCCGTCAAAATTAATGGCATCCATATGCGCCAGCTGTTCATTGGAAAATCCCAGATGTCCTCCGGCCTTTGGTCCCTCGATAACAATAAAGTCCGCTGTGCGGTTGTATCTGTGTGCCCACATTTTAAGAATCAGATTTGCTGCTCTCTTTGAAGAAACAATCGGAGCAATCCTTGTATGTGACTTTTCATCGACCAGCTCAGGCAGTTCCATTGGAAGTCCTGCCCCGCTTATAATAACATCAGCACCTGCTTCAACCGCAGCCAGAACATGCTCCTTGTAATGCTTTAAAGCCACCATGATATTGACACCTACCATTCCATGTCCACAGGCAAGCTCCTTTGCTTTCTTAATATGCTTTTTGATAGCAATCAGATTAGCCTTTGCCTGGTCCTTTTCAAACTCCGGCTCCTCAAAGCCAATCTGCGCGGTGGAAATCACTCCTACACCACCCTCCTTAGCAACAGCTCCAGCCAGTCTGCTAAGACTCACTCCAACTCCCATGCCTCCCTGAATGATAGGAAGCTTTGCAACCATATCTCCGATTCTCAGTTCTCTCAACATAATATGTACCTCCGAACATGTATAAATTCCATTTTTCTGTTTGATATTCAAATTATTTGATAATCAAACATATATACATAGTAGCCCTTTATGGTATTCATGTCAAGGTAAAATTATATCATTTTCTATTTTATATAGTTTTCAATACTACATTTTTTGTTTATTGTAACTATCCAATTTTTCTCAATTTTAATATTGACATCAACAGACAAATCGTGTAGAATAACTTTTGTTGTGAGACAAGCCCAGTTAGCTCAGTTGGTAGAGCAACGGACTGAAAATCCGTGTGTCTCTGGTTCGATTCCGGAACTGGGCATTATACAACAAATTAAATATTCCTATGCGGGTGTAGTTCAATGGTAGAACACCAGCCTTCCAAGCTGGATACGTGGGTTCGATTCCCATCACCCGCTTTTTTGCTACCCTTTTTTGTTTGTCCACTAAGTATTTCATAATGCATTTAAACTGTCATACAGCTGCTTTTACACATACTTATACACAAAACAAAAGCCGATACACCGTGTCTCCACGAAATGTATCGGCTTTTATTATGCGCTAGATAAAATATGTATTCCCTAATAATGTCTGATTAGAATAAATCTACACGACCTGAAAACTTATCATTTATAACATAGTATGCAGAATACTCTTCCGGCTTGATGTAGATGTTTAGCTTTCTGATGAAGCCTGCCTTGTGTCCCTCAGCAACGAACTGAGCCTTAACACGCTCCTCGACAGCTGCTGTATCAACCTCGCTGTTCTGGTACTGAACAATAATCTCCGGCTTTACCGGCTCCTTCTTTGCAGGTTTTGCCTCTTTAGCTGTCTTTGCAGCTTTTGCTGCTTTTGCTGCCTTTGCTGTTGTCTTCTTAACAGTGTCCTTTACATCAGCCTTAACCTCAGCGGCCTTCTCAGCAACCTTCTCAGTTGTCTTTTCAACAGCCTTCTCAACCTTCTCGGTTGTCTTCTCTACGGCTTTTTCTACCTCAGCCTTTACATCGGCTTTTGCATCGGCTTTTGCATCAGCCTTAGGCTCTGAAACCGGCTGTGCCACTGTTTCCTCTTTTTTTACTTCAACCGGCTTTACTGCCTGCTTAACTGTCTTTGAGTTATTCTTTTTACGCATACTATTTTCCTCCTCATGCTCATTATTCACATACTAAAAAATTTTCAATTGCAACTAAAGCTTCCTGCTCATCATCACCCTTTGTAACAATATCAACAGACATTCCATCTGAAGGATTAAATGCCATAATACCCATGATGCTTTTTGCATTGATTTTGCGATTGTCACTCTCCAATGTAATCTCACTATCGAACTTGCATGCCACTTGAACAAGCTCTGCGATTGGATTATCATGACCTTCACATACTTTTGTAACGACAATACTCTTCTTACTCATACGTTCTCCTTAAACAAAAAGTATTAAACCTATTTCATACTTATTTAATATATCCCAATTGTAACCGCTTTTCAATCCTTATGAAAATTTCTGTTAAACTTTACCTAAGGAGCTTACATTTAATGTCACAAAATCAGCATTATTACAACATTATTCTGTTTATTTTGTCATGTACGTGATAAAATGCAAGCCACCATTATAAAACATTCTGTCAGCATCCTCATAGCTCATCGATGTTGTTGCGCCATTATCCGGATTATAAATATATAAAGCTCCATTTGAAGAGTATCCTGTTACAAGCACTGCCGACGTATTTCCCGTCATCGCAAATACCGGATTGCCCTGGCTGATATAAAAGATAATATCCTCAGAAGACACTCCTTGTAAATCCAGGATTTCCTTGTCCGGCAGGTTGTTTTTGAGCACATCAACAGCACTGCTGCCTGCTCCAATCAGCTCAGACACACTTACCGTAACATCATTGTAGGTAAGCATTGCACTTACTGACTTCACGACACTGTCAGCATCCTTATCGGTTTCATTACATGCAATATTCGCAAATGCATTTACTGCATTTTTTCTTGCCCTCATCCATACATACTGCTGGTTTGAGTCAATTACCACTCCCATACTGTCATTTGCCTGTTTTATGGCATCCGAGATGTTATCAGATGCAAAAATCACATCCCCCTTTGCATAAACATAGAAATGGACTGTATTGTCATCAAACTTTAAATCAACAGCAGTATCATGCGAATTTATAGTCATCTGTGCTGTCAGCTGCTTCAGCTTATCCGGCTTTTTACCACCTGCTATACTAATAGCGCTGACCGTCAGCTTTGTATCGGACTGGCTCGTATCAAGAGCTATCTTCTGCTTCGAATCAGCCTCCCGGTTCATAATGGTATCCTGACCGATTTCTGCATACACACCATTGTTTTGCGCAATCAGATCTATCGTTACCGTATATCCATCCACAGAAATTTTCTCGACATAGCCGCCCGAAGGAGTATATGTCTTAAGCTCCGACTGGTCAGATGTATCAAGAATAATAAGGCCATTCATCGGAAATGTTGTGTTTCCGGCTGCATCAGAGACCACATCAGCAGCATTCGCCTGTCCATATATGAAATCCTCACCTATGAAGCCAAGCGGATGTAGATACTGGTCGTCGCCCTTTTTGACCTCAAAGGTCTTGCCACTCTTTAAATCCATTACTTTTATGGTATTTGATGAGTACTGATTTGCAGAATCCACCCATGCAAAGTATCTGTTACTCTCCGATGCGCAGTAAGAGCCTGTAGACAAGCCCTCAACCACCTTCTTTACTGACATCGAGCCTAAATTAATCCTATAGAGACTGTCATCCATCATGAGATAGAATTCATTCTTCTCATTGAGATAAAGCATCTTGCCCATCTCAGCCTTTAGTACCTCATATGATGTCTTAGAAGGAATAAACGCTTCCTCATCTATAGTATGTGCCAGACCGTCATAATGGTACACACCGGTTCCCACCTCTCCCTCGTGGGTGCCTCTGTTCATATATCCGTATACCACAAAATCAATACTGCCCGCTTCGTCTACACTGACAATCTTTATATCGTGATGATTCCAGTTCTCACGCTCATCAATGCCCTCAGCGTCCCTGAAGCTGAATACCTTGATTATCATTCCATTGTTGATATCATAGGAGTATAAATCTCCCTCCTGGACAAAGCATATCACACTGCCTGCTTCATTGGCCCTGTACTCTGCCTCACTGCTTCTGATACCAAGCATTACGCTGCCTGAATCCGAAATAAAGCTGTTTTCACTGTTAAAAATCTGATTTGCCGTTCTCTCATAGTTGAGCACGTACATACGGCTTTCCGTCTGCCGCAGCCTGAAATATTCTCTCACATTGTAATACTCAGTCTCACCCTTACCGTCCACACAGCTCATCACATAGTCTATTGTGACCACATCATAAGAATCGTTTATTTCCTTTAGGGCTATGACAGGATTCGTATACTGTGCAGCGGCCATTGAGCCCCAGGTAATCTGACTCACCGTAGATGTCAGATCCACATGTGCAAACGTATTTCTGTCACCGGTTGTTGTCTCCATATATGTTGTAAAGAAGGATTTGTCATCCTTTATAAACGTCTCATCATGAAACTTCTTTGCAAACTCAACAACCTTTGCAGCTGCCTTTCCATCCGTCTGCATAATCCTGCTGTAATAATATACATTATCCTGACCGCTTGTGATGGTAAACACCAAAAGATACTCAGTATTTTCATCCATAACATTCGGCATGCTTACGTCCGCCTGAATAGTATTATCCTTATTAGAAAAAGAAGATATCTCGTCATCGGCCACCAGCCTCTTGCCATCCATGCTTCTGATCTTGTATGATATCCTGTCAACAGCCATGCCATATGTTGAAATGGATAATGAGAGCTTCCTGTCATCCGAAATTGGAATAACGCAATCGCGCATCTTTGTCGGATCCATCTCAGTAGTATATCCATGGAGGGTGTTTATCTTTATTTTATCCAGATTAAATGACATAACCGGCAGCGTTGCATCCGCCTGCTTCGTGGTCATATCCTTATTTCCCTTGTTTGTAGTTATGCAAAATGTAATTAATGCTGCAATAAATACTACTATAAGTACTATCGGCTTTATCACTTTCTTACTCATAAAATCATATCCTTATATCTACCAGAATCTTTGGTACCTTCTGTATCTGCATCTGCGTCTGCAGAGTTCACAGTTAAAAAGTATGCCCGCTATTGTACAGATAAAGCACCTGCTGCTTTGCTCTGAGATAAATCTGCCGGCAATCCTGTCTGCCTCATCGAAAAGACGCTGCCTGTCAGGCACCTCATCATAGATAAAACTGCCCTCATACTCCAGCTCATCCATGCGCTGCTCTACTGCGGACTGTATCATCGCCGTATCAAGCGGATACATATCCTTTATCATCCCCAGGTCCTTTGCAAATGCCTCCTCATTTTTATAGTAATCCATAAACGGAAATGTTTTATAAAAAGGTAACATCAAAAAACCTCTTTTTAATCATTATATGCTATATTAAGCTATTAGTTGCATGCTATAACAAACAATGCTGCAATAAAAATGCATGCGCCCAGGAATTTCTTTCCCGATACCTTCTCCTTCAGTATCACGCTGGAGCATATCATCATCACAATAATCGTCAAATTAAAAATATACCCTGCATAGCTGCCGGACATTGAAACTGCCCTGCCATAAAAATCATATGCTAACGGGTATGCAATGCCTGCAAGAATCAGGCATATACCATCAACAAATGACATGGATCCGATTTTCTTCATGCCTCCTGTTGCAATAGTAAATATAATAAGCACCAGCGTTCCTATAAATACACACCAGAACGCAATAAAGCCCTTATCCAGCTGTATCCCGCCAAGTGACACCAGAATATATGCTGCCGACGCACAAACTGCAGCAAGAAGCGCAAACAAAATACCGGTTCCATCCAGATTTAAAATAACCGTTCCAGCAATCATGAGTGCAATCGCTATATAGTCAAAAGTGTCAGGAGTGTTATGAAACAGAAAAAATCCCGCTGCAAGCGTGATTATATAGCTGCATTTAACTATAGCTGTAACCTGAAATGTGTAGCCCTCATGTATGGATTTAAAAAAACAGATGCCAAAAAGCCCTGTTGCAAGCCCTGCCAGAAGTATAAATATAACGCTCCTTTGGCCGAGTGCAATCAGGCTGCTTCCCATTATATTATCTTTCCTGTAAAAAAATATAGACGCACATAAAACAATCCCGGCAATGCTTCCCGCCAGCGCCGGGTCTGTCTTTTTAGTTCCAACCTTGGCCAAAATAGGCACACATGCTGCAATAATTGTTGCAGCACATGCCCATATAATTCCTGTCATATACATTACCTCACCACGTATCTATTACTGTGACTGTGCAGCACTATCTGCATCTCCTGATGTGCCGCTGTCTGTAGTGCTGTCAGCCATATCTGACTTGACGTAGTCAGAGCTGACATAGCCTGTCTGTCCCTGGAAGATAACCTGTGTCCATCCATTGTCCTCTGATACAAACTCAAGCTTCACATCCTGTGCTATAACAGTAACTATATTTGCGTTTTTATCAGGCTTCTCTCTCATGTTTACACTGCTTGTAGTGGTGACGTAAGTTTTTTCGGTACCCTCTGTAGTCTGCTGTGGCAGATATATGGCGCCTATCTCTGTATCACTATCGCCGGCACTGTCAGTTTCACTTTCGCTAACCGCATTCTGTTGTACCTTGTCCTGCTCCTTTTTTTTGCCGCCCTTTGAGTTAACGGTAATCACTATTGTAGCAATCAGGGCAATAAGAAAAAGACATATTGCTGCAAAAATCAGTCTGGCGATTATAACATCTTTTCTGTGGCTTGCTTTCATATTATTCTCCTTTTGTATTATCTATGTTTTGGCTCATTATAGCATAATAATCTAAAAAGAAAAAGGCAGTTAATAGAATGTTTATTGGTAAATTTCTATAAATTACCTTATAATATTTTTAAACTACAGCACATCATATCAGAGGGAGATAAAATCATGGAACAAAAGACACCTTTTAAAGAGCTGACATTCAGTCAGAAAATACAATATATATGGGACTATTACAAAATACCGATATTTCTTGTCATTATCGGAATCATAGCAGTCACATCCTTTATTCACGGCCGGCTTGCGCAGAAAAATACTGTTTTGAGCGTATTATGCGTAAATGCAGAAAACAGCACCACAGAGGACAACGGCGCCGATATTTTCAATGACTTTCTCACAGATAACGGCTATGATTTGTCAGAGGATGAAATTGTCTTAAATAAAAATATCCGTGTCAATGTAGACAAAAATGGCTTAGACTATCAGAACATGGCAGCCCTCACAGCATACTTTGCTTCTAACGAATACGATATATGCTTTATGGATGATAAGACCTTTGATTATTACGCCAAAAATGTCTGCTTTGAAGATATAAGCAAATATCTGGATAAAGCCGCCCTTGAAAAATATAAGGACAGGCTTGCATATGTGACAATAGATGGTAAGGAATATCCTTGTGGTATCAGGCTTTCAGCAGATGACAATGAATTTGTCAAAGCCTCCGGCTTATACTCTTCATGTACTGTCGGAGTGTGCTGTGACTCCTCCCACGATGCTATGGTCAAAAAATTATGCGGCTACATATTACAGTAGCCGCATTTCTATTTCTTCTGCTTTTATCTTATGAATTTCTCCTGTTTTTAAGCTTCAAGATTCCACCTATTGCAAGAAGTACTACACTCAGGCATGAAACAATAAACAAATCAGGAACATAATCCTTTATTACCCAGTATGGTATGCCTCCGACAATAGGCGCAATAACTATGCCCACCGGCAAAAACAGATGCAGAAAAATATTCGCTATCAGGTTTCCGCTATTGTCTGTTCTCCATTTGTGCGACTTGATAATCTCCATCAGCGCAACCAATATAAATGCTGCAAAAACAAGGTCATAGAACAGGTGCGCATCGACATAATCCTTTGGGTCAAGCTCGTCTGTTGCATATCCCATAAGCGTCATCACAACCTTTGAGGTTACCTTGTTCATCAGATTGTTTGTGACCATATAGTCATTGGTATTTGCGAGGAATACAACACCCACACCGCTCTCCGGAAGCAGATACATGTCTGCGATATAGTTTTCCGTGAGACCTGTGTGATTGTACACTGTCTCGACATATTTATCCGAACGTACCCAGCCCATACCATAGCCTGTCTCACCGGACTCATCCATAGGAACTGTTGCCCGAAACATTGTGCTAAGGCTCTTGTCAGAGAGTATTCCATAGCCGCCACGCAGATACATCTGCAGATATTTTCCCATATCATTTGCGCTGGATGCAATATAGCCCGCCGGTACAGTGGACCACGAATCGCTGAGCGGATACTTCACATCGCTTTCCACCGAAAAACCGAAATAATTGTTGTGGCCTGTAATCAGACCATCCTCCTTCGCTTTTGCATAGGCTGCGCTGCTGTGAGTCATGCCAAGTGGTGTAAAAAATGTCGCTGTCAGATAATCGCTGTAGCTAACACCTGATACTTTTTCCACTATAAGACCAAGTATGTCATAATTGACATTCGCATAGGTATATTCTCCATTTTTGCCAACAATCTTTGCATTTCCCACATGCTGGTACACGCCAAGTCCGCTGGTGTGATTGAGCAGCTGTCTTATCGTAATCTTAGTCGCATCCTTTGGATTTTTGAATACCTCAGCTGCATCCAGATAAGGATTTACCGGGCTGTCAATATTCAGATGTCCTCCCTCATACAGCTTCATGATGCATGCCGCAGTAAACGACTTGCTGAGTGAACCGGTGATAAACGGTGTGTCAAGACTCTTGCAATCCCCATATGTACCGGAGAAAAGCACGCCCTCTGCATCTACCACCTCAACAGCCATGCCCGGAATCCTGTAATTGTCGCAGGCCGCCTGTAATGTATCCTCTATCTCTGTATATTTCGGCGAATAATTACTGTTGTCAAGTCTGGGTATCACGTCTATCACAAGCCCAACTATGATTGCAACAACTATCCCCATCAAAGCTCTCTGTGGTATCAGCCCGATATAATGTGCATAATTGGTATATGTCTTTTTCGCCATATCCTCGGTGCCCTTTATCCACACCTTCGGTGTATGTGCATACCAGCCACAGTATACTACCAGTTCAAGAAACAATAGGACTGCCATCCATATCAAAAGTGCAAACACAAAGCCCGTTGAAAAACTTTTTGCCCCTGCTATTGATGTCAGTATGACAAGCGCTATCGTCCAGAATATAAGTGTCGGAAGCTTCTTTACAAACTTCTCCCAGTCTGTCATGATACGGATATTCCGATTTCTGTATCCACGCATATGCATGACCTTTTTCTGCAGCTTCTCGGGCATATTGCTTATCTTATATGCCGGATCCCGCTTTATCCGTATTACTCTGTATATGCCAAATATTAAGCAGCAGACTATTATCTCAACTGCCAGTACCATTCTATCAACCACCTTATGTCTTATTTACAGTCATTTGAGACTGTACTTTACATAAAAATTTAGCACATTTTTTGTGCTATGTAAACACAAAATAATATGAATACTGCGGGCCGTATAACAGCTACAAATCAGTTCTGGCCATAGTATGCGTTAGCCCCATGCTTACGGTAGAAATGCTTCTCCTTTATGTTGTCCGGGGCTGGCTTCACGTCAGGATTTACTGACTCTGTGAGTCTGGCCATCTTTGCCACTTCCTCAAGGACAACGGCATTGTGCACAGCCTCAGCTGCATCCTTTCCCCAAACAAACGGTCCGTGATTCTGACAGAGCACAGCCGGTGTGTATACAGGATTGATTTTTCTGTTCTCAAAGGTCTCTATGATGACAAGGCCTGTATTTTTCTCGTAGGCTTCGTTGATTTCCTCTGTGGTGAGATTTCTCGCACATGGAATTGAGCCTAGGAAATAGTCTGCGTGAGTGGTGCCGTAGAGTGGAATATCCCTGCCGGCCTGTGCCCAGGCAACTGCCTCAGGTGAGTGCGTATGTACAATTCCTCCGATATCCGGATACTTTTTGTAGAGCTCTAAGTGTGTTGCAGTGTCTGACGAAGGCTTGTATTTTCCCTCTATCTTATTTCCTTCAAGATCCATGACTACCATATCATCAGGGGTGAGCACATCATAATCCACTCCACTTGGCTTGATGACAAAATAGCCTGTTTCCCTGTCAATTCCACTGACATTGCCCCATGTATATGTGATGAGCCCTCTTCTTGGGAGCTCCATGTTTGCTTCGTAAACCTGTTTCTTTAATTCTTCAAGCATTTTTTGTTCCTCTCTTATTATTTTTTTCTGCTATTACAGCGGAAGAGCCTTTACCATTGCACGCTCTGCCTCAATTGCTGCCTTATATGTATTTATGTACTCATCAAAGCCCTTTACATCATCAGGGTCCGGCTGCATTACTATGCCCTTTTCGCCATTAAATACCCTGTCTGAAAGATATTTTTCCAAAGGCTCTCCATCTGCTTTATTCACCATATAAGCTGCGAGCACTGCCATGCCCCACGGGCCGCCCTCTCCGGCAGTCTCCATGACCGCAACCGGTGCATCCATGGCTGCTGCAAGTATGCTCTGGCCCACACCCTTTGTCTTAAACAGACCACCATGACCGTAAAGTGTGTCTACCTTTACTTTTTCCTCTTTAAAGAGAATATCACAGCCGATTTTTAGTGTTGCAAGACTTGCATAGAGATGTGTGCGCATAAAGTTTGCAAGATTCATCCTTGCATCCGGCTTTCTGGCAAACATAGGTCTGCCCTCGTTGAGTCCGATGACAGGCTCTCCCGAGAAAAGGTTAAAGGCAACAAGGCCTCCACAGTCCTTATCGGCTGTAAGTGCATTGTTGTAGAGCTTTCCATATATGTCATTCATATCTATATCCATGCCAAACAGCTCTGAAAATTCCTTGAATAATCCCACCCATGCATTTAAGTCTGACGTACAGTTGTTGCAGTGCACCATAGCTACCGCATCTCCCGATGGTGTGGTGACCATATCAAGCTCCTCATGAACTGCCTTAAGTGCCTTTTCAAGCACAACCATAGCAAATACAGATGTGCCCGCTGATACATTTCCGGTACGCACTGCAACAGAATTGGTTGCGACCATTCCCGTGCCTGCGTCTCCCTCAGGCGGTGCAAGCAATATACCGCTCTCCAGATTGCCGCTTACATCAAGCCTTTTAGCTCCTTCCTCTGTCAGCGTACCTGCCTTTTCTCCAGCCGTAAGCACCTTTGGCAGAATGTCTCTTATATCCCACGGATATTCTTTTACCTTATTTAATGCTGCAAATTTATCAAGCATTGCCGCATCATAATCCCTGGTCTTAGAATCGATAGGAAACATGCCTGATGCCTCGCCGACACCTATGACCTTTTCACCTGTGAGCTGCCAGTGAATATAGCCTGCTAATGTTGTGAAATATGCTATCTTTGATACATGCTCTTCTTTATTTAATATAGCCTGATACAGATGCGCTATGCTCCACCTCTGCGGAATATTAAAGCCAAGCACCTCAGTAAGCTCTGCTGCAGCCTCACCTGTGATGGTATTTCTCCATGTCCGAAATGGCACAAGCAGATTATCCTCCTTGTCAAAAGGCAGATAACCGTGCATCATGCCGGAAATACCGATTGCCGCAAGCTTTTTGATGGTAACTCCATACTTTTCCTTTGCATCCTGCGCCATTTTGCTGTAGCAGTCTGAAATGCCCTCCCAAATCATATCCAGGCTGTATGTCCAGATGCCGTCCACAAGCATGTTTTCCCAATCATGGGCACCTGTGGCTATAGGAGCATGGTCATCCCCGATAAGCACCGCCTTTATTCTGGTAGAACCGAACTCTATTCCGAGCACAGCCTTGCCGCTTTCAATAACACTTTTTACGTCTGACATAATATACCTCCACCTTGTAATGTAAATTTCTGAATAATTACCTAAAATTATTATACTGTAATTGTACAACGTTTTTCTTCAAAAGTAAACAAAAGAAAACATAAATATACATAAATTTTAAAATGTTTTCAAAAGTGTTCAAAAGTGAATGTCACTTTTTTTATTAAAATTTCAGATTATATTGATAGAATGTAAAAATTATGTTATGTTATATGTGTTTTGTGTAAACTAAATATGTATAACTGGAGCAAATAGTAAAACAAATTATTTTTACAAACGGAGGTAAACATGAACATTTACTCTATATTGCAGTTATGCGGCGGACTTGCCTTTTTCCTTTTCGGAATGCATGTTATGTCAGGCAGTCTTGAGAAGCTCGCAGGAGGCAATCTCCAAAAGATACTTAAGGAGGTAACCTCAAACCCTATCAAGAGCTTGTTTTTTGGAGCAATAGTCACTATTGCAATCCAATCCTCATCCGCACTTACTGTTATGCTTGTCGGACTCGTAAACTCCGGCATCATGGAGCTTGCCCAGACTGTTGGTGTCATCATGGGTTCCAACATCGGAACCACTCTCACCGCATGGATTCTTAGTCTTTCAGGTATCGAAAGTGACAATCTGTTCATCTCGATGTTAAAGCCTGAGAACTTCTCCCCTGTCATCGCGCTTATCGGTGTGATTATGATTATGGGAAGCAAGAAGGAAAAGCACAAGGACGTTGGAATCATCATGGCAGGTTTTGCCGTACTCATGTATGGTATGCAGCTCATGAGCGGCGCTGTATCACCGCTCGCAGATATGCCTGAATTTACCGGACTGCTCACCACATTTAACAATCCATTCCTCGGAGTGCTTGTAGGTGCTGTATTTACCGGAGTCATCCAGTCATCTGCCGCATCAGTTGGCGTGCTGCAGGCTTTAGCCATGACAGGCGCTATCTCATATAGCATGGCTATCCCGATCATCATGGGTCAGAACATCGGTACATGCGTGACTGCACTGCTTTCGTCAATCGGCGTAAACAAAAACGCCAAGAGAGTATCCATCATCCACATCAGCTTCAATCTGTTTGGTACAGCAATTGGACTTGTAATATACTGTATCGCACGTTATGCTGTTGATCTGGCATTATTTAATGACAGCATCTCTCCTGTAATGATTGCGGTATTCCACTCAATCTTCAATATTGCTACCACTATTATCCTTCTGCCATTTAGCAATACTCTTGTAAAAATTGCTAAGAAGCTTGTCACAACTGACAACGCAGACGGACAGGTTGTACTCGACGAGAGACTTTTACTCTCACCTGGACTTGCTGTCAAAGAATGTCTTGAGAAGACAAACGAGATGGCTGAGCTTGCAAGAGACAGCTTCAAGAATGCTTTAGACCTCTTTGACAATTACTCAGATTCAAAGTTTGATGATATTGAAGTCATGGAAGAGCGACTTGATTACTTAGAGGATCAGCTTGACACCTTCCTCATTCACTTATCCGGAAAGGATGTTTCTGAGGACGGCAACAACGAGATTTCAAAGATGCTTCATGCAATCAATGACTTTGAGAGAATCGGAGATCATGCGATAAATATGGCAAAGCTTGCCAAGCAGATTGATGACAACAATCTTGAGTTTTCAAAGAACGCAAGAAAAGAGCTCACGGTGCTCAATAATGCTCTTCGCGAGATTCTCACTCTCACTGTAGAGGCATTTAGCAAAAACGATTTGACAGAAGCAGTCAAGGTTGAGCCTCTTGAGCAGGTTATTGACGATCTCACAAAGGAGATTAGAAATCATCATATTGAGCGTCTTCAGAAGGGCAAATGTGACAGCAGACTCGGCGTATTCCTCACAGATTACATCACAAACTGCGAGAGAGCTTCGGATCACTGCTCAAACATTGCTGTATGCCTGATTCAGACACACAACTCTTCATTCGAGACACATGATTATCTCAATGAGCTTAAGGCCGGACAGGAGCCTGCATTTGTAGGTCAGTTCACCATGTATCAGGACAAATATCATCTTGATGAGGATTATAAAAAAGCAAAGAGTAAAAAATCATCGAAATAATATAACGTAATAAAAAAGCAGGATTTCTGATTAATTTCAGAATCCTGCTTTTTTATCATCGTCTGGATATGAAATGCTTCACAATCGTATAAAGCACTATGATGCATGCAAACACATATCCCATCACACCAAGCGCCGGTATGCCAAGTATCTTTGGTGTCATATCTGTGGTACACACTATGCTTGAGCTTATTAGAAGTGCCATAACCCATAAGCCCATGACGATATTTCTCACCAGCCTGTGTAAAAGCCTCGCAAGCTCATCAGAAGCATGCATGTCAAGATTTATGCGTGTCTGCCCTCTTTGATATTCCTCGAGTATCTGCGCCATTCTCTCCGGCAGCTCTGCCATACGGTGAGCTGATTTGTATGCTGTCTTCCCGGCTTTTTTAAGCTCGCCCTTCAAATCAAAATTCTTAAACATCTCCTGCTTTATCCTTGCAGAAGCAATACCAACCATGTTGATGTCCGGTGCAATATCCGCAAGCACGCCCTCTATCTGAGTGATGCCCCTCGCAAGCATTGTAAAACCGTGCGGCATAACAATGCGGTTGTTCTTCATTACCTCCAAAAGCTCCTGAATAAACTCTGCGACATCTACCTGTCCCATATCCAGACTGCCGTATTTATTTATGATTATCTTGATATCCTTGTACAGCTTTGCCCTGTCAGGCTCACCCCTAAAGTCACCAATTGCAAGCACCGCATCCTCTATCATGCCGATATCGTTCATGGCGATGCCGTAAACAGCATTGCTCAGTTCCTTTTTATCATGCTCAGAAAGCCTTCCCATCATGCCCATATCAATCCAGACAATTTTGCCATTCCTTATCTTTACATTGCCCGGATGCGGGTCCGCATGGAAGAAGCCATCCTCTATCACCTGCCTGATATAGTTGTCAATCAGCTTGCTGCCTATCTCCTCAAGATCATAGCCATCCTTTAAAAGCCCATCCTTGTCATCGATATTAAAGCCCTTTATATACTCCATGACAAGTACATGTGAAGTGGTATACTTGCGGTAAAGCTTTGGTGTGGCTACAAATGCAACATCCCTGTTATTGCTGGCAAACTCCTCAATATTGGATGCCTCAAGCAGGAAATTCATCTCCTCCTGTGCCACAGCCCACATCTCATCAAGCACCATGTCAAAATCCACAATGCCCTTTATAGAGATGGGCGGCACAAGCTTAACCGCCTTGTGAAGCAGCGCCATGTCCTTTGACATCACCTCGTGAATGCCCTTCCTTTGCACCTTCACAACCACCTGCTCACCGGTTTTAAGTGTGGCCCTGTGCACCTGCGCTATAGAAGCTGCCCCAAGAGGCTTTTTATCTATTGAAGCAAAAACATCCTTCCATGAATAGCCAAATGAAGCATCTATGACAGCCTCCACCTGCTCAAACGGCATAGGCTCCACATCTGAGCATAGCTTCATAAGCTCCTCACAATATTCCTTTGGCAGAATATCCGAGTGAAGCGACATTATCTGTCCAAGCTTAATATAGGTAGGTCCCAGCTCCTGCAATATAAGTCTGAATTTTTCGGGTGTAAGTCCATGCGTGAGCTTGTACTTCTTAAGTACCGCTGTCATCTCCTTCAGGCGGCTATCCATACTAGTTCACGCTTTCCTCTTTATCGTCCTCAGCTTCTATTTTTATATCCACTGTCTGTGATTCTCCACCGGAAGCACTTTTTCCATCAGCTGAAGTATCTGTTACAATGTCCTCATCCTCGAAGACGCTTTCATCAGCTTCTTGATCCACGTCAGCCTCATCCATCTGTGCAAGCTTACTCTTTAAAGCCTGTATCTGTTCAGGTGTCATCTTGTCCAAAAGCTCCTCGAGCTCCTCCGGTGACTGTGGCTTAACAGATACATTTACATTTTTCTTTACTGTGTCCTTGATATTGTGCTTAAGCTCCTGATTGAGCACCTTGCCCTGCTCGACAGTCAGCTCACCTCTCTTGACCATCTCATCGAGCACTTCCTTTGATTTCTCAGCAGTCACTGCCACTGTTCCTATTCCTGCAAGTAAAATCTTCTTTAATCCGTCTGTAAGTCTTTCCATGGTAAAATCCTCCGTTTCCTGTTATTTAAAATTGATTGCCGTAATCTGACTACACCTTTAATCATCATAATAGAGAAGCAATCCTTGGCATAAAAATGATAAGTCCAACTATCGCAGCCATTATTGCTGCCACAAGCACTGCTCCTGCTGCCGTGTCCTTAGCTGCCTTGGCAAGCGGCTTTCGCTCTGTCGTTACCAAATCTACAACTGACTCAATCGCAGTGTTGACCAGCTCCAGGGCTATCACCAATCCAAACAGCGTCAGGCAGATGCACCACTCAGTCGGTGTTATCCCAAGTACCGCTCCTGCTATCACTACAAGTATCGCGACAGTACAGTGTATCTTGATATTGCGCTCATTTCTGATGCATGTAAATATACCCTCGAAGGCATAGCCGAAGCTTTTGTACAGAGGTGGTTTCTTTGCTTTTTTCATGTTGATACCTCTCGTGATTTAATTTGGGAATTAGTTTTGATGCCTTTTACTATGGTACTATTGTATAACTTTTTGGTTCAAAATAAAAGAGGATTGTGCAATATTGTTCAAAAAAACAGAAGTTACTGACATTTTAAATAATTTTATTACAAACACTTTGCCAGCACTTTAAATATTCCTTATTGACATTACGAATTTATCGTACTAACCTAAACACGTAAAATATATAAGGTATACATCGAATTGCATGCAAGCATGCATCGATGATACCTTTTGACCCTTTAATCATATAATTAATGGGTTGAAAATTGTGTATATTGATGATACAATTTCTACGGTTAAGAGTTTGGTAGGATTTACGGACGTGACAGATATCTGCAGGCCGGTGATGTATACCGAATTTAATACTTTAATTGTAGAAATTAAGAATCTAAGTATGGAGGTGAATTTCATGGACAGTAGTGATGGTCTTGGGCGAAGTAAGAACAACATCGGTGCTGATATACAAGTGAGTATTGTATTGGCAGGCATAGTGGATTCTGTCCGTGGAAGGATTCATCACAGGACAGTTTTTAGAGGTACAGTGTAGGCATATTAAGGAATATCGGCTTACGCCGTGCTGTGTTTTGCTGTGCACAAATGCATACTTGTTTATATATCAGGGCACCGTTAGGTGCTTTTTTCGTGCGCAAATTTATAGAGTGCACGGGTTTCGTCCTTTCTATCATGGAATGATTTTTATGCTTCAGAATCACGGGATTTTGGAGAACCACATATGTTTATTTTATGTGGAAAATGCTATCGGAAATGAGAAAGGAGAGAAATGGAGATGAATACAAAGAAATACGAAGAGCTTCTTGTTCTATTGAGAAGCCACAAAACGGATAAGGAAATTCTGGAGGTTTTGTCAGACTATCATGAGAATGATATTGCTGATATGCTTGCAGGAATGAACGAGAAGGAGCGCAAACGTCTTTACAGGCTCCTTGGAACACAGCGGACAGCGGAGATTTTTGCATATCTTGATGAGCCGCAGGCCTATTTTGATGAGCTGTCTGTGGAGCAGGCTGCCAGGGTAGTATCGCTGATGGATTCGGATGATGCTGTCGATTTGCTTGAAAATCTGGAGGATGAGGACAAGAAGGAGATTGTAGAGCATCTGGATGAGGAAGCGGAAAAGGATGTCAGGATGCTTCTGTCATATGACGATGATGAAATCGGCAGCTATATGACAACCAACTACATCTGTATTCCGGGCGGCTTGACAGTGAAGCAGGCTATGAGCCAGCTCGTGAGGCAGGCGGGCGAAAACGACAATATCATGACTATATATGTGGTTGATTCAGATGAATGCTTTGCGGGAGCTATTGATTTAAAGGATTTAATCACAGCCAGGGAGGGCATGAATCTGGAAAGCATTATAGCCCATTCATATCCATATGTGCTAGACCATGAGAAAATCGATGATTGTATCGACACAATCAAGGACTACGCTGAGGATTCAATTCCGGTGCTCTCAAAGGATAAGCATATCCTCGGTGTCATCACATCTGATGATATTGTAGAGATGGTAGACAATGAGATGGGTGAGGACTATGCAAAGCTCGCCGGACTGACCGCAGAGGAGGATCTGAAGGAGACCACGCTGCAGAGCATGAAAAAGAGAATGCCATGGCTTATCATCCTGCTTTTTTTGGGAATGATAGTGTCTTCCGTAGTTGGAATATTTGAGAATGTGGTAGCGGCTTTGCCGATAGTCATCTGCTTCCAGTCGCTGGTGCTTGACATGGCAGGAAACGTAGGAACACAGTCACTGGCTGTTACAATCAGAGTACTTATGGATGAGAATTTAAGCGGTAAGCAGAAGCTTTTGCTTGTAGTAAAAGAGGTAAGAATAGGCCTTGTAAATGGTGGCTTGCTTGGAATAATGGCACTTGTATTTCTGGGAATATATGTGCATCTGTTCAAGGGCTACACATGGCTTGGAGCATTTGCGGTATCAGGCTGTGTAGGAGTTTCACTGCTTGTGGCAATGGCAATTTCAAGCCTTGTGGGTACAGTGATTCCGATGTTTTTCCACAAGATAAAGATTGACCCGGCGGTTGCGTCTGGTCCTCTTATCACTACAGTGAATGATCTGGTGGCAGTTGTGACCTATTATGGACTGGCATTTCTTTTCCTGATTGAGTTGTAATATTGGTCGTAGTACATAAACATTTAGAATACAGAAAATAAAAGGATAATTTGTAATTTGTGTTTTGGATGTAAATCCGCTATACTATTGATGTAATATTGCGGATTTGTTTCTATAGAAAGAGGGTAAAATATGCCTGAGATATCATTATTTTATGGGATTAGAGTCACTATGTATTATAATGACCATATGCCACCACATTTTCATGCTGAATATAATGGACATAAAGCATTAGTAGATATTAATAATATACAAGTAATAAGAGGCTCTTTGCCGAATAAACAATTACGATTGATATTGGCCTGGTGTACGATTCATCAGGATGAATTAATGCAGAATTGGGAATTGGCCAAGGACATGAAACCATTGAACAAAATTAATCCACTTATATAATGAGAGGTGAAATATATGAATGAATATTTTCCTACAGTTGTACAGGTAATACCTTTAGATAATTATCATGTACAGGTTTTCTTTGATGATGGTAAAATAGTTGATTATGATACAACACAGGATCTTAAATCTTCAATTTTTGAGCCTTTGAGAGATATTGAAAATTTTAAAAATGCATGTACGGTAATGAATGGAACGCTTGCATGGGATATTTCCGGAAAAATGGATGAAAGTGATTGTATAGATATTGATCCATTTACATTGTATGAATTGAAGGCTATTAATAGCCTGATTGCGTAAGATTAGAACCATTTTCACGTATCACAGCCTTACAATCCTTTTTAAAGCATGCAATGAGTTTTTATTGGCTTTATTTGGTAACTAGTGTATACTATTTGCATATAACAGCTTCGTTAAGCAGATATAAATACACATAAAAGAAAGGTATAATCATGGACATCGTATTAGGAAATTACAAAGGATTAAAGGCAAACATCCCTTATATTGCATATACAGAGGAGGATGTTAATTCACAGATAGCGACACTTCTTTCAGGAAATCCTGTCAGAGAGCAGAAAACAGGCCCGTTAGCGATGGGCGACACGGCAGTAATAGACTACGAGGGCTTTAAGGACGGAGTTGCGTTTGAGGGCGGAAAGGCTGAGAAATATCCTCTGGGAATCGGTTCAGGCTCTTTTATTCCGGGCTTTGAGGAGCAGCTTGTAGGCATGAAAATCGGTGAGGACAGAGACATCAATCTCTCATTCCCTGAGCAGTATCATGCGCCGGAGCTTGCAGGCAAAGCGGTTGTTTTCAAGGTTAAGCTGCACGAGATTTACAATGAGAAGGAAGCAGAGCTGAACGATGAGTTTGCAGCATCTCTCAATTTCCCTGAGGTACAGTCAGTGGAGGATTTAAAGAAATATATCAACGAGTATCTTGAGTACCAGGTAGAGGCAAGAAAGGCTGATGCGGCAAGAGAAAAGCTCTATGACCAGATTCTTGAAAGCAGCTCATGCCTTGTTTCGCCACAGGCAGTAGAGACAGCGGT
>ENA-OPNP01000262-OPNP01000262.1-human-gut-metagenome-genome-assembly--contig:-NODE-262-length-22398-cov-2.419371_pt1 | contig 22398 bp, 25 predicted proteins | sample MGYA00241539_ERZ501775 | MGnify/ENA primary metagenome ERZ501775 (study PRJEB25962, sample SAMEA2042651) | human gut metagenome | biome: human gut; feature: human-associated habitat; material: faeces... | reverse complement strand
TTTCTTTCCTCTTTTCATTATCAAAAAACCTCCTAGTGGTAATATCGGAAGGGACTTGCTTTCCTCCCACATATATCAAATTAATATGAATCAATTAATCTTCTACAACGATTCCCATACTCTTTGCTGTTCCTTCTATCATAGACATAGCAGTCTCGATAGATGCAGCATTTAAGTCTGGCATCTTTAATTCAGCAATCTTCTTGATTTCTTCCTTAGAAATCTTTGCAACCTTTGTCTTGTTTGGTTCACCGGAACCAGACTTGATCTTGCAGGCTTTCTTGATCAGTACTGGTGCAGGAGGAGTTTTAGTAATAAAGCTAAAGCTTCTGTCTGCATATACTGTAATAACTACAGGGATAATTAAGTCGCCCTGATCGGCTGTCTTTGCATTAAACTGCTTTGTAAACTCAACGATGTTTACACCGTGCTGTCCAAGTGCCGGTCCGACTGGAGGAGCAGGTGTTGCCTTTCCAGCAGGAATCTGCAGCTTAATGTATCCTTCAACTTTCTTTGCCATTGGAATTGCCTCCTTAATTCATCTTCTTTACATCTGCGAAACTTACTTCTACCGGTGTTTCGCGACCGAACAGATCCACATTGATCGTAACCGTCTGTTTGTTATGGTTCATCGCTGTAATCACACCGCAGGTATCTTTCCAGACACCGCCGATAACAACAATCATGTCGCCTTCCGCGAAATCCACCACAACGTTTTCAGCCTTGATTCCGAGCGGTCTCATTTCAGCATCTGTGAGTGGCACCGGTTTGCTTCCCGGTCCAACGAACCCTGTCACACCACGGGTATTGCGGACAACATACCATGTATCGTCATTCATAATCATATGAATCAGCACATAGCCCGGGAACATTTTCTTGGAAACCTGTTTTTTCACTCCGTTTTTAACTTCCGTCACTTCCTCAAGAGGAACACGGACCTCCAAAATCTGGTCTTCCAGATGTCTGTTCTCAATTGTCTTGTCAATATTCGCTTTGACTTTGTTCTCATAACCTGAATAGGTATGAACTACATACCAGTTCGCCTCTGCCATAAATCACTATGCCTCCGTTAAAATTTCAAACCAACAAGGAAATTCACACCGTGCTGAATTGCCCAATCCAGCAGTGCAATAATAAGACCGACTACAACGGATGTAACAATCACTGCAATGGTCTGTCTGACAACTGATTTCTGTTCCGGCCAGATGATCTTTTTGAACTCTGCCTTTACACCGTCAAACCAGCTTGTCTTTGGAGCCTTTTCAACGTTTTCTGTCTGTCCCATTTCATAACTCCTTTGCTCTGTACGGACTATTTGGTTTCCTTATGAACTGTATGAGTCTTGCAGAATCTACAGTACTTCTTGGTTTCCATTCTGTCCGGATGAGTCTTCTTGTCCTTTGTCATGTTGTAATTACGACGCTGACATTCTGTGCAGGCTAATGTAATCTTTGTACGCACAACTTCCACCTCCGTTATTAATTTTCGTGTTTTGTCCCGCCTAAAAAAAGGCATAAAAAAAAGACCTACTTCCAAGCTTTCATACTATATCATGATTTTCCATGTCCGTCAACATCTTTTACAATGGTTTTTATGGTTTTTTGCAGCTTTTACGCCAAATTGTGAATTTTTAGTAAAATTTTACCATATACAAGGGTATGGAAAATGCAGTATGATGCCGATATACTATTCAAGTAGAATCTTTTTGGGTGCAAAGGATATGCACCTCACAGGAGAACAGGTCTGTTACTGTCCTGCTCTCAATCCTCAATTCAGGGAAGAAAGGAGGGGAATCTCAATGGCAAAGATTGATAATGCCTACGCTTATTATATCTCGACGTATGCCCAGAAAACGGTTTCACGTTATGATTCACACAAGAAAAGTGAACTGCGCAAAGTTTATAATAAAATTGTCAAAATAAATAAAGATTCGCCTCTTTATAAAATTCCGAATCTCACCGATGCGAAAAAATATGCCATAGACATCAAGGAAAACGCGCGCTCCATTCAGAACGTTGTGGCATCTCTTTCCGACCAGTACGGTTCATTTGAGGATTCTTTTAAGAAGAAAGTTGCCATGTCTTCCGATGACGAAAAAGTCAGTGTGACCTATATCGGCGACGGAAGTGAAGAAAGTAAAACCAATAACTTTGACATTGAAGTGCAGCGGCTTGCCACACCCCAGATCAATCAGGGACGTTTTTTAAAAGACAATACACTGTCGATGCGTCCCGGCGCATATTCTTTTGATCTGAATACGTCTGGTGCTGCATATGAATTTCAATATAATATCAATTCCGACGAAACCAATCTGGATGTGCTGGACAAGCTGGCCAGGCTTGTCAACTCCTCTAGTCTCGGAATTACCGCCGAAATACTGTCCGATGGAAACGGTTCGAGTGCGCTGAAACTGACTTCCATACAGACCGGTCTGGCAGATAACGAAACCGAACTTTTTTCCATTGCACCGGATGCCAGCACAGGTTCCACGGAAATCATGGATCAGCTGGGAATTGACCGCATCACTTCCCCTGCACAGAGTTCCGCCTTTACACTGAATGGCACAAGCCACTCTTCCCTGACCAACACATTTTCCATCAATCAGGTATTTGAACTGACCTTAAATCAGCCAACCGATAGTGAGAAAGTAAACATTGGATTTAAAACAGATGCGGATGCAATTGCGGACAATATCCAGTCTCTGGTGGATGCCTATAATTCCATACTTTCCACCGCAGCCGTGTATGCAGACACCAATGCCAGTGCCGGAAACAAACTTCAGACAGAGATTCTTTCCATATCCGGTTCAAGCCGGAGTTCTTTACAGGACATCGGTCTGGTCACAAACGAGAACGGCTCCATCTCTATTGATAAAGAAGCGCTCCGTGAAGCAGTTGTTCCGGAACGTGATCAGAATACATTTGAAACTTTATCCCAATTTCGGGATTCCATCGGAAAAGAAGCGGAAAATATCTCCATCAATCCGATGAACTATGTCAACAAGATAGTCGTGGCCTATAAAAATCCCGGTCACAACTTTGCAACCCCATACATCACATCCATCTATTCCGGAATGATGCTGGACAAATATGTATAACAAAAAGAGCATTCCAGCTGTAACCATACAGCGAATGCTCTTTTTTGTATCTTTCTAGAAGCCTATCCCAGTTCTTTTTCGCACATTTCCAGTGCAGAAGCGATCACAGCGTCCATATCATAATACTTATACTCTCCGAGTCTTCCCCCGAAAATTACATTTTTTTCCTTTTCCGCAAGTTCTTTATATTTCTGATAAAGAGCTCCGTTCTTTTCATCGTTTACCGGATAGTACGGTTCATCCCCCGGTTTCCACTCCGAACTGTACTCCCTCGAAATTACAGTCTTCGGTAAATCATGTCCCTCATCATCCTTGCCGAATTCAAACCATTTGTGTTCAATGATACGTGTCCACGGCGTCTGGGCATCCGTATAATTGACTGCTGCATTTCCCTGGAAATTCGGAGTATCCAGAAGTTCTGTTTCAAACCGCACGGAACGATATTCCAACGCGCCGAGCGAATAATCAAAATACGCATCTATCGCTCCTGTATATACCGTTTTCTCAGCCAGAGCCTTCAGTTCCTCTTTCTGCTCCAGATAATCAATCCCAAGCCGGACTTCGATTCCCTCCAGCAGATGCTCAACCATCTTTGTGTAACCGCCCATCGGAATTCCCTGATACAGCGCATTAAAATAATTGTTATCAAACGTCAGGCGCACCGGAAGGCGCTTGATAATAAAAGCAGGCAGATCCGTACACTTACGCCCCCACTGTTTCTGTGTATATCCTTTGATCAGTTTCTCGTAAATATCGGTTCCCACAAGACTGATCGCCTGTTCCTCGAGATTTTTCGGTTCTGTAATGCCTGCGGCTTTTTTCTGCTCCTCAATTTTCGCCGCTGCTTCCTCCGGTGTCACCACACCCCACATCTTATTAAAGGTGTACATATTAAACGGAAGCGAGTATAGTTCCCCTTTGTAATTTGCTACCGGTGAATTCGTAAAGCGGTTAAATTCCGCAAATTTTGTAATGTAATCCCACACCTTTTTATTGTTGGTATGGAAAATATGTGCACCATACTTGTGCACATGGATTCCCTCAATGTCCTCCGTATAAACATTTCCGGCAATATTCGGACGTTTATCGACAACCAGAACCCTTTTCCCCCTTGTTGCTGCCTCGTGAGCAAATACGGAGCCATATAATCCCGCTCCTACCACCAGATAATCATACTTCATTTCTTTCTCCTTTGTTTTATTATCAGTTCAATCAGCCATAACAAAATGCAACCACATAAAACACCTATGGTGTTGGTCAGCATATCATCTACTTCACAATACCCGCGTTTCGTCACGTACTGGCTCAGTTCCGTCAGAACCGAACAGACACCTCCGAGTACAACACATTTCCACATCGGCCGCAGCCGGCGAAAACAAAGCGGTGCCAGAATTCCGAAAGGCACTGTCATAAGAATATTTTCAATAAAAAATGCATGGGTAACCACGCTGTATCCCCACGTGGAAAACAGTTCCAGATTCATGCACCCATTTCTGGAACCGGGTTCTCTGGAAAAAAAAGTAATCTGTATCACCACAAGTATATAAATCGCAAAAAGTATACGAAAAAACCGGACGGATGCTTTTTTTCCATCCTTTTTTTCAGAAAGTACAATTGTTACAACCAGCCCAAGTACCACAATAATCAGTGCCCATGGCACATATTGAAGCGGCTGGCGCATATCTGCCAAAATTTGTTTTATAATTTCACACCACATAAATTTTATTATAGCCATGGTTCAAAAAAGATACAAGTATATTTCTTTATTTCTATGTAAAACTGTTGCAGGATAGTGTAATATAAAAGAAAAACCTCGGAAGGACCATCTGTTATTATGATCACAATAAGTTTATGTATGATTGTCAAAAATGAAGAACCGGTTCTGGCAAGATGCCTGGATTCCGTTGCTTCCATGATGGACGAAATCATCATCGTTGATACCGGCTCCACAGATCGCACCAAAGAAATCGCCGCACAATACACCAACCGGATCTATGATTTTACCTGGTGTGATGATTTCTCCGCCGCAAGAAATTATGCGTTTTCGCTTGCAACCATGGATTACATCTACTGTCCGGATGCGGACGAATACCTTGATCTGGAAAATCAAAGACGTTTTCTCCGGTTAAAAGGTGCTCTTCTTCCGGAAATTGAAATTGTTCAGATGAACTATATCACCCCACCGGATTTCAACACCGTACAGAACTGTAAAAAAGAGCCACGTCCAAAACTTTTTAAACGCCTGCGCACGTTTTCATGGGTCGATCCGGTTCACGAAACGATCCGCACCGATCCCGTCATCTATGACAGTGATATTGATATTCTGCACCACCCACATACCATGCATGCCAAGCGGGATTTTGCCATGTTTGAAAAAGCATTTCGTGAAAATCGTGTCCTCTCGGAAAAAATCACGCGCATGTATGCAAGAGAACTTTATAAATGTGGGGATGCGGAAGATTTTCTGCGCGCTGCGGATTATTTTTCGATACACTATGAAGCGCACGCTGATGCAGAATCCGCGTGTATTCTGGCGCACGCTGCGCGTATCCAAAATTCTGTGGATGATTTCTTTTCGATCTGTCTGAAAGATATGTGCAGTTCTTCCTGCTCCGAAATCTGTTATGAGATCGGACAATACTACCGGGAACGGCAAAATCCCCAGGAAGCTTCTCTGTGGTTTTACAATGCTGCATTTGAGACACAGCCTGTTCTGGATATTGAAATTTCAGGAAAAAAAGCATTGCTTCAACTGACGGAATGTTACCGTACGCTGGCAGAAAATGAGCTCTGTGATCCATGCTCTGCCGGGGATCTTCTCTCCCGTGCTTCGGAATATGAACAACAGGCACAGGCGTGGGAACTGCCGGAAGAATTATAATTTGCGAAAGAATAATTTATAAAAAAAATGCCGGTGCAGCTGCACCGGCAAATTCTTTAATTAAGTTAAATCAATCCACTTCTTATCCACCCAGTATCCACGCGTTGCATTCCAACGTCGATACTGTAATTTGTCCTTATAAACACGAAATTTTGTTTCAATCACATCCTTATATGGTGCAATAGCAATGTTATCATAAGCACTCTGTGTCTGCGGTATCGACTCCGTCTCTATCTCCGCTGCACTTACATATCCAGTAGGTACAACAACAAACAAAGATGCACAAATCGCTGCTGCAATTAAAATTTTCTTTTTCATAGTTAGTTTTCTCCTTTTCGAATCTTAAACCCATTTTTCTTCAAAAGCTTCACAGTTTTCTTATCAAGCAAAATATCTCCCCGTTCATAATGAAGATAATATTTTCCATCCACCTCATGCACATATGCATTCTGTCGATTCACTTCCCAAATACTGTTTTCTACATTGTATGTACTTTCTGGCACCTCATATTGTGACTGAAGTACAAATGAATACGAAAGCACCAACAGAGCAACCGCAATCACCGGAACAAGAATTCTTCCAATACGCGAACTGCTTTGCTTTCCCTCCGCGACCAGACGAAATCGTTCGATCAGATGATCCGAATGATCTTCAAACAACGGCATGGCTCCTGCAGGTTTTCGAAATTCTTTTTCCTGCACGCTCGCCTTATACTCTTTTAATATCACCGTCAGATAGTTACCCCGCTCTGCCGATTTGAGTTTCTTTGTAACCGTCTGGTCACAACGGATCTCAATACTCTGATACATATCTCCTTTTAAAATATACACAAACGGGTTCCACCAGAACACGATACACAGAATGTTGATCAGCTGTATCGTCAGTATATCCTTATTATCCAAATGTGTATATTCATGTAGAATAATATAATGCAATTCTTCACGCGAATATTTTTTGTCCGGAATCAATATCCGTTTCTCAAAAATCCCTATACAACACGGTACTTCTACCGCGGCTGTCTGTACGATCTTAATGTTCCGCTTTTCTTTATCCGTACAAATTTCATCTAAAATATTATTTAATTCTGTATCTTCCGTTTTTTCCATCTCTGAAAAATACGACACAACTCTGTGATACTGTATCAGATACCGCGTCAAAAGAACTGCCATGACCACTCCCCATGCCACCACAAATACATGATAGACATAGATTTCGTGTCCTGCCACACAGGTTATTTCACACCCGAATATCTGATACAGGAAATTATACAGGCTGCCTCCGGATACCACTTTCGTCCATGGCAATTCCACCGGGACGGCAAGCCTGATCAGACAAAACAAATATAAAATGATGATTCCTGTCATACTGGATAAATTCAGCAGAACCGATCGTTTTCTGAGAATGTAGCACAGTACAATAAAAATGCTACACCAAACGAACGTCATCCAAACCGAAAATATCGTTATTTGCATTCTTATTCCTCATCATTTTTCAGAGTATCAATAATCTCCTCTAACTTTGCAATAACCTCTGCATTTTTTTCTTTTGCCTGCTTATCTTTTGCTCCGATCAGAGCAGCTGTAATGTTCGCAATAGAACTGCTGTCAATTCCACGCTTAATCAATACAGATGCATAATAATCGTCTTTTGACATAGACGGAGCGAGTTTACGTGCATAAGTCTTGACGGTTTTCTCAAGTCCTACAACTTCCAGATAGCCATCCGTTGTCAGAGACTGAACGGTCTTAAACAATGTAACATTGTTCCATCCGTCTTCTGCCAGGCGCTCTGCCATCTCGTTGGCAGTCAGCGGCTCATTGACCTTCCACAGAAAATTCATTAATTCTTCCTGTCTTACTGTTAAATAATCTTTGTTCTTCATGTTTCTTCCTCCGTAGTTTTATAATTTTATATGTAGTAACTATCATTCTCTGACATTACATATATCACCAACTCTGCCTTATGTGTCTTTTCTACACTAGACAGCCTACTTTATCCTATCATATTTGAATTATAATTTCAATTGCTTCTGACAAGAAATATGCCATTTTAGATAAAAAAAGAATAGCCGTTTTCGCAAACAGCCATTCTCTCTTCTCAGAAACATTTATTTTTGATAGGTGTATGTTCCAACCGAATACTTACCGTGCAGATGTAGCGTCTTTCGGAACCTTTGCCGTATATACTATTTTATTTGTATCCGTAGTAACTGTTGTTGTCATCTTTGAAAATGTGGTATCTTTATCTGCATTCCTTCGGTATGGTAAATGTTGCAGCCTTATTAAAATTTTTATAGGTTACCGTTACTTTTGCCTGCGAATAAACAAGTTTCAGATCCTGTCCCAGCTTCTGATACAGCGCCGACATATACCCGTTCATAAACGCTTTCATATCCGCCGTGGTTCTGACTGGACGACAGGTTTTTTTATCGATCCAACAGGTCACTTTGATTGCCGGCAACGTATTGTAATCCACAGCAGCTGCCGCATTGATCTCTTTGCTCATTCCCATCTGGTCCAAAAATTTCACCACATCGGAGCCCTTTACCTGCGCCGAAATCTGAACGGTATTAATCCGGTTGACTTTTATTTTCTTTTTCACAATTTTTGCATCCGAATACATGGAAATATCCATACCTTTGATCTGATTGGTATAGTTTAAAATCCCTGTTTTCTGATATCCGGAACCATTGGAAGAAATGTACTCCCACAGCAATCCATCCGCATCTTTTGTCAGATAGGCAACCGCCTGGTTCTTAGAACTCATTCCTGCAAGTACTGTGGTTGTATCTGTTACGCTTTTTACCTTCAGAGGACTGTTGTATACGCTTTGCTTTACCACCGTCTTATTTTGAATGATCTGCCCTTCCATTGTCATCTTCTGATCGGTTGTCTGCGTAAAATCATATGATTTTAAGTTTCGCACCGCTATATCCATCTTTTCCAAATACTGCTGTGCAGACAGCGTCGCCGCACTTACAGGTGTAACAGCTGCAAATGTGCTGAGTATGACAGACAGTACCAAAATGGCCGCAATTTGTTGTTTTTTTAATGCTTTCATCGTTTTCGTTCTCCTTTCTTTATGTGTCGGGCCTGGACGCTGGTTTTATCTCATCCTTTTTTCCTATACCATGCACCTGTCAAAATTAATATTACTGTCCAGTAAAAACTTTGATAATATTTTCATCGCTCTGGCATAAAGATACTGTTTGTTTAATTTTTTCTTGTGATATTCCAGTTCTGTCCCCTTCGTATGTTCTTCCAGTACATGCGTAAAATACCTTTCCCAGCTCAGGTATTTTGTGCTCTCTGTATAGTCACTTGGATTTTTCAGGATACGATAAATCATTGGATCTTTTGAAAACATAACTTTCAGCAACAGCCATTCAAAAGATTCCGGAGCATACAGATAGCAGTTAAAATGATCTTCGATATACCTGACCGTAGCTCCCATCTCCGGTCCATATGCCGCTCCATCTACAATTATGAGATACGTCTTATTTTCCTCAAAATCAAGTACCTTTTCTGGAATGTTGGATTTTCCATGTGCGCTATGACATTCTGCTGAAACTCTTTCAGCTAAAGCATGAAACATCTCCAACCCTGAATTAGAATCCTCACACAGCACGTAATCCGGCGTAATAAGCCGGGGCGGATAACTTAATGTCGAACTATATACATTCTGAAGTTCATTGACAGTTATCTCATACTCATTATTTAACGTAGCATATTTTCCTGATACATGCATACTATATACTTCTTTAATACTGTATGCCAGCATTGGAAGATATGCGCGTGTAATCAAAACAAAATAATTATCCGCTGAATTCACAATAGACGCAAATTTTTCGCTCCTCATTGAACTGAAATTTTCATCTACAAAAATAATGGATTTCGGATGTCTTTCAATAACATCCTCCCAGTCAAAATCTGTCAATGCATAACAACCACAGTCACAATTCCATGCAATCCCACTGTTTTTCTTCTGGTTCATTTCCTGTATAAGATTATATAAAGTAGTCTTTCCAGTTCCGCTGTCTCCACGTATAATGGTAATATTGCGTGATAATACAAAGTCATATCTGATCGTATTATCTCCAATTTGAACTCTGTGTTTTCCTATCATATGATCTGATCACCTCACAAAATGAATAGAATTACGATACAACTCTTTGGAATCGTGACAAACAGCCCCGGTATTTTGTATCTTAAGTTCAAACGGTTCCGGAAAATCCATGAAATAATTCAAATTGATCAAAGTGTCCTGTTTTTCCGCAATTTTAAGAAGCCATTCGGCACAATTTTCCCCACATGCAGTACAATCTATCAACAACTCCGGCTTTTTATAAACAAGGATAAGTGCCTTTACCCCACCAGACAATTTCGATGTCGGAATAATTCCAAGAACAGGACTTTCAATTGCATGGGATGACAATACCTCCGACTTGTCTACCGCCCGGATCATCTCCTTAACAAAAGGGTCCTCAAACCATTTTTGAGAATAGGTATGATTAAAATAGGTGTCTGGGTCATTGATTGCCCCATCAACCTCTCCATAAACGATTGTTAACATAATTATCTCCTGATTTATCCTATACGATTTCACGAATGAAATGTTATTGGTTTTATTGATTAATAAAAATCCATTATACTTTGCATATAGTATAACGGATTCCTATTAAAAATACAATTTTGTTTTATTTGCCTACTGGTTTTTAAATCGCCCTGTGTGTTAGGATAGTTATCAGTGAAAGAAAATTAATTTTGTGGTAGTATATAACTATCCAGTTGCTCCAGCAATAAAGATGTTCCGGTATTTTCTCAAATATGCTGCTGGAATTCTATGTATGGACTATGGAGCGTTTACCTCATAACAATTGCCAAAGTACATGAACATGCATTGTATCAAGTACCCATTATATTATTTTCAGATTTATTAAAGAGGTTTCACCTCACCAAATTACAAATCACATTCCAAGTTGTTTTTTTATAATATCTACTACCGTTTCCGATGCATGACCATCATTATAATTTTGTATGTTCGCTCTATATGAATTAACTTCTTTTCTATATTCCTCTTCATCAAAGTTTTCAATTAGCATGTTAAGTTCATCATTTGTTTTTGCCATCGGGAATGGAAGTTTCTCAATATCAATTAGAATTCCTCTATTATTCTTATATTCTTCAAGATCTGGACAATATAAAATCACTTTCTTATTTAACTGCATACCATCAAATGCACAACAAGAGTAATCTGACACAACAATATCGCAAGCTATCATTTGATCGCATATATCACCATATGGTAATCCATCTAAAATGTTACTTGTAAATTTTATAGTTGTTTGCTTATATCGCAAATTCGGATGAAATCTAACAATAACCACCCAATGTCCTCCCCATCGTTTTTCAACCGCTTTACGAAAAGCCTCGTAGTTCATATCGTATACCGTCATCGATAAATCATCTCTAAACGTCGGCGAATATAAAATAATTTTAGTAGTCGAATCCAAATTATAAAATTCGTGTACGCGCTTTCTTGCCGCGTCAACATTCTTAAAATAATTATCTGCAACAGGATTTCCACATTCTAAAATTTTTCCAGAATACCAAAAAGCATCCTTATAATACTGTGTGATCCATGCACTTCCTGAAATAAACAGATCCGCCATCTTAGAATCATTAATAGCAGCCTCAATATATGGTTTTGGCAAAAAATCTTCAGCATCTTTTTCAACTTTCTTTATTCCAACTCCCCCCACACTACTATGCCATGTCTGAATATAATATTGTCCTTTTCTTTTTACTGTCCAAGCATGTTTTCTACAATTATCGACCCACACCTTTGCGGTTGCCAAATGGTATATTGCCAAAATCGAAAAGGCTTTCACAAGTTTTACATTCTCTGGAACATCAAATTTTATATCATCTAAAAGCCATATGTATTCCGTTTCAATCCCCTGCTTTATCATTTCATCAAATATCGCTTTAGGATCATCCCCAAAATTTTTACCATCAAATGAAGAAAACACCACTTTATTAGTTATAGGAAAAATCCGGCACAAATACATAAATCCTCTCGCTATTACTCCTTTTATAGTCAACATTTTTCATCCTCCTGCCACTATCTCTTTAAATGTCTATATCTCTGTTCACAAACCAATTTCCTAATCAACTGTATGTTTTCCTTTCTCGACATTTTCAAAAGAATAGCTATCAAACACACATATACTAATGCTCCACTTATTATCATTACCAATAATGTGCCTATAGATACCGAAAGGTAATTGCCAATTACTTTTACTACACCAAACATAATGAAACCAATGACAATAAACATATAATTATCAAGTAGATAATTCTTTATATCCAAACTTTTTCTTACATAAAAAGATTGAAGAAAAGTCATACAAAATTCAGAAATTACAGTTGCTACTGACGCTCCCATGGCACCCATTTTAGGAATAAGCATATAATTTATACTAAAATTGATTATAGCTCCCACTAACAATGATATTGTGTACTCCTTATCCTTTGAACGAGGAATCAAATATTGTGTTCTTATTACATTTCCAAATACAGAAAATAGAATTGCCGGCGCCATTACAGCGATCAATCTTCCCGATGTGACAAAATCCTCTCCCCAAAATATCACAGAAAACGTCTCCGCAACAGCTGCCATTCCAAACACAAATGCACTCCCCAATAATATTGTATATATCATAGTATTACGTATATATACTTTGCTCTTCTCCTCGTTTCCTGTCGCAATCAAATTAGCAGTTCTTGGAAGCATCACAGTTCCTAATGCAGTAATTACAGCTTTAGGAATCTCGATGATCTTATTAGCATTTTCATAGAATCCAGTCTGACTCATGTTACTCATAAGGCCAATCATATACTTATCCATATTTGCAAAAATACTAATTGCAAGAACAGGAATAAAAAGAACACATATCGGTTTTATATGAGGAATCATATCACATAATCTGACGCGTACAAATCTGATTCTTTTCAAAACCAATGGCCACAAAAAAATTTGTCCAAGGAAACTAGTTCCCGACACAATAAGCGTATATTTCCACAAATCATTAGGTGTTTGAACAAAAATAAAAATAGCTACAAGTCCCATAATCTTAACGAATGAATTTCTGGCAACTGTAATCTTAAATTCTTCCAATCCATAAAAAAACCATGTAATATCAAACGCATTCCCAAGAATATAAAATATTTGAAGTGATGCAATAAGCTTGTATTTATTCGCAAAACAAACCAAATATATGATATAGATAAATATTACCATTGTGGAGGCAAATGCCTGACATGAATATATACTCCAGAATTTCCTTGAAAGTTCATTTTTATCATCTCGAATATAAGCAATTGAACGATTTCCATAATTATTCACTCCAAGTGTAGCAAATATCATAAAATAGAAAACCACAGAATATGTCCAAGTATTTATTCCAATCTTTTCTGCTCCAAGCACTCTTGCTAAATAAGGCGATGTTATCAATGGAACTATAATAGCCAATACCTGATAAAAAATGTTATATATAAAATTTTTCTTTATGCTAGGTTTGCTCATCTAATTTCCATCACTTTCTTATTAAAATAAAATATAATTTCACTCCCACCAATAGACATAATTGTAACTATAACAAACATAAATGGTCGTATAGCCATATAAATATTTTTTGGAGTTAATTGGTTCAATATCACAATAAAGACATAATGAATAATATAAATCCATTGAGATAAATTTCTACCTACAATTGTTAGTTTATTATCTACATCTATCTTTCCCGATATTAAAATAATCAATATTCCCATTAAGATCGATGAAACATATAATTCGTACTCAACACTAAGAGCATAATGTTCCAGAGTAATTATCCCTATTGTAAGTATAATCAATCTAACATTTGTCGCTAAAGAAATCTCTTTCAACTTTTCATTACTTTTCTTCAAAAAGTTTCCTATCATAAAACAAGGAACAATAAGAAAAAATGAATTTCTCCAATATATGGGCTCAATCATCTCTCCTGTAATCTCTGAATATACTTGGATTAAAAATATAATTAACAATGAAATTGTACTCCATACTATAAGTATCCGATCCTTATATATAGGAAAAATACGCGATATGAGTGCCATTATCAAAAAAGCATACAAAAATGCAAACAAATACCAAAGATGCCCTACACCCCAAATTGGAGTGGTCCAATTTAACACAATAATTTTAAATAATATTTCTGGCTTCTGAATCTCACTCAACCAAAAATTCATATTTCCTTGAGCCCAATGAACAAGAATATTTAGAGGTAAATAAATAATAGTCGCGATAACTATTAAATAAAATATTTTCTTGGCGCGCCGCACCAAAACATCATATTCAACGTTTGTATAGTAACCTGTAACCATTATAAAAAAAAGAACCGCACATCGTGCCAAATGCAAAATCCCCCCGATTTTCGGAATCGGAGCATGAATCGTAATAATAAGAAAGCACGCTATCGCCTTAAAAAATATATCGAATTACTTCGATTATGTTTTTCAACTATATTGCTTTCTCTATCATTATTTTGCGTCAATCAAATATACCTCCTTTATATGTTGATAAAATGTCCCCTGCCCCTGCGTATAGTCCATGTGATGATCTAATTTATGGAATACCGACATTTCACAAATCTGTTTCCACCGCTCTTCATTGTATGTTTTACTAAATTCGCTCCCTAGAACATGTGGCGATACATTATTAAAAAAAGGAATTTTCTCCCAAAGATCTGCATATTTTCTAGCCGACATTGCAAGAAAAATGTGAAAAAGAAAATAATCGCACAAAATATTGTAATCCTCCCAGTATTTCCACAGTAGTTTTCTCGTCAATAATAAAATTGGATTATTACTTTTTGCTGCTATCAGCCAACTAGAGCATATAGTGGGTGCCAAATTCTTTCCCCCAAGCTTCAAAGACTTATAAACAAACAAATCTGTTTCTGTAATATAGGATGGAATATTATCCGATGTACAAAGTACCGTAGCATCAATCCATATTCCTCCATATCGGCACAAAAGTTCAACTCTTAACAAATCCGAAAAATGAGCCGCTGAAATTTTTCCCGCTTTTCGTTTAGCAATTATCGACTTAGGAAACTTGGCATATTGATAAATATTTTTATCTGTCAAGATAATAATATCTCGATCTGGCATATGCTTTTTAACAGATGAAATAGTGCATTTAACTAGTTCTGGTGCTTGATCATATCCCTGAAACCAACATATCCATACTTTGTTGGATCGTTTTTGTTCTTTCAAATCATCAACCATATCATTCTTAATAATATATCTGTATTTTTTTTCCAGTTTTAAATACGTATTTGCCATATAATTGTCATTTTGTATATCACGATTTCTTACATAAAACACTGGCAAACATCTATGTAATCGTCTTCTTGCTTTAAATACAAAATCTCCATTTTTTAAAGATTCTTTGATTTTATTACCCATGCTTTTCTCGCACATTTTTATCACCTTTGTAAATTCTTTTAAAAAAACTCGCTAGTCTTAAACTAATACGTCCAACATAATTCTGAATTCTTATTGCCATACCAAATTCTTTATCATCATCTGCTATCCTCGAATATTTTCTCATTTCCAATTGAAAACGTCTTTTATCCACTGGCTGCAACACCTGAGAATATTGCCGAACACATTCAACTAACCAGTTGCAATACATCTGACAAGATTTCATATAAAGATGTCTCTCTCTGTGTTCCTTATAAAATGAGATGCGACATTTGTGCATCTCTTCCTTCATTTTAATTTTTTTAATTGACATATCAGACTGAGTAATACTACCTTGCCTTTGTACATAACAATACAATGATGTATGTACTATCGCTACTGATTTTATTTCCCAAAATAATCGGAAATTAAGATACTCATCCTCATATAGTTTCCCTTTGTCAAACAAGTTATTTTCAAAGACTTGAGCTGAATACATTTTATTCCACGCTACAACATACTTGTATCCATATGGTGTTAGTACATAATCTAAAACATCTTTTCCCATCACCAAGGAATTCAACTCAGACAAGTTCTCATTTGTAATCAGATTTCCATCATCATCCACTACATCAAATGAGCAAATTGTAACCTCCGCACCTGTCCGTATGGTTTCTTTTAACAAGATCCAAACGTAATCATCTTTAATATAATCATCCCCATCGACTAAGACAATATAATCCCCTCTTGCAGCTTTTATCCCAACATTTCTTGCATCTGACAAACCACCATTCTCTTTATCTATAATCTTTATTCTTTTATCTTTGTTTGCATATGCTTCGCAAATTTGTCTGCTATTATCTATACTCCCATCATTCACAAGAAGAATTTCTAAATTTTGAAATGATTGCCTTAGTATACTCTCAATGCATCTGCCTATATAATCCTGTACATTGTAAATGGGGACAATAACCGAAACTAAATAATTATTATTCATCCCTCCGACCACCTTCAAACTTTCTTTTTTTTATCATTTCTTTAAGTCCAAAAAAACACCCTATAATCATAGGCGATTGTGTCTTTAAAACAGTAATTGTTAACCTTTGAAATGCATTCTTTCCACCTCGAATTCCATTGCCTCCCTGTCTAATCCAATCGCCATGTTCCTTTAGATAATGCACTATCTCAGAACTTTTTTCTTTTCTGCTCAGTGGGCAATCCTGCTTATAAAGATTATTAAAAACTCCTGCTGACAAACTTAATTTAAAATCATATTTTTCCCTATAATAAGAATTCTCTATGCTAGGGTACTTTAATAATAATTTATCCCATAGCTCAATTTGTCGAACAACATCCTTGGAATAAGAAGGAACATATCTTTTTGAAAGTGACAACGGATTCACATTCTGTATTCTCAAAAAGGCATCTGCAGATTTTCCCATGCTACTTATTTCTAATAAATACGATTGCGTAAAAAACTGATCCTCTCCCAATGTCATTTCTTCATCAAAGCGAATTTTTCTTTCAACTAGGATCTGTCTAACGAACAATTTCCCACACACACTCTGTGGAAATATATCAGGATATCTGATAGCAATCTCCTCCCTAGAATATGCTGTAAAAGATTTGCTTCTACTGTCATTCCCTTGATATATCGTAGCATTAAATTCTGTATGACTGCATGCAACTAAATCCAATCCATTGTCTTCCGCATATTCATACATTATCTGCAGTGCATCTGGTTCAAGATAATCATCTGAGTCTAAAAAGAATATGTATTTTCCCGTTGCTTCTTCAATTCCTACATTTCTTGCGCACGAAACCCCTTTATTTGTCTGATGAATAATTACTGCATTCTCATTGGCTTCATATTCATCTACAATTTGATTTGTATCATCTGTCGATCCATCGTCTATCAATACAATCTGTACTTCATCTAACGATTGTCGGACAACACTCTCGATGCTCTTCTGTATCGTTTTTTTTGCATTAAAAAAGGGAATCACAACAGAAACTTTATACTTGTTATTTATTATCATAAATATTCTATCCTCAAATCGCTATTTATTCTTTATAACTTCTGATTTGCTACGGATTTTTCCTCTCTCGGTCTGTTCCAAACTACACTTGATATCGCCAAAAAGAAAAAATTCAAATATGCAAATCTTGTGAATGTACAATTCCAAACAACAATAGCTACTAATGCAACACCTGCATACGCAGCAGCAAACAATTGTTCTTGAGTCCGTAACGTTTTTCTTTTAGGAGCAAAATAAAACCAAAAGATGCTAAACAAAAAAAATAAAATAAGTAGCAATCCTATAAAGCCAAACTCCGCGAACGATTTTCCCAACTCATAGATATAATCGGAAGCACTACTACCTAGTCCCATACCAAACAATGACTTGAAAAAATTTTTTCGAAATAAATGTTCATAAACGTAAGGAATTGTATTTGTTCTTCCCGCATAGTCACTACGCCCATCATATCGAAGATAACCTGCTAAACTAAATAGTGCATATACATTTTGCGGCAATATCATTAGCAAGATTCTATATGCAAAATATAACAAAGTTACAATAACTGCCCCTATAGCTATAATACGAATTCTCTCCTTGAAAGAATTTTTTCTTATTGCAATAATACCAATTATTCCTATCACTAATAAAACAAAATAAATTTTAATTTCTGAGACCGCACATATAACACATGACAATCCTAGTATTAAAAAACTTCGCATAGGATGCCAAGTCCCATCCAAATAATACACAAATGCCAGTAAACTAAGCGCAACACAAAAACTTCCTTGAGCGGCATTTGCATAACCCGTAAATCCAAAAATTCCATTTGCGAAATCTACGTTTATACCCATAATAAAGAACTGATACAAAACCAAGAAAAAATTAATTATTTGCGCAATGCACATAATATTTATAATCTTTCGGTAAACTTCATCTGTCAGATTCTCGTGTACCACCCAATACGTTATGCATCCCATAATAATATATCTGAATCTTACAATTATTGAGTATATGTCCCAATTGCTCCACACAACGCTTATTATTACGTATATTACAAAACACCCTAATAACAAATCACTATAATTTTTTCGCCTCAATGCGACCTTATTGACTTTAAATTTCTTTTTTGCCAAAGCCAAAAACAAGTACAATGTGCCTAATACTTCTGGTCCAAAGAGAAGAATGCCTAAATTAGGATTATATGAATAAATGATTTCTTCAAACAAGCACCATGTAATTTGAAATAAAATCAAATAATTAATAGTTTTATTTATTCGAATTACCATATTTTCTTAACAACCTCTTCTCAGCTCATACTTTGAATCCACTACAGCTTCCTCATAAGCCTTCATACCAAAAACTCATTGAAATACAAATACGCATTTTATCCAATCTCATAAACACTGCCAAAGAACTTATTAACGCACAAGTTGTTCTATAATTTCTTTGTCTACTTTTTCAGAAAACTTGCGCGCAAACAATGCTTTATTCTGCAAAAGGATCCCCTTATCCTTTATCTTAAATGTATATGGATTTCCGTTTCTTCCCCTGCTCCAATCAATATAGCGAACATTCGATGGCATACCATCTTGAGCTTTATATATTCGCTCTTCGAAACCACAATTATATACAACAGTCTGCACAAACAACTCATCTGCACAATTAGTATAACTAAACACTTTGGAAATTTTGTCTTTTTCTCTAAGCACAACCTCCACAAGCGAATTTGTTATGCTCACCCAATTAGAACCATATTTAATTTTCCAATCGAGCGTTTTTGTTCTATTAATTCCGACAATAATTTGCAGTACCAAACATAGGCGCTCTAAAAAAGTGAATATTTCATTAACAAATTCAACTTTATATCTTCTTCGATAGTTTTGAAGGAAATGATATAGTTTAGTTCTTCGTTTTATCTCTGGATCACTATGCATCTTTTTGTCATTAATATCAACGAATTCTAAACCTTTATGCTTTTCAAAGAAATCATGTATTTCAGAATTTGACTTAAGCAACAAATCCGCCCCTGAAATAATATGATAATAATCATATCCCTTTTGATGTGCTTTATCCATCAAGTACATTTCAACCTCAACCTGAGAATACCCATCCCAAAAAACTTCATATTCTTGATAAAAAAATAAACCTGAATAAGTCGTTATTCCAATGAAATCATCTATATGAAAATCTTTACTTTTCTTATCTATATGAACATATATATCATTACTTTCGTCATCCAGTTGTTGAATAAGTTTTTTTAACTGCCACCAATTATTATGTGCAATCACTAAAAAAGCATGTCTCATTATAATTCCTTATCATTTTCCATTACATCAGTTCATTAATCAGGCATTCTAGATTTCTGATAAACCTTGCATTATTGCTACCCATTTCATGTCCCATTTTTACAATAATTTGCTCATAATTTGTTATCGTATCCCCCAAATTATTGATATCCTCTACAGGTATAATCGTGCCCATTCTCTCTGCCACATTTCTCGTAAACTCCACCTGATGATCATTTACATGTTCACCAAACTGATGCTGTCTCGGCACTACAATAGGTATCTTTCCTATCTGTAGCGGCATAATAAAACTTGCCGGACCTCCATGCGTAATCACAATACGTGCATCTTCCACATTTTTAATCATCTGATTATATGGAATCAATTTACTCCATTGACAATTTTTCGGTTCATATGTACTAAATCCCGTCTGGATAAAAACATCATCCTGTATTGTTCCGTTTCCTTTTAATTCATCAATTTTTTTCACCAGACGGTTAAAAGGCTGCTCATGCGTCCCCACAGTTACGAAAATCATAATTTCTCCATTCTAAAAAATACTACCAAAATTGACTGCCTTTGGATATACTTTCTTCATTTCTTCCCACTGTACAATAAACTTGTCAACAATCGGATAAACCATCTTTCCTGTCATTGTAGGTTTATCTATACGATCAAACACTTCAATGTAAATCAACTTTGCCCCCATCATCTTACCCAGATAGAAGAACGGCACAGCTACAGCAGCACCGGAAGAAATAATCAAATCCGGTTTTTCTTTTTTCAAAACTCTGATTGCAAGAAACGTATTGCGAATCAAATTTTTGATATTACGATTTGTTGGAAAATAACATGGATACATCTTCTCATCCTTAAGAAGGCTCCTCGCATCTTCTTTATCAAACGTTACCCAGAAACGATTCTTATCCTTCCAAAACGGTTTAAGCATATACAAGTGCGTCAAATGCCCTCCTGAAGAACCCACTAAGCAAATTTTAAAATTTTTTTTGTCTGTCACATGCTTCATCTTAGATAACTCCCGCTCACATCGCACCTTCATGTCTCAGCACGACTCCCACTGTTTTGCACAATATTTTCACATCAAGTTCCAGGCTCCAGTTCGCAATATAACTGCGATCAAGTGCTACCACCTGTTCAAAATCCGTAATCTCACTGCGCCCGCTTACCTGCCACATCCCGGTGATCCCCGGTTTGATTGCCAGGCGGCTTCTGTGGTGCAGCTCATATTTCACCCACTCATCTTCCGTTGGTGGACGTGTACCTACCAGAGACATATCCCCTTTGAGCACGTTCCAGAACTGTGGAAACTCATCGAAAGACCAGTCACGGATAAAGTTCCCAATTCCTTTCTTCACCGTTCCATCCGGCAGCTGTCTGCAGCCGATGATACGCGGATCAAAATCCAGCTTAAACATCAGCCCGTCTGTGACTCTGTTTTCTGCGGCAAGCTGTGCCTTGCGTTCTTCCGCGTCAGTATACATACTCCGGAACTTGTACAGCTTAAACTTCTTTCCGTTTTTCCCCACACGGATCTGGGAAAAGAATACCGGTCCGGGTGACTGAATCTTAATGGCAGGAGCCAGAATCAGAAACAGAATACCAGTGAGCACACATCCCACCAGTCCCCCGATAATATCAAACAGACGTTTTACAAACAGTTCTCCGGTGGAAATCGTATTGATGCTTGTGGTTAACACGGTGTATCCCCCAAGACGCTCCACAAACTGCCGCTGTGTTCCGACCATCAGTTTATCTGCCAGCTGAATATGTACCGTAATTCCCATCTCGTTTAACTGCCGGACAAGATCATCCAGCTGGGCACTCTGCAATGGCAGATTTACAAATACTTCATCCACCCATTCCCTGCAGAGATATTCCACCACGTAATCACCTGCTGCAACCAGCGGAATTCCCGCAATTTCCGTCGGATGATCCTCTGGCATGTTTCCTGTCACAGCCACTCCCGATATCTGAAACATCACATAACGTTTCGCCCGGATATCCTTTTCCACCTGAGACAGCCGGTCAAAGTTTGTGATAACCAGTACAGACTTGTTCTGCTTCAGATGCAGCGTGCGAAGAATATGTTTTTTCCACAGAAGTCTTGTTCCATAGGTAAGCAATCCATAGAATAATGCCATGAGAAAGAACGTGATTCGTGAGAAATCTCCCGCATCTTTTACCGAAAACAGATACAGGACAGCAACCAGTTCCACAATCGCCACATGCTTAATGGTTGCGATAAACTCTACCAGATATCCACGTTTTAATACATTTTTAAGTGTATTCAGGAAAATCAAAAGACAAACATCTATCAGGATCAGAACGATAGACAAATTTGCATATATGTAATTGGTATATAGATTGACAGTTCTATGTCGTAATGTATAGGCTAAAAAAAATGCCACCTGCAGGCAAATCAGATCCAGAATCATAAAATCCAGATGCTTTGCCCAATTGTTTTTATTCTTCCGGTACACAATATCTCCTCATTTGTATACAAACTTACTACTACGATTGTACCAAACTCCGGTGTAAAAGTCCATAAAAGGGGCTGTAAAAAAACTCCCCTGACAGAAAAATCGCC
>ENA-OPNP01000213-OPNP01000213.1-human-gut-metagenome-genome-assembly--contig:-NODE-213-length-25188-cov-38.264393_pt1 | contig 25188 bp, 24 predicted proteins | sample MGYA00241539_ERZ501775 | MGnify/ENA primary metagenome ERZ501775 (study PRJEB25962, sample SAMEA2042651) | human gut metagenome | biome: human gut; feature: human-associated habitat; material: faeces... | reverse complement strand
AATTGATTATAAATAAATTAAATAGATGTCGTCTCGTTTAAACGGGACACTAGTGATATTCATCATCATGTTTGATGGTTTCTTCTACGACCTTCGCCTTCATTGTATCAGCCCCTACAGAATTGAAGATTTTTTCTGCAGCAATAGACACCTTTCCGTCCAACTTCTCATCCAAATAAGACTTGGTAACATCTTCTGATGTCAGTTTAGCTGCACGTTCTGCATCTTTATTAGCCTTTTCCTCTATAGATTTTATAGACTTATATCCAAAAAAACCGAAAATAGATAGTACCACACCAACTAAGAAAGTACCAAACGAGAAGTACTGATCTTGATCCATTTTTTGCTCCAAAGCATATTGGTATCTTTCTGCTAATTCCCGTTCATGCCTCCTGACTATTGTTATCAAACTATCTGCCTGTTCCTTAGATAAATAATTAGCCTTTTTCAAGGAATCGGAAGCCGTAATTTCAATCCTTATAGGTTGAACTTCAGGCTTAAAACACGTTCTACAACACCAAACAGCGGATACAATTATAATTGTAACTACGCAACTCGCCAATATTATATCTGCTGTTTTTATTGTTGAGCTATCAATTTCTTTGCTCATAATTACGCAATATAAATTATATACTTTTCCTTTTCAACAAATACAAAATACTGTTTCTACAAAATGGGAATAGCCTTGATAAGGCTTAATGTTAGGAAGGCATGTACAATTCTATCTGCCATAGTCTTATTAAAAGCCCCTGTTTGCAATAGTCCATGACTGATTAGATTTCTGATATTCCATCCGTACTTATCGGTAAATAAGTTCTGGAAATATTCATAAATATCAGTAGGAATGCGCTTATCCTCTTTCAAATTCTTTAATAATTTATCAAGAGTCTTATACTCATTATCTTCGTCTTTATTATTACTGAAAACATTTATTCCACTATAAGCAGCTAATCTTCTTATAGCAGCCTCAAAAATCGGAACCAATAAATGGCAGGCAACTAAGAAGTCTGAATCAAAATAAGCTTTAATTCCTCTCTCAAATTGTTCTCTTTGTTCTTTTACAATAAAAGGAGAATCATTGAATCGTTCAATGATACTATCATATGTATAAAGTTTTTTCTCTTCCATTTTTCGAATATGTAATTGCATATAAAAAGAGAAGAAAATCATTCTTCTATATATACCATAAGACAATTTGTTTTTCTCTGCATTCTTTCCCGAGCCCAAATGAGAAATTGGCATACCTGTCCAATCATAAATAACAGTATGAACCATATCCAATAAAGGAGTTAGTTCCTTTTCCTTCTTTTGGCGCTCTATTTCAACAGCCATCTTAGGTAAATATTCTATTGTATATGCATCTAAGACCTCTTTTATTGAACCTGACGTAACCTTTTCCAAATAATCATCAAACACTTTTCCATCAATAGGAACAGAATATTCTTTAGGAGTCATTTCTTCAAATACAGTAGAACCCAAATCTTGTATTTCCGGATACAAATAATTTGCCTGCTTATCAAAATTAAACTTCCTAAAAACATCTTGCATTTTCTGCAACATAGTTTGCGCCCACATTGCTCCTTTAAGTTTAAACGAAAGATGTATACCTACTAAAGCTTTATCCAAAACCTCAAGTATGCATTCTTGTTGCTTTTTATTTTTATAATAATCAGCTAACAATTCTGCCTCATCCAAAAGAACATGAGCATACGAATCAGTAATGCAACCTTTCTCTTTACAAAGATTAAACAACCGCTCCAACCTATCCTTGTTATCTTGTACGATTTCCATTTCGAAATCAGCCAAAGCCTTATTATGCTTAGTCAAGAGAGAAAGTGGCTCTGCCCATATTCCGGGCTTTGAATCATCAGCATATTTGGATACATAGCCAAGGAGCAATTTCATACCTTCATTTATGAGCTCAGACTGTCTTAAACTTATAGCTCTTTCAATAGCTATGTTCAAATAAGCCAAGCCTGTCATACAATGTTGTAGTTTATCCTTTTTTATAATATCAAAAACAGAACGGATAAATACCAACTTAACAGTTTTAAAATCAGCCTCTTTACCTGTTATATTCTTACTAAAATCCCACAGCAAACCTGTATATCGCATTTTCAGCAGTGGATTACTAGTCTCTTCCGTTCGATTATACCAATATTCAAGAATTTCTTTTGTTATCTCTTTCTTATCAGGAGAATAAACTAATTCACCTGTACTTTTTACAGTCCATGTAATCGTCGGTCCATAAAAAGTTTCCCAATCATTATGGCCGCCTTCAGAAAAAGCCATGGCTAAACATTCAGCCTTAACAGCTAAAGAATTATCTTCTGAGGATAGTTTGCCTAGGTCAGAAGACAAATCATAGAACTCGAAAATCTCTTCCGATTCATATTTTGCAAGAATATCATTTAACTCCATAATTATCAATCTTTATAATCACCTAATCCTTCTCGTAATCTACCCACTGATTTTGCAAGACCATCTAATCCTGGATACATTGTTTCCGAGGTAATATTCATTTGATGCAAAGCCTTTGTCAACCTGAGCTTATCTTCTTTACCAATATTTATTTTCAGTACAGAAATAGCTTGCTGAGAAAGAGTTTTCTCACAAGACCAATTTTTCAAATTATCTATATCAATCGTAAAATGATTTTCTTCATTATAATATCCTTTTAAAATATCCTCAAAAGGAACGTTAACTGTGGATGGTACCAAGAACAAACCTTGTTGACGGCTTATTCGCTCATTACACATTTTAGGTCTAACCTTGAATAAGTATCTTGGTCTTTCTATACGATCAATCCGTACTTGTTGATTTACAATAGAATCATTAGCCATGTTGTATGCCATATCATCTAATGTATCCTGAGATACGGTATTAACATGATTTTCTTCAATATACTTTTGAAAAATAGGCAAATTTAACTCGTCTTTGTTAATACACCAGATAGAAAAATTATCATAAAAGGAATTATCCATTGCCATAAAAAGAGCTACATACATGGACTGGGAAAAATCTAATAGTCTAGTTGGAGCACCAAAATGTTGCATGATAGACAACCATTCAATCAATTCACCATCCTTAGGAATTAGATTTTTCTCATAACTAGGAAATTTCCATTTAAACTCTTTGATCATTTCAGACTCATAGATATAATAAAGAGCTTTGTCACGTGAAGGTGTTGGATGATGGTTTTCTATTAACCTTTCAAGCGAAGTCCTTAACGACCATTCAGAATTAGCTTGTCCACGAAATATAAAGTTTGACATAAATTTCTGATTTAACAGAAACAAATCATTCCACTCTTGTATCTTCGTTTCTATAAAAGCATGTTTTAATTCCATAATTTAAGAAAACCGATAATAAAACAGTGTAAAAAATAGAGTTTACCCCAGACGGTTTCATCCCGCTTATAAAACATGACAAGATCTCTGATGCCCATCAACTTTATAGCGAAGCAGTTAAGACAGGAAAATCGGTTACTTTCCTTGCCCTTTAGGAAAGGGCGAGGGCTTGGGAGTGTGTTAAGGACTCCCCTTAGCTATAGGAGAGACCTGAAAGTCGAAAAACTATAGATTTTCAACCCATTTTCTCCCACTTTTCGTAAAAGCAGACCACAAGTAGAGGCAACATGCAATGATACCTACCCCACCTAAAACAATGTACATTCCTTCCATAATCATTTCTTCTTTAATATGTTATCAGCAAACAGCGCTAAGAAAACAGTAGCAAACAATCCCACACCAAGCAAAAAAGCATATGGTTTAACATCATCTACACCAAGTACCAAACCTACCGCAGCCACAACTACCATAGCAGTAAAGCAGGTATTTGCAAGTTGATATATAAACTTGCTCAGATTTTCTCTGCGGGTCTTTTCTTTCTCCTTATCTTCTTTTGCTGTCATAGCTTACGTATTTTTACCCTTGCAAATATACGATAAAAACTAATACAGTCCAACTTATCTCCACATTTTTTAGCAATCTTTATCTTTTCAAGATGTGCAAAATGACAATAAATCAAGGATTTGCAGTTGAGCTTGATTCATTATTGCAATCTGTGCCATAATAAATAATTCTTTATGCAAAGAAAAGCAAAACTTTCTTTTTCTACAAATATTAGAGCATAAAAACTTAATGTTATAACCTTCAGCAACATTTTATAGCCGTTCATACCGTCCTGATAATATCACTCTTTTAGAGTAATCTCTTAATGATAGTATTTTTATCCTCAACACCTTTGGTATATTTTCTGATTGTTTACCCAGTATGTTATGCACTCAGGTGGTTCTATTCCGTCAAAGGCGAGATACAGACTGCCGGACATTGCTCGCCATAAAAAGTATGCCATATGAATGGTTCGATGGCGAAGTGCCAAAGGAAAGATTTATGTAGGGATTGTTTTGGTTCATTTAGCAATATACAGAAATTACAATTAAAAGACCTTATTCTTGTCTATGTTGAAGCCTACAGCTCTCATATTTTTCGCTAAAGCCACTTTCCAATAGCATAATGGTGATATACCGATATGAATACTATATATACGAAGTATAAGCAGTTTACGAAAAAGCAACGTCAGCAACTCCTTGCGGCTCTTCAGTCGCAAGGCATCAACATTGTGAAAATTGAAGCCTACGAATATGCTGATGCCCCAGGCATCAAACATCTGTTTTTCTATTTTGCAGAGGATAGCAGGAAAGCCATTCCCTATTTTATGCTAGATAGCGAAATCTGGGGAAAAATTCAGCAGCACATCATAGGTTAAATCTAATTATATCCATGAGCCTTCTCTAACAAGCCCCCAACATAACTATAGCTTTTTCTACCAAAGTCATTAAACCTTTTACAACAAAGCCATTAGCAACACCTTTGATAGCATTAAGCCCCAGTGTCATTAACTTCTTGTTCCATTTAGGCTTTTGGGTTTCATCCTTAACTATATCTACGGAATCTTTTAAATCCTGATTTCCAGATTCTTTTACAAGTTTTTCAATATCTTTCAATACAGACAAGAACTCTTTTTGCTCATTAGAATAAGCCACATTACCGATATGACTATTTTCTACACTTACAGAGCCAGTAGAGATGGTAGAGCCTTCTGTTGCAACAACAGCAGCATTTATATTATTTGTTATCATAATTTGTTTGATAATTTGTTTTGTAGCCATTACATTAAAATTCAAATCCCAATCCATCTTATCATTGAGCTCAAAAAAGAATGTCAACAATAACGATTTAAACTTAGAAATAACTGCTTGAATATTATTCATGTTTATATGTTGATTAGCTACTAATATATAGCCTTCAACATATTTCGCCATATAGTTTTGAACGATATATTGCGGTACAGCCATTGTCAAGTCATTACCATGTTTATCATCTTTCATCATTAATTCTATTTCACTTAATGACTCAAATACGGCCATATGAGTCATACGTTCTCGAATTTTATCATCTTTAATGTATTCACATGGAAATGGGTAGTTCTTAGCCATACGTCCAAAAGGTTGGGAAATGTCAACCTTTACAATACAATTTATCTTTCGATAATCTGGCAAAGGATATTCATCGTCTCCATAGCCATTCAACTCATGCTTAATCCAGGTTGTAAATTCCTCATCCTTTAAATAATGACTTATTGTCTGAGTTTTCAACAAAATGGCCTCAATAGATTTGTTTTCTGTCAAATCAGAAATAACACTATCAACTAATGATTTCAAAGTATTCATCCTTATAAGTTTTTAAGAAGTATATAAATAGAGCAGAAATCGCAAAATCACGATATGCTCTATTTATCAAATTAATCTTTTTAACTTTGCCCACATTAGATAAGAAACTACTTAACCAGACGTTTCATCTAACGAACAGTAATTGCAAATTCTAGCTATGCTTTTACTATCTTCTCATACCACCCTACCATGGTCTTAGCCTTTTCTTCCCAAGATAATTCTATCTGCCTCTGCTTGCAGTTCTCAGACATTTGTTTCAACAGATTTCTGTTTCCTTCAAATTCATTCAAGATAGTTGCGAAATCACGAGCCGACTGAGAAGGAGAAGAAAGAGGAACCTTCCTACCAACCTTATCATTCACAGCATCACCTTGACCGCAAGTATCAAAACAAACGACAGGAAGATTGTTGCCAATAGCTTCCAAAACGACATGAGGAGTACCCTCAGCAACACTGGTAAAGAGGAAAACATCCGACTTTTGCATGATGTTCTGCACCTCATCATGGCTTACAGCACCATGCCAGATACACTTATCAGCAATGCCATAACTCTCTGCCAATAACTGATAGGATTCAACATCACCGCCACCAACAATATGAAGACGGAGCTTATCGTTTCCACTCTTAGCTACAGATTTTAAAGCCAAGACCAACTGCTTGCGGAAATCCATTTTGCCAACCCAGAGCACATCAAAGGTATCTTTACCCGATTTATCCAGCAAAGGATGATCCAGAACATAACATCCAGTCTCATTAAGTAGAGGCGAATCTATATTCATGTATTTTTTGAACGAGCGCTGCGAGTTAGATGAAGCAGAGAAAACCACCGAAGCCTGTCGCGCAGCCTTTCTCACACGACCAGAACACCTCAGCTGGATACCAGTCAAGAAATTCTTCAGACGCATGAACAACTTTGTCTTCAGTCCAGCACCATCCAGATAAGCCACAGGGAACTTATCCTTGGCATCCACAGGTCCCCAAACGAACGGCACCCCATTCTCTTGTGATAGTTTCCACAGATACCCTGGCTCACGGAATCCAATCATGTTGAGCTGATGCAACACATCCATCTTCTCCACCTTACAGATATCCTTTGCCAAGAGATACGTCTTCCACTGCCACTCCCGATAATATTTATAGAAGCGCCAGTCCCCCTGATTCCAGCACATCTTCCTGATTTCCTCCGATACCGGATTATAATAGAAGTGCATGTTCTTCCCCTGTTCCAAGGTAGGAACCACCTCCTCTATTTTGTCCCGAAACTCCCCCTCGGTGATAATATACAGTTCACAGAACTTGGCAAGATTGCTCACCCAGTTCCATGCCATTCCCGGCTCACTTCCCATACCAGGCGAGCAAGCGTATGCATTGATTAATATCTTCATACATTACAGATTTTTCATTAAACCTCCAACGCAAACTTATCCTTCGATAGCAGCGAAAGAAAAGCAGCGGTCATTACCTTTAGCAGATATGCAGCTATACAAATGACAGCAAACACAATAATGATGTTCAAAGGGAACACACTGTTCCATTTATTAGTGATAAGCATAAACTGCACGATATAAATCTCAAGCGTAAGTCCAGCTACAAGAGAGATACCTTTGCCCAAGAACCTCTTGCCGAAGCACCAGTCAGTCCATTTATACGAAGCCACTTTATACCCATAATAAACAAAACTATGGAGAGGCACAAGCGCCAGCACCTGGACATCATACAGCCATCCTGTCTTGTTCTTTCCGATAGCCAATATCAGGAAATACAAGACAAACGAAAGCGCCATACCGCAAACATCCTTCACCCAATGCCCCATACTTATTCTGTCACGACAGACATACACCAAAGCCCCCATCATCATGATGCTGAAATGACATACGAAATGAAAGCTCGTATGGAACGGCGAACCTTTAGCCACAGGCATCCAGAAGAAATAAGCCACAGAGCAAGCTACCGCCAGACCGAAGAGAGACAACATGTATTTATTGCCCCCCCAGAATCGGCATTTAGCAGGCAAAACCTTTATCAGCAGATAGAACAAAGCATAGTACACCACGATAGTTTGCAAGAACCAATAGTCACTCCCCAATATCATTTTATCGAAAGTCAGCGGAGCATCCCATATCAAGTTAGCTGCCACCACCCAGATAAACACCGCAGGCCACAACCTCCTGATTTTCCCTTTAAACCAATCGATAAAGCTCAGCTCCTTATGCTTTTCAAATCCCATCATCAGCAGATACCCTGCTACAAAGAAGAACAGCGCATTGCCCTGCACCCCAAAAGTAGCAAAGGCAGTATTCATCCCCTCATATAGCGGTTGGAAATGAGAATTCGTGATGAAGATAGCAGCCACAAATTTCATCATGTCCAATGAATATAAACGATCCTGATTCATAGTATCACTTTTTTACAGTCAACATTCTTTCATGCTCCTTAATCTCTTCTTCCGTAAATCTCATTTTGATCAGTTTGGCAGGAATACCACCGATAATACTGTAAGGAGGAAAGGACTTCGTGATCACAGCACCAGCAGCCACTACCGAACCATGCCCGATAGTCACCCCTTTGAGGATTGTAACATTCGCCCCACACCACACATCATCCTCGATGACGACAGGCTGGTCATATACATTCACCCCATCCACAAATTTCTCCTCTACAGTAACATCCGCCATATATTTGCCCAAGAGGTCAATACGATGATCACCGGTGATAATTGTAGGATTCGGACCGAAGAGCACCTTCTGGCCAATAGTACACGGTGCATCCGTACAATAGATAGTACTCCCTTTAGGAATCGAAGTACCATCCCCTACCGACAGGTTCCACAATCCCTTGAAATCCGAAGACATCGGACGGATATATACCCCCTTGCCACAATGCTTCATGCAGCGCTTCCATACGGGCGACCACATCTTGTCCCACAGATACGAAGGCACAAGACTTATCTTTTGTAATATCTGAAAAATATTCATGATTTCTAAAAATCAAGATTAAACTTTTAATATCTCCTCATACAACTTCTCAATGCTCTCATTCACCATAACAGGAGCAAAGACTCTTTCTCCGAAGCTCTTGGAATATTCAGCCATATTTCTGCAAAGCTCAGGAGATTCCATCAGTTTGCGAAGCTGCATGGTAAGAGCATCAGCATCATCAAAAGGGAAAGTGAGGCAGTTCTTACCTTCTTCTATCACATCAGGCAGACCACCCACAGGAGTAGTTACCACAGCAATACCTCTTGCCCATGCTTCCAAAACCACCATAGGGAAACCCTCATGGCGGGAGCACATACAATAGATGCTTGCTTTATTCCAAACATCCTCCTTTTGTTTGCCAGTGATATAACCTGTAAAGGTGACGCTGTCATCCAACCCCATATTATGAGCCATAGCCTGAAAGCGCTCCACTTCACCATTTCCCATGATGGTAACATGCCAGTCAGGGAAATCCGCTTTCAGATTCTTCCATGCCTTCAGGAGCAAATCGGGATGCTTGTTATCATTCAGAAAGGCAGCCATGATGATACTCTTCTCTTTGATAGAATAATCCACTGCTGGCGTAGGAGCACAGGCATTATAGACAACAGCAGTCTTGGCTTTCACTGTAGGAAACCACTCAGCAAAACACTTCTGCCACTTCTTTGCTAACAGCACCACACGGTCAGCCCGATTCAGACACCATATAAACAATTTATTATGTGTATGATCCTCCAACTGATTACCCATGTGGATATGCATGATAATCTTCTTCCTGCCAATCAAAGCCAATAGGAGTACAGGCATCTGAATAATCAGGCAAATCTTATCAGGCACCGTATGGAAATGCACAATATCGTACTGCCATATCGTAAACAATACCTTGAAGTAAGCCTTCACCGCATACCACAATTTCACGCCATATCCTCTCTGAATTTGCGTACCAAGCCATCCGCAATGATACTTCTCCCAGAAAGGCATCGTCTTCATCAGGCGCAGCACACTCGCCACTCCGCCGCCACTCTGTTCAGCGGAGCCTACCATCAAAACTCTATTCATTATTTATTTAGAAACAATCATGATTGCTCCAGCTATTACAAAGAGCAATCCCACTATTTTTTGAATGTTTATCTTCTCCTTGAAAACCAAATATGACAAAAGCATAGTCCAACCATACGTCAAAGAAGTCAAAGGAAGAACTTTGGAATACTCCATCAAAGACAAGACATAGATATTAAGGAGAGCGGCTATAAGGTATAAGCCACCACCTAAATATAAATAAGGTGAAGACAATATGCCAAGAATATTGCTCTCACCTGCCAACCTCTTAAAAAACACGGATGCCTGCGCACCAAGATAGGTCATCGCCAACAAAAGTAAATAAGCCATATCTATTCTCCTATAGCTATTAAGACAACACCGATAAAAACAGCTATCACCCCTGCTATATTCACCATCGTGAGTTGTTCGCCCAATACAAAATAGCCGAGCAATACACTTAAAATGTAGTTGACACTCAAAATGGGCTGCAAAACTGACAGACTGCCAAATTTATAGGCAACAATCATGACAATGGCCCCAATGCCATAGAGAATGAATCCCATCAGCAGCAACAAGAGATTTCCATCCACTGCCAATTTCCACAACAGTTGGCCGAAACAAGCCAAGACGGAAGAACATATCATAAGCAAGATGCCCTTGCCATTCTTCTCCAAAGAAAAACTATTCATTTTCAATCCTTCAGTTCTACTTGTTCCTCAATATCTCAAACATCTGTCGATGCTTTTTCACAAGCACTTCCAATATCAAGCCGCAAGCCCATAACAGCATAGCCAACAAAACGATGAAGCCAGAAACTATCAATGTTGGATAGCGAGGCACAAGTCCTGTTTGTAGGTATTCATAAAAGACAGGCACAAACAAGATGGCAGCCACTGCCAGCAACACCACTGATATGCAAGAGAAGAACAGCAATGGCTTATAGTCACGGAACAGACGGAAGATGGTAAAAATCACCTTCATGCCATCACTGTAAGTATTCAGTTTTGAAACACTTCCAGCAGGTCGATCTCGATATGTTACAGGGATTTCCTTGAGCAACATGTTTTTGTCCAGAGCATGGATAGTCATTTCGGTCTCTATTTCAAATCCCTTTGACAAAACAGGGAACATCTTCACGAAGTCACGGCTAAAAGCACGATAACCAGTCATAATATCCCTCACGTTACTATGAAACAGTTTATTAATAAGGTATCTAACGGTCACATTGCCTATATTATGGAAAGGACGTTTGTTCTCCTCAAAGTAAGTGGAAGACAAGCGGTCACCTATAACCATATCTGCCCCCCCATCTAAAACCTCGTCACACATCTGTCGAGCGTTTTCCGCAGGATAAGTATCATCGCCATCTATCATGAGATAACAATCCGCATCAATCTGGTGGAACATACTTCTGATGACATTACCTTTTCCCTGACGACGCTCATATCTCACAATAGCACCAGCCTCTTTAGCAATTCTATCAGTTTCATCCACAGAATTATTATCATATACATAGATCTCTGCCTCAGGCAGAGCCTCTTTGTAGTCCTTCACCACTTTTGCTATGGTCTTGCTCTCATTATAGCAAGGTATCAATACAGCTATTTTATTCATGATTTTGATTATTTTTTAATGAAACGATTCCAATCCACGGTATAATAGACCAATAAGAGAAGAGAATAAAGTGAGAGAAGTCCAGCTCGCCAAGTGAACCATCCATGCTGAATGGAGTGGTTTCTCATGACCAAGAACCAGATTGGCACAATCATGACAACCAACAGTAAGAAGACATACTCACTAAAAACCTTTTTGCTCTTTATCAGTTTGATATATAATAAAATCAAAGCCACAACAACGACAATGGCTCCAAAGAAAGGCAAGACTAAATGTTTCCTTTCCACAGCCTGCCAGATAAAAGCCAAGATGCCACCTATCGTCATGTGCATACCTTTATAGACATCAGAAGTTCTGAGCTTGGCACTCTCCATGGCATCAGCCAAAATATTCGTTCCTGTCAGCAAATAGCCAACCAGCCATTTAGAAGCCCAGATCAAGCCATAACCCAAAGCCCATGCGATGGAGATATAAATGACATACTTCCATTTGTCCTTACGATTGCTCATCAACAAGCATACTATCATTGGCAATCCCAAAGTGAGTTGCGGTGTTGTCAAGAAGTCCATAAAACTGGTAATTCCACCTATTATAAAAAACGTGCAATACAAGTTATCATCTTTTTCTACGAGACGTGGAAAGACCATCACAGCTATCATTGACAAAAATGAAAGATAGAAGCAAGTCGAGAACTGAAGAGAAAGAGGAACAATCGGGAAATTGATCAATGCCAAAGACAAGACAAACAACCCACATGCAGTTTTACCTATTTTGCGATATATCAGCCATGAACATACGACAATTAGCAATGAGAACAGAACATAGTTGAGGATTCTGATGGCAGAATAATCCATGATGGTCATCAATGGCTTCAATGTCACTTGGTATCCATGCCAATATCTTCCATAGCTCTCCTTGCTGAGACCCTTGAAATCGCCCTTGATAACATTCTCCGTATCATAAGCCAGACTCATGTAGTCATTCGACTTATAATCATCATTCAGCATGGCTGAGCGAACAGGCTCATCAGCATCTGCGGATGCCATCAGGTTGAACATATAACAATCGGTGAAGTTATCCATTTGGAACAACTTGAAATGGAAGAACTCCTTGTAAAGTCCCTCTTGTTCTATTACTTTTGTGGAAGAATACAAATTCTCCGCCACAGCACTTTTTGGAATACAATGCACAGCGATGATTGACAAAGTGAACAACGCTACCATGATAAGCAGAGCGAAGACACACCTTGCAAAGGTTTGTTTAATCATTTTCATAAAGGTATTTATTTGATTAATATTTTACGTCTTAACTTTATAATCTCACAATCTCTTTCCACTCCAAGTCCTCCTTAGACAACACCACCAAGAATAGCGATGTCATCACCTTCAGCAAATAAGCAGCCAAGACAATAATGGCAAATACGAGAAGAACGTTGAGAGGGAAAATAGAATTGAATTGATTGGTAATGAATGCGAATTGCACGATATAGACTTCCAAGGTTAAAGCAGCTATCCATGACATAACCCTTCCCAAAACTAGAGAATGAAATGCCTTGTCACACCATGAGTAAGAAGCAACTTTATAGAGATAATACACAAAGGTATGCAATGGAATCAAAGCCGTGATTTGACTATAATATCGGATTCCCATTGCGCCCTTTCCTATCTTCAAGATGACAAAATAAGCAATGAAGGAAACGATCATCCAAAGCATATCCCTCATAATTGATGAACATTTAACCTTATCCCTAAGCAAGTAACACAAACCACCCATTACCATCACGCTAAAATGACAAACGTAATGAAAACTAGTATGAAAAGGTGAGCCACAAGCCATTGGCATCATAAAGAAATATGTGATAGAGACCATTAAAGACAAAACGAAAAGGCATTGCATCTGCCTAATCTTGCCCCCCCCAGAATAACTTCATAGGTCTTGTCAAGACATAAAAAACAATGTATGCCACGGCAATAGCTTGCAAGAACCAATAACCATCAAAAAGAAGCAGATTACCAATCGTGAGAGCCTGCTTCCAAACTGCAGCACTGACAACCATCCAAATAAACACGGCAGGCCAAAGTCTCCTCATACGCCCCTTGTACCAATTCAAGAACCCATGAGACTTCTTTTTCTCGAATCCCATCATTAACAATAATCCAGAGACAAAGAAGAACAAGGCATTACCATGCACACCAAATGTAGCAAGAGAAGGCGAAACGTCTTCATAAAGCGGTTGGAAATGAGAGTTTGTAATCATCAGAGCTGCTACAAACTTCAAGAAATCCAAAGAATATAATCGTGAGTTTCGTGCCATTTTTTAATACATATAGTATGTGTGAAAGCAAATTTACAGGCTCATTTACAAGCTCACGTCTCACTTGACCTAATGAGCCTATAAATGAGCTTATAGCTTTATTTAAGTTTATAGCCGCCTGTTTTTGGAGACCCTACATACTCTATAATGCCACTCTCACGAAGCAATTGGAGATATCTTTTTGTTGAAGCCAAACTCTTCTGTATCTCATTTTTGATATCTATCAATTTACAACCAGGATTGTTACCGATAAAAGCAACAATATCATTCAACCCCATTTGTACAGACTTAGTCGAAATTTTAACAGGACTCGCATTATCCTTGTCTATTTTTATATGCTTGATGCCTTTTAGGACAAACGACAAAATATTATTTTCATCTTTCCACTCAACAGATAGATTAGGATAGAGTTTACACTCTTCAATTATTCGCAAAGTGCCACTACCTGCATTTTCTATCAACTTGCAAAGATAACAGATATTAGCAATGTCAGGATTTCGCAATATTGAGTGGTGTTCTGTTCTCAAAGACTCCACAGAAATTCCCTCCAACAAAGATCCATAATTAGAAATTTGAAGGCTATCAGAATCAATCACTATATTGAGAAAAGACCTTTGAGAACCATAATCTCTATGAACACAAGCATTAAGCAATGCTTCTCTGAAAGCGACAATAGGCAATATTGGTGTTTCCTCTCGTAAAAGTCCATCTATACGCAAGGTTTTACCATATAAATCGACACAATACTTGGTTATATTTTCTATATTGACAAATAAGTTGTCTTCAAAAATATGCACTGCATCTAAAGAACTATGATCGTCAGAAGAAAAAACAGAAACACGTATGCGAGTCTGTGGCAAAAACTGAGCAGGATATTTGCCGAACAACAATATCGCAGCATTAGTAGGTACATAAGAAGAGAGAAGTCCCATTCTCATAAGAAAATCCTCTTCGCTATCTACCTGCAAGCTAGGATGAGTCTTTATAGCCTCCTCCATAATTGTTCTTACAAGAACCATATCCAAATCTTCGAGACTTGCATCATACACCTTCTCTCGTTCCCAAGATTCATCATGCTCAGAACGTTTCTTAAACAAATTCAACAAGTCTTGACTATCCGCTGCTGCCAAGGAATGGTTCATGAACAAAAAAGCCTTCATATTATATAGATATGGCTTATTGGAACCTTCCCATACAGATATCATAACAATTTTTTTATCATGATAATCAACAGCAGATATAGTGTAAGGTAATCTTGGCGAAATCATTTGTGCCACTTTAGAAGAAATAGAAATACAAATATCCTGTATATCTTCAACTCCTAGAACTTGATGCGTGTCATCGACACCTATCAAGACAGTTCCTCCTTTTCCATTGGCCATAGCAACCAATGTTTCAAGGACTGTGTCAATATTCAGTTTTTGAAAGAATTGTATAGATTCATTCTCTTCAGAAGCGATCAACTGTTCTATAATAAAAGATAAATTATTCATATTTTAAAGTTTTTTAGATTCAACTAATTCCCTGATATACTCAACATCCGCAAATTGTTTCTGCACGAACTTTATAATGTCACCAATCTCATGATATGGCTGAACCCAATTGCCTGTTCTTGAAGGAATATCACGTACATCGTCTTTCACTACATAGTCATACATATCTATGCATAAAGGATTGAAAAACTTTTTATTCGGTTTGATAACATCCCATACGTTCTTCCCACTCTCTATTGGCTTTACACCATTTCTGAATAAATTTCGACAGAACATTACATCATGCTCTGCCATAAACCAATAAGGCTTGTCCAAAGATATGGCATGTTTGAATTCTTCAAAGGTAATATTCTTTTCGCCAATGTTACCAGTTCCGCAATATGTGCGAATAAAGCCCAAGAATATGTCACATTCTTCAACAGCACGAATACTGTTATCGAGATTTGACAGATTAGGATTAACTTTGACGGTTCCTAACAAGGAACTAATCACATCATACCCTAAAGATTCAAGATATGAGGCAACCTGCTTTATATTATCCTCAAACCCATAAATTGAGGAACTCAACATTATCTTAATTTTACTATTTTCCATACCAATGGTATATACTCATATTTAAATTCGAATTCAATATTCTTCATGTTGGGAGGACTCAATTTGCTTTCTTCTCTCCTCCAAAAGCATCTCTTTCTTTCGCTTCAACATTTGCTGTCTCTTCATCTCCATCATCTGGTTACGATTGGCATTGAGGCAGAGGGCTATCAACATACAATACCCCATTCCTTTTCCAGAAAGCCAAGAAGAGTCTGCCGTTTGCTCAATAGCAAGACAACAGAAAGTTATCATCGCTATTCGATAATAGCGCATATCTGCAATAATATCAAAAGCAGCCAAACGACGCTTCCAGAACCAGCAGAAGAAAAATACACCTACAATACCAAACTGTGCTAAAGTTGGATAATAAGCATCACAGATAAAACCACCTCCTTCATCCAATCCCCAGATACCATTTAAATTATACTTATAATATAAAGGAGAATAAAATTTCCAAGCACCATTACATGCAAAAGATCCCATGCCAGAACCGAATGGCAAATAATCCCATAGGATTCGTAACGAAGTTTTATAAGTCATAGGACGAGCTAATTCATCGTTGCTTAATCCAGATACATAATAAGCATCAAATCTTGTCCATGTTACCATCAATATGACAGTTACCAACAAAACTACGTATATCATAGTTTTTGGTGATTTAAAATTCAAACGCTGTTTAATAAAAAATACAAATACTATAAAGCAAACCACCTCGCCCATGAATTTAAACTTAGGTGCCATCATTCCTGTCAATACCAGCAAAAGAGCGATATTTCGGTTGTGTTTTGTTTCTTTAGTAAAGAGATACCATGACATACCTGTACATATAGCCAACTGACCGAGAACAGGAAATTCAGCTTCTACCTGAGTATCTAATGTCTGCGGATGATAAGCTATCCAAGAGAACAATGTTAAAATCATCGTTCCCAACATCCATTTCTTCTGCCTCTTTGTAAACCTCGGATTCAAAATCCATGTACAGAAAATAATGGAATAAGGACGAATCTCCTGCATTAAATCCAACCAAACACCACCAGAAACATTTTCTCCAAAGCGCAAAGAATAAACAGTATAGAAAACGATAATGCTAAGACATACCATAAACTCTTTCCAGGGACGACTATTTGTACCACATTTTCCATACATCATAAGAGTATAGACAAACAAGATACCCATCATAATTTCGTCGATGCTGGAGAAACCAGGCAAATCATTATAGGCAATACAAGTTGGAAAATAAATAATCCAATATAGGGTGAAAAAACGAGATATATTCTTCACTGTCTAATAAATATTTAGTGTTTATTTTTTATAGTTAATAATGGCTAAGACCCATTTTTCTGGCAAAACTCTCTTAACAATTTCTTTCATCGAGAATTTCTTATCCACCCAAGTTCCTGCATAATGGTGTATCGTTCGAGTATTCTTTTCCACATGAATACGACCTGTCGTTACATTGATGGGACAAAAATACTCTGAAGGATATATAAAGCAGCCAGCTACTTCCTGTATACCAGCCACATTCTTCAATCCATTTTCACGAAGCACCTGCGTAGCGATATGCACCACGGTGATTTGATTTCTCATGACAGCTTCATACACAAAATGTTTTCCCTCATAAAAATCAAGCATCTTTTTGATAATGCCGAGGCCTGGGGCCACCCCCATGCCGAGGCCTGGGGCCACCCCCATGCCTGGGTTGACGCTCGCTTCGCTCGCGTCTTCCTTCAACTGGGGTTTAGGATCTGTTTCAAATCCCATAAAGTTTCCCCTTTCTACTATATCATCAATAGGACGAATCACCTCGACATCCGTATCAAAGTAGATTCCTCCATATTGATAAAGAATCCAGAATCGAGCATAATCACTCACAAAGGCATATTTCTTCGCTTGATATGCCTCAGCAGTATAAGGAATGATATTCACATCGAAATTATCCTCATTCCACTCCTTTATTTCATAATCAGGCAAATACTTCTTCCAAGAAGCAATGCACTTCTGTGCAAGTTCAGGTAATGGTCCTCGTCCAAACCAGCAATAATGAATTATTTTTGGTATCATTTTTTTATATTTTTATTCTACGTTTTTAATACTCTATTATAAAAAAACCGTTGAATGTTGCAATTTTAAAGCAGAATCCAACACAAAAGAATAGCAAGCTTCAGCAGTAATTTTTGAATATAGACTTTTATTAAATATGCCCACATCATATTCACCATTTTCACCCCATCTATGCACTTGAGGACCTAATGCTTTAAATTCGGAATATTTATAATAATTAAGTCCTAAATTCATAATAGAAATCGCTTCATTAATATTTAGCAGGTCTTCTTTCACTTTTTTCAGATAACGATCCGTTTTATCTTCCAAATGTGGAGAACTCAACCATGATGCATTATGCGCCGGCATATTTCGCAAATCTACCCGTCTATCATAATGCTGGTGATATGCAACCAGCAGTTCTTTAAAAGCTATTTGACATTGAGCTTGTGCATCTGCATAATTACCTGTGTTCATAAATTCATGGTATTTTGAAAGGTATTTTTTTACCTCAATATAACTAATAAGCACCTCTAAAGATACATCCTCTAAAGCCACACTAAAGAAAGCAGGACAATTCTGCTGAAAAAAATCAGCTACATTTGTTCGAGTTATTTCTACATCCAATGTAGATGGAATAGTACCATGATGCTTTAATCCCACACGTTGGTTATTCAATTTATCCATTTGTGCCTTGCATTTCATGTTTGGGACTTTTTCAAAATAATCCATGAAGTTTGTTTTGCGATCAATTCTTATATTTTGAGCATCCGCACAAATCTTCATAAACATCTCTACACTATCATGAAAAGACAAGACAGATAAGCCATTAGTAGGCTCACCTGTTTGTGAAAGCCTAACACCTTGTTGATACAGATGTCTAACTACGGCTAAGCGTTTGGCTGTTACTTCATCCATTATGCTCTTATTTTTTGTTTCCATTTTTCTTCAAAGAAATAAATCAAAATTCACTTAGCTTTACATTAGAAGAATTGGTTATATACTCACCAATCTTATCAAAACTGAACAAATCCGTTTTTAAATATTTTACAATTTTATTATACAAACATTCCAATGAACATTCATAATTCCCCTTAACTATATTAGCAGTATCACAAGTTTTAATTATTACCCTAATATTTTCATAGTATTTATCATCATTCACTTTTAATATTCTCCATACTTCTTTTGGATAAAATTTTACTGTAACATTTTTGAATTTCGAAACTGATAATGTCAATGAGAATTCTGTTTTTAAAACATCAGCATCATAAGCAACATTCAATAAAGTGATTTCGGTTTCTGCTTTTTTAAGAATTGACATGCAATCTTTGATTTCTTGTCGATAAATAGGGGCATAAATATTATTATGTGATAAAGGATTCATCAATTCATCCCTATACTTATCAATGATTGCCATTTTCAAAATAGTCTCTGGAGCATGAAATCTATTGCAAAAAAGTTTCCACTTCTTTATTAATTGAGCCAACGAAAGGTTTATTATTTCATCTCTTTGCTTATCATGTTCCTTAATCATATTCTTGGGATACCACTTACACAAAAGCGCTTCAAATCCTTTTCTAATTTCCAAGGCAGCTGCAGGATATTGATTTAACTTATACAAATTTAAGGCATCAATATAATGCTTACCTTTTTCTCTAAAACAAGGCTCTGGAAAAGAATTCATACCTATACTTTCTTCAGGCTGATAAAATTCATAACATTTCCAGTTTGCATCTTCATCTCTCAAAGCAACTTCATCTTGAATCAAATAAAAGAAAGCCCTATCATGAGTGAAAAGTATCATTTGATATCTATCAGAATAATCCAACAATATTCTTATTATCAAACGACGATTAGACATATCAAGACTTAACAACAAATCATCTATAAACAGAAGTTTTGAAAAATCAACACCTATATTCGCAAAACTTAAACGCCTATCAACTATCGCTAATCGAATCGCCAAAGCAATACAGCTTAATTTTGCTTCATTGAAAAAAGTACGCAAATGACATATATTGGCACTAATTGGATGAAGGTCCGAATATGTAAGCCGTGCTGTTAAAATGAGTATGGGGCAATAATCATAATCTTTAAGATGGTTAATCAAACCATCGTATGTTACAGATATAGAAACAGGAATATGAAAAATTTCTTTGAGTTTTTTATTTGCTATATTTATTATATCTGTCAACTGAGAATTTATAATATTCTCAAACATTGTACACAAGCCCGAATAAGTTTCCTTTTCATCATTAGAAGCCTCCTGATTTGCCAAATAATCCTGCCATTCTTTTATACACTTCCAACACTCCACTAATTCTTGCGTCTTTCTACGAGAACTATCAGGAAATATTAACTGAATCTGTTTCTTATTATAAAGGTATGGCAATATTTCTTTTTCAAAAGAAGAAAAAATATCATTATCCATACTATTTCTAAAATCAAACAATGATGACAAATAACGATAATTCAAAAAATCACTAGCTACAACAGTTGCCTTCAAAAAAGGATTATTAGACTCGTTATTATCATCTTTGGCCAAAGTGAAGTCATTCGAATGTCCCTCATCATCAGAAAAAGAGATTTTGATGTAGGCTTCTTCATTATAATTCGCAAAGCAGTTTCGTAAATTTTCCGAATTTGCAGAATCAAAATACTTGTTAGTTTCATCTACAGACTTCAAACAACTTTGCAATATTGTATGAAATCCCCAATGAATGGAACTTTTTCCGCTACCATTTTCTCCATAGACCAAGAGATGTTTCCTTTCCAAAGGTAAAGTAAACTCTTTTTTAAAAAACTTGAAATTTTTGAATACGATTTGATCAATTTTCCAACTCATCACTTAATTTCCTTTAGAATTTTTCTTATTACTTCATCAGACACTAAATTTACAAAATTAATAATGTCTTCTAAATCACTAAGTTCTTGTTCGACTCGACTAAGAATTCGATCAGAATTGTTATTCTCAAAATACTTCTGCAATTTTTCGAATAAATTAATATCATGCTCCTTAAAAAACTCGTGGTCATATAACTCTAACGCCAACGCATCTCGAAAATCAACCAATTTCTCCAATAATGGCGAAATTGACTTTTGCTCTATTAGACTTTGTATTTGTTTCTCTAAAAGACCATACTTATCTTGTTTTTGTTTTGAAACATCTATTACTTTAAAATTCTTTATCGAATAATCTTTTATATTATTGTCTATATAAGGGTTGCATTCCTCCCCAAAAAGCTGTTCCTTACCAATACTAGAATTAAATAAGAATGACAGATATTCTGATTCGTATTTATCAGATACTACCAAATAAGAATCTTGTTTGTCATTTTTCTTATTATCTTCCACAAAAAAATAAGTGTTCAAAGGCTTACTCTTCTTTCGCACATTTAAGTGCACATTATATTTATTTGAAAAACTTCCTCTCAAGATTTTCAAATCAGATTTTTGTAACTGACTGTTGTTTTTTTCCTTGCCCATAACTTAAAGCTTTATATGGGAGGATATACCTCCCATAATTTACTCTACAGTATTGCGGGTTATCTCGTAGCAGTACACAAATGTAGAATCATCAGTACCACCACCAGTATCACCTTTCATACCTTTATCTAAATAATATTCCTCAACACGTTGAGCAGTAGACTTATCAATAGCATCTCGATAAATCCACCATTGATCATCTTTTTGAACATTATGTTCAGTAAACAAACGACGTTCTACGTCGTTAGTTATACCCACATAAAAATCAGAATAAAACTCTTTCTGACTCTTTTCTAAATGCGAATCTATCTCCGCAACAATCTGACCAAATGTTTTCTTCATCTTCACTAAATTTAAATTAAACAATAAAAATATCACTGCAAAGAAACGCCAGAAGATTGCAAACTATTTGCATTCTTTTATACAGAACTAAAATTTAACTATTTTTATTTCTTTCTATGATTTTCAATGCTCGTTGCCGAATACTATTTCTTAGAGAAGCAGGTTCTATTATTTCACAAAGATCAGAATAACCTAACAATATTGTCTCAAACTCATAATTTGGAACAAGTTGCAATTCTATGATATAATAATTTTCTCCAAATTCAACAACTTTCTGACTATGATGAATAGGCTTAGTGTAAACATAGTCAGCTGCAGGATGATAAAATTTTAAGCAGATTTTTTCTTTTGCTTTTCCTGGATCAACAGTCACACCAACAACATCACAAAAATAATCATCTATATTCCCTTCATATTCTTGATAAACGAGTTTGTCTTCCAAGGAAATATTTTTAATTCTATCCAAAGGAAACACCTTAATCGAAGTATGCTTTCTGTCTGTTGTTTCCAATCCAACAAGAAACCACCTATTATTATATTGCTTCAACTGATAAGGATGAACTATATGCTCTTTTGTTGTTTTCCCATATTTAGCATATTTCACTCTCAATACTGCTTTAGACACTATTGCTTCAAACAACTTATTAAAGAATTCTATTCCTATAAGCCTTTCATTTTGGGAAAAGCATACAGCATTCCCAACATCACCTTTTATCTGAAAAGCATCTTCAAATCTAACAAAGACTTCATTCATCCATTCAAATTTTGGCAATCCGCTAAAACGATGCAGCATTTGAATCGTATCAGAAAGTAAGGTCATTTCCAACTGACTCATTGGCAAATTACAGATTGAGAAATCAGAATTCGAATAACGATACCAAGCAGAATGCCCATCCATATATTTATTTATTGGAGCTGCATAAAGTGAATCCCGCTTCATATCTTGCAAGTCTTTTCTTACAGTTCTTTCTTCTACTGTTGAACCATCATATTCAAGCAACGCTTTTTGACAAGCTGCTACTAAATCAGGCATAAAATACCTTCTTCTGGTATCTCGCAAGCATTTATCCAAAGCGAGATAACGAATCAACTGATTTTTCGTCTGTGGCATAATTACACTATATTTTTCGGTATCACCTCACATTGCCGATACACTTATGAGGTTGAACTCTCCACCAACTAATGCCTGTGGAGGTTATACCTAATTTGACATTTTTTTTCTTCTTCTCTCCAGCACCTCTGGAGGAAGAAAATAAAGTTTATCCTTCTATCAGTCTTTATGTTTATCAACAAACGACAAAGCAATACTCAGGATTTTTCAACACTTTGCAAGTTCCAAACAATGAGTACATCATAGCTACGAATCAGATAATTCAATGTCTTGAAGATAGTTTATTGTCATGAATATTTTCATAGACTATTTACATTTGTACCCCAGCTTTTCTAATACTTCCATCATCTGATGGATTCTCTGTTTCCAATCACCATGTTTCAATGCCATCTCACGATTTTTATCCACGAGTTCCTGATACTCATCAATATGCTCAAGAATATCCAAGATTTGGTCGTTGGCATGATTTAAATCCAAATGAACTACGGGATCATAGCCGATAATGTCAATTAACTCTTGAGGCGCACGTCCCAAGATGACAACTCCAGACAACATACATTCCCAATATCTCTGGGTTAAAGTATCAATACCTTCAGCCAGTTCTGGCTGATTATCCAAGCGAGTAAGTGCCAAGGTTATTTTAGAATCCGCTAATGCATCTGCCAGCTGTGCGCGAATACTTAGACCTGTCTTCTCGTTTCTACTACTCAAAACTTTTATGGACTTGTCAAATCTTGATGAATTCAATATTCTGCTACATCTTCCAAATTCCAAGTAATCAATAGAACGCTCGGACAATTTCTTCCCAGCATGATAAAGTTCTGTTTCTATAGCCTCTGGTAGATGAAAAATATTTACCAGTGGGCATAATCTCCTCATTTTCTCTGCAGTCTGAGAAGAAGTAAAAAACGCAGTATGCACTTGATGCTTTTTAAACCATCTTGCCATGCTGTCCACATATTTTGGCCAACAATCCCAAATCATAGGAATCACTTCATAACTCATATAATCAGGAAATGTATCAAATCTAAGACTCGCTCCCTCAACAAATCTAAGGCGAGCTTCTTTAGAACTTTGCCTCAAAGATGGTAAGTCCAAGTGGTAGGCTAAACGCTCATAATATTTCTCCAATGGACGTATTGAAGTGACCTTGCCTCCACACTCTTCCCATTTTTGATATACAGCAAGTTTAAAGTTGCTGTTATTTTGATATATAAATGGCTTTACTGCCTTAATTATTTTTCCCATGACATTTTTTATTAATAGTATTTATAGAGTCTATTAGCAGATGCTCTGATTTTTGCCTGATCGCATTCAATTTTTCTTCTTTTGATATAATAGTATCAGAATGAATCAAAGATGCAGAAACTTCAGATTTATAATATACCAACGAGTCCTTTTGGCTCAATGCATTAAGCAAAGTCTGCATTCTACCATCTTCAGACTCCGTATCCTGGACCACAGAAAACAAAGGTTTGTGAAATATAGTCGCAAATGCAGTTCCATGGAAAGATGTTGTTATTACAAAAGAGGCATTTTCCATGAGTTGAAGGAATTCTAATGGTCCAATATGATTCCCCATATAGATGGCATCAACATCAGAAGGATCGACTGCATTTGTTCCAATATAAACCACCTTATAACCCAATTCGTCCTTTACTTTTCTCACAATATCATAAATATGCGGATAAGGATTGTACATATAATCCAAGACGTACACTAAAATATATCGATCTTTTAGATGCAGTTTACCTTTTAATGCCAAAGCATGATATTCTTTGTCTGAAAGCAAAAGAGTTGGATCACAGACAACCTCAGCCTTTTTACCAATCAGATCACACACAATATCTACACCCGATTTTTCTCTCACCAAGATTGTTTCATACTTTTCCAATTCCTCCTTAAATACCTGTTGATATTCTTTCGGTATGGACGAACTTGCAAAAGAACCATAAGATAAACGTACTGAACCAGCAGGAGCAAACTTTAACAAGAAATTGGTGTCCCCTTTTGTAAACTTACAATTCCACACTTGATCACTGCCAGTCATATATACATCAAAATTTTTGTTTTTTTTATACATCAAGTCATTTCTTGTATATTCTCGAAAAGTTGTCCTCAGATATTTCTTATGAAAAAAGAAAAAACGAGTCATAGATGCAGGTCTCCTTAATATCACCTTTGCATAATACTTTAACTTATCATATATATAGCGAATAAAACTTGGCTCATATCCTGCATAAGAATAAATATAATCTATGATTTTATTATCTATTCCATGTTGAAACAATTTATGCTGTAAAGCATAAGCCTGCAGAGCAGAACCAAAGTTTGGAACTCTATGCATTGTTATAATTCCTATCTTCATATTCCTATACTTTAACACTAGTGTCCCGTTTAAACGAGACGACATCTATTTAATTTATTTATAATCAATT
>ENA-OPNP01000208-OPNP01000208.1-human-gut-metagenome-genome-assembly--contig:-NODE-208-length-25679-cov-2.499961_pt1 | contig 25679 bp, 20 predicted proteins | sample MGYA00241539_ERZ501775 | MGnify/ENA primary metagenome ERZ501775 (study PRJEB25962, sample SAMEA2042651) | human gut metagenome | biome: human gut; feature: human-associated habitat; material: faeces... | reverse complement strand
AGCAACGGTGATGACACCCAGCCCGCCGGTCTGGATCAGCAGCAAAATAACTGCCTGACCAAAAGAAGACCAGTAACTGCCGGTGTCCTGTACAACAAGCCCTGTGACACATACCGCTGAAACAGAGGTGAATAGTGCCTCATGAAAAGGAGTCTGTGTACCGGAAACCGAAGAGACCGGAAGCATCAGCAGCAGTGCGCCGACAAAAATGACAGCGGCAAAGCCCAGTACAATTAATTTAAAGGAGGAAAGTCTTTTCTTCCTGTGAACCACTTTTGACATATGTTTAAATTTCTCCTGTATTTATTCTACGTATTATAACATCATCTACATAATAACGCATTTGTGAGGATATACGAATTTACAGTAAAATTTTTGTAAACTATTATGCGTTTGTATCAAAATGCGAAAACAATGGTGGGATTTGTAAGAATTGCAGTTGTAAATATATAATAACGGGGATCAGAATTTGTATGGAAGGTGTGGAAAAAAGAATGGTATCAGAAACTCAAAAGGATACATGTTGATTATTTACAGAATAGAGAGAAAGTTCATCACCTTGTTGTGAAAAATTATATAAACTTATATAGGGTGTAGGAAGTTGTATGAGCAATGCATTTTTTAAAACTTTCCACAGAAGAAAAAACGAAAAATCTGGAACTGGCGAAGGCAGTTTTACAGGCAGAGACCAACAAACAGCTGAAGGATTACCGGATTCCGGCAGAGAAGTACGGCATGCGAATATATAAATCTGTACGAAAAAATTAAAATATGGGACATATGTGGGAAAAAGTTATGAAAAGATCCTGCGAGAAACAGGGGAGTGGACATATGTAAAAAAATTTGATGAAAAAGTCCCTTGAGAGACTGAAAACGGGATGTATACACCAAAAATAAGACAAAAAGTCCCGTAGTGATTTCTAAATGGGACATAATTGCAAAGAAAGTTGCTATATATCCTGAAGAGATAAATTGCCGGGATATCTATGTAAAGAAAAATTTTATATGTCCCAACAGAAGGGAGGTGCGGGATATATGAATTTACTTTTTTCCGATATATCCCATTGTTAAAAAAATATAAAAATTTACTTTACATGAGAATGAAGTTGTGTTTTAATAACGTCATATTAATGCACAGAAAGGAGAGGTTTTTATAACAATTTATCATCAGATTCTTTCGGAGAAGAGAAGGCTTACGAAAGAATTACAACAAATCAGTGAAGAACTATTGCATCTTCCTGATGGAAAAATTATTTGTGTTCACAATGGAAACCGGGTGAAATGGTTTCACAGTGACGGTCACACACAGACGTATATTCCAAAGAAACACAGAGAATATGCACAGCAGTTGGCATACAAAAGATTCTTATTGGAAAAACAGACAGAGTGTAAAAAAGAACTGTATGCATTAGAACTTTATCAACGACATGCAGTTGGTGAAAATAAAAAGTCGGACAGGTTTCTTTCAGAAGATCCGGCATATCAGGAATTGCTCTGTCCATTCTATCAGATGGTTACGCAGGAAGAACTTATATGGAGTGATACTTCCTATCCTAAAAATCCCAATTATCCCGAACAATTGAAGTATAAAAGCTGTAAAAATGAATATGTACGATCCAAGTCAGAAGCATTGATTGCAATGAATTTGTATATGAAAAAAATTGCATACCGTTATGAGTGTGAATTAAAAATCGGGAAGGCAGTGTTTTATCCGGATTTTACAATTCTTCATCCGCTGACAGGAAAAGAAATTTACTGGGAACATTTTGGGAAGATGGACTTGCCTGAATATGCAAAGAATGCCGCGGATAAGTTACATATGTATGCGAGAAATGGGATATATCCGGGAGATCGGCTGATTACAACATATGAGACTATGGAGCAGCCGCTGGATACTGCAATTGTGCAAAAGTTAATTACTTATCATTTTAAATAATTCTGAAAGGCAGGAAAATGAGAGTATTTTGCTCTGGAAATTTATATACAGGGTATGTTGATAAACAAATAAGTATCATCTGATAAAGATTTTGTGGCGGTATTAAAAGGTGGGACATATGCCAAAAAAGGCAAGGAAACCTCCCACAGAAATCCGAAAGCAGGACATATGCAAAAAAAGGCGAGGAAACCTCCCACAGAAATCCGAAAGCAGGACATATGCAAAAAAGGCGAGGGAACCTCCCACAGAAATCCGAAAGCAGGACATATGCAAAAAAAAGGCGAGGGAACCTCCCACAGAAATCCAAAAACGGGACATAATCAGAAAGAAAATCTGCATATGTCCCAACAAAAGGAAAATGTGGGACATAGTCGAAAGAAAAAGCTCCATATGTCCCACATCCTAATTTAAGTTTACCTGAAATAAAATTTGAATAAAGTTTGTGAAGTGATGGTGTAAGTTTTTCAATTTTTTGCGATGGTCAATAAATCAGCCACCATTTTTACAAGGTTTAATCAAACTCAAGTTCTTCATCTGCAGATTCTGAAACATACGTTTTGTGAATATACCGGTTCATTAAATTTTTCGGAACAGAGATGTCTTCTTTTATCAGTAAATCCAGTCATACAGGGGACGTATGATATAAAAAGTCTTGCGACCTTCCAATAAAGACTGCGGACCTAATGGGTCAGCAGTTCTTCATAAATCCCCTTTGTCTGGGTATCGTCTACACCGCCCATATAGTAAGTTTTCCCATTTGCGGAAAATTGGAGAAACGCATCATTTTTTGGATTTAAGAAAACATTGACATCCTCCCCTCCGGAGATGGTAAATGTGCCTTTTTCCAATGTATCCATGCTGGTGCCGTATGTTCTGGTCCAGTCTGGCAGATCACTTGCGGTAAGAAGTGTGGGATCTTTGATTTCACTAAGCGGAATCTGATAATCTGTTTTCAGATGCTGTGCACATAGTGTGTGGTTTTGGATCACCAGATCAATGGGAGTAAATTCCTCCTGAATCAGCCATATGCATAACAGAGGGCAGGAAAGCATCATAATGGCACTGAAAATAGTAAGTCCTTTTCCGAGGGATGTGGCCATATTTACCGTTGTCCCGATGCCGACGCGCTGTTCTACCATCGTATGGGGATCGGATGGATTGTAGTAGAGGATGCCGCCGATCCAGTTTCTGTCATCATTTTCATCGCTGGTCAGATTCCGTTTTTGTGCATAGCTCCGGTCAATTTTTTTCAGCTTTATCATGCAGAAAATGCACAGCAGGAGTAAAAGCAGTGTATAAACAATCATGCCGGCGATGGAACATATTCCCATGTGTCTGGCAGACAGGGTAAGGATCTCCAGAAACAGGATCAGTGCCGTGTTCAGCCAGCAGGAGATCAGCCAGAAGTTCTTCCAGAGGTTTTTCTTTGCGCGTGCATAATTGATATTCACGTCACTGTCCGTACTGATGACGGAAACCGGCTGGCGGTCTATCCATACAGCTGCAAGCCAGAAGACCAGCCCGCAGGAGGCACCGATCAGACAGGAAATCCCAAGCCCGCTGGACTTTGGAAGCAGCAACAGGGCACTTGCAATACTGATGATATTTGGCAGGAAAAACGGGAGAAACCGGACTTTTCTTACGGAGCCAGCCTGTTTTAATTCCACATAATGTTCTGGCTGCCGGTCTTCGTACAGATGGTTTTGCGTTTTCCATGTTTTCAACCGGTGATTCGCACGCATGATCGGCAGGGAAAGCAGAAAAATCGCTGCCAGAAGCCAGAACATCCAGATGGTAAGCTGAATGGACATATGGGAGGTCAGCAGACTTACAAATGGAACAATCGCAAGGAGAATGGCGTAGTAACGCATTTCCTTTTTAAATTTTTGCCGGATGTCTGCGACGGTGGCATCTTTTATCCATTCTTTTTTCATGTTTACGGCAAACAGGCGTCCGTTCTCATACTTGTTTTGTGTGGAAAATAAAAACAGCATGATAAAGACGATCGGATACATGGTTGCAAAAAAGATAATATTCATAATCATAACAATCACCCCTTATAGATGCGTTTGCATAAGTCGAAAAATTCTGTCTGCGTCATGCCGCTTACTTTCGCTTCGGAAATGATCTGGCGCAGCAGTTCCTGGGATTTTTCCGACAATTCTTTATTCGTTTCAAATTCCTGCCGCACGCGGGCACCGCTTCTGCGGTCGGTGTAGATGTAGCCCTCCTGTTTTAAGAGGGTGTAGGCTTTGCTGACGGTCATGGAGTTGATACCGATCTCCTCTGCCAGTGCCCGCACGGTGGGAAGCTGTTCGCCCGGAGCAAGCCGCCCGTCCGAAATGCCGAGCACGATCTGATTGCGGATCTGTTGGTAGATCGGAATCTCGGAGGCATCATTGATGGAAATTACCATGTTTTCTCCTTCCATAAATATCATACAATATTTTGTATTAGTTACAATAATACAAACAATACAAAATGTCAAGTAAAACAAGAAGGAATCTCAGGCATTGAAAAATAAATAAAAAAGTGCATAATAGGTTATAGAAGAAAGGGAAATTATTCTATGAAAAAATCAATGATCTATCGCGTATTGATCTATATTGCAGGATTATTAATCCTGGCGATGGAATCGTACAGGCGATTGCGGATTGTATTCACAGAAGTGTCGGATTTACGAAGAACTGTTTTGATGTGCTCAACGTGACAATTACGATTGTGATCAGTCTGGTCTGCACCGGGCGGCTGCATGGTATCGGGATCGGAACGGTGCTTGCCGTGATCCTTGTAGGGCGTACGATTGCGGTCTTTAATCATTTTACAAAGGAAAAACTGACGGCACTTGCCGGAATCGAGGAGTAAACAGGCGGTTACTTTTCCAGTGGAATTACTGCAAACGGGGAGCGTTCCCTGTTGTAGGTATGCAGTAAACCATCTGGAAAATTTCAAATCATTTGCGGAATCAGCTTTCCGCATCTGCATTTTTGTATGCAGTAAACCATCTGGAAAATTTCAAACCGCAATCTACATAATCAATTCTAAAAATATTCGTTTTCTATATAGTATAAAATAATCAGGAAATTCTCAGGAGAATAATTATTCAATCAATTTCATTTCAGTTTTCGTGAGCTCAAGTCAGGGCATATTTCAAGCGTGGTGGTGACGAAAATAAGACTATACTATTGAATCAGAAGCATCTGATACCCATCTTGTACTATCTTTTTTGGTCAGTCAGTTGTTATATATATTAGAATAAACGTTTATGCATTACAAAATGAGGAAGGATGGCAACTTGAATGATGTTATTTTAATCTTGCAAATGAAACAAGGGGATGAACAAGCCTTTGATAAGTTTGTGCGGAAGTATTATGGAGATATTTTGTCTTATTGTAAATATCATTGTTTAGATCAGACAGAAGCGGAAGATTTAACACAGGAAACCTTTCTTCGCTTTATGAATAATATACAATCCTATCAGCATATTGGAAAAGCAAAGAATTATCTTTATGTGATAGCAGGTAATCTTTGTAAAAATCACGTAAAGAAATGGAAGGCAGATTGTGTAGAGAAGGAAGTATTGGAAAGAAAACTGATTTCAGATGGTGGTATCCCAAAGCAGGAAAAACAAATATATGTGAAACAAGCACTTGAACAGATGAATCCAGAACTAAAAGAAATTATTATAATGTTCTATTTTCAAGACTTTAAGTTAAAGGAAATTGCAGACATATTACAGATTGGATTACCACTTGTAAAGTATCGACACAAAAGGGCAAAAGAAGAATTAAAAAGATTATTGGGAGAGGAGGATTCTCATGAACCTGGAAAAGATGATGGAAACATATAAAAGAGAAAATAGTGTTACTCCGAGGGAAGAAAAGATTTTAGAAACGATACAGAAATCCAAGGAGATTGTGATGGAAGTACAGTCTGAAAATACAATGAGTTATACAGAATTCCTTTTTTCACAGTTTCGGTTGATTCGAAAGAGATGGTGGATGTTACAGGCGATGTTGCTTGTTTTGGTATTTCTAATTATGCCATCTCTGAAGGACACAACTTATTTTATGAGAATGCTGGGAGTTGCTTCAGTGTTTTTTATAGTGATGATTATTCCTGAGTTTTGGAGAAATAAGGAGAGTAACTCTTGTCAAATAGAGGTAACTTGTTTGTTCTCTTTAAGACAGATTTATTCCGCAAGGATATTCCTGATAGGGATTGTTGATATAGTTATGCTCACAATCTTTTTAACAGTAGCCTGTATCAATATGAAAATGCAGTTTACAGATTTGTTAGTACAGTTTTTATTCCCTATGGTTATTGCAGCGGGTATCTGTTTTGCAATGTTAAACTGTAGTCTGCTGAATGAAGCAACATCTATAGTAGGTTGTTTTTTATGGGGGGGGATATGGTGGGGGATTACGATGAATAATGCTATTTATGGCAATATTGTTGTTCCTATATGGATTATGCTGTTCGTATTTGCAATATGTTTTTTGTTTTGTGCAGTATATAAGACGATACATGGTTGTAATCGTTTTTTGGAGGTAAGTTGTTATGAAATTACAAATGGTTAATGTTACAAGAAAGTTTGGCGATTTTTGTGCAGTAGATGATTTGAATTTAACGATAACCAATGGTGTATATGGACTATTGGGGGTGAACGGTGCAGGTAAGACGACACTCATGAGAATGATTTGTACCTTATTGCCACCGACAAGTGGCAAGATTTTATGTGATGGAAAAGATATTTTCAAAATGGATGGAGAGTACAGAAATTTACTTGGATATTTACCACAGGAATTTGGATTTTATCCGGATTTTACAGTAAAGGATTATCTAATGTATATTGCCAGTTTAAAGGGAATCCGTTCTATGATAGCAGGTAAAAGAGTAAAAGAATTATTAGAACAGGTTGGTCTTGCCAAAAGTGTTAATAAAAAGATGAAAAAACTCTCAGGCGGTATGAAACGTAGAGCAGGAATTGCTCAAGCAATGCTAAACAATCCAAAGATTCTTATTTTGGATGAGCCTACAGCCGGACTTGATCCCACGGAAAGAGTGCGTTTTCGTAATCTGATTAGTGAGCTGTCAGAGGAGAGAATTGTTATTTTGTCAACGCATATCGTTTCAGATGTAGAATATATTGCAAATGAGATTTGGCTGATGAAGGAAGGACAGATTGTACAACAGGGAGATCTGGATCATATGCTTGCTTCTATGCAGGAAAATGTATATGCGTGTGAAGTATCGCAGGCAGAAGCAACTAAAATGATGAAACAATTTAAGGTGTCAAATATGAAGGCAGAGAGGGGAATGGTGGAATTGCGTATCATTGCTGATCAACCGCCTATTCATGGAGCATCTGTGGTGGAGCCAACATTAGAGGATGTGTTCCTATATTATTTTGGAGAAAAGGGTGGTGAAATGGAATGATATGTTTTGAAATTAAAAAAATTTTTTCTAAAACTATTAGCAGGATATCGCTGATCGTGTTGTTATTCTCACTTGTTATATCCTGTTACTTTGCGATTACAAATATTACGTACATTGACAACCGAGGGGTATCGCACACGGGAATAGCGGCAGCCAGAAACCTGCGGAAAGAAAAGCAGAGATGGGAAGGTGTTTTGGATAAAGCAGCATTACAGGCAGTTATAGATGAATACAGAAAGGTAAATGAAGAATATCCAATTCGTCAGGGGGACTATACAGCCAATTTGCTACATGATTCCAAAGTGCAAGGCTTTTCAGAAATTAAAGATATGATTAATATGGGATTTTGTGAGTTTCGAGATTTCAACTACTATCGTATTGATTCTGTATCGAAAGATGAGGTTGGTAAGTTATATGAAAATCGAGAAAAAAGTTTGGAAAAATGGCTAAGTTCTGAAGAAACCGAAGATTTATTTAATAAAAAAGAAAAAGCTTTTTTGTTAGAACGATATCATCAGATGAAAACACCATTATATTATGAAGATTATGATGGCTGGAAATCAGCATTACACTATGCGCAAACAATTGTTATGTTAGTTATGCTTGTATCTGCATTCCTGGTGTCAGGTATTTTTCCAAATGAATTTAGCTGGAAAGCGGATTTCATATTCTTCTCGACAAAATACGGAAGGGATAGGGGAACGAGAGCTAAGCTTATAGCAGGGCTTATAGTAGTAACGGCTATTTATTGGATGATTATTGCTTTATATTCAGTCATTGTATTAGGCTGTCTTGGTTTTGATGGTGGAAATGTTATGATACAGACGGGATTTTGGTACTGGAAGTCCTTCTACAATATTACTTATATGCAATTATATTTACTCACGATTGTATCGGGATATATTGGAACATTGTTTTGCTTGCTATTGTCTATGCTTATATCAGCGAAAACACACACAGCAGTAGTGGCGGTTACAATTCCATTCGCCATTTTGGTTTTACCATTATTTTTATCAAATTTCCATTTCTTAAAGGGCACATTAGGAGTATTTCCTGATCAACTATTGCAGATTAATGAGATTATCAATATTTTTAATTTGTATCAAATTGGTGGGAAAATTGTTGGTTCAATTCCAATTATGATGGTAATATACCCCATTTTAAGTGTGACGTTATTGCCAATTATTTATTGTACTTATCATAAAACAGAGATCAAATAGATGAAACGGAAAGATTATTGTTGGGCATGAACAGGAAAATAAAGACCGGGCAGATTATGGAAAGCAGACTTTAAAGCAGCTTTCAAAAGGTATTATTTTTTGTATGGATAAAGACAGCATAGCTGCTGAATATGCTCTCGGGGGTTTGTCCAACAATATTTTTGCTTCACGCTATATTTCTTATATTCCAAATAAAGGGCAGTTAATCGCACAGATAGAAGCTGTTTTGAATGAATGGAATAAAGTAGAAAAGGGGTTGTAAAAATGCTGGATAAAGTATTGCTTATAGAAGCAAATACATCCTCCAGTCTGATCACATATGAACTCAAAATCCCAAAAGATTTGCAGAATTACCGGAGGATGAGATAATGCAAAAATATGCAGGAACAATTATAACCTGGCTGATATGTCAGAAGGCCATTCAGGAATGGGATAGAGAATTATATACATATGCACTTTATAATATGGTACTACTGATAATTCCTTTAGGATTAACAGTCATCTTTGGAGAGATTATTGGTAATGTTAAGCAGGGGATTGTAATGATACTTCCATTTAGTAAGCGATGAATAACACACCGCCTACCCAAAACAGTAAACGACTACCATTTACTTTAGGTTTTCCCTGCTATCTACATGGCAGGGGAATTCTGTTTTCCGGGACATTGGATTCCACATCAATGATCCCCGAACACTGCTCTTTGATAAATTCACTCCATGGCATCAGCTGTTCTATACCTGCGGACGAGTTCATATAATCCGGCATATACAGCAGTACCATATAGAGATATTGGAAAATATTCAGATTGTTTGCTTTTGCTGTTTCCACAATGCTGTACATTACCGCACTTGCCCCAGCTCCAGCTTCTGATGTATGGAACAGGAAGGCTTTCCGCCCAACGGCATAACTTTTGGCTTTCCGTTCCGCACGGTTGTTTGAAATTTCACACCGGCCATCTATCATATAGTTCATCAAGGTATCATGATGATTTTGGGCATAGTTCACCGCTTTCCCAAGCTTGCTTCCGCCAGTTGGATGCAGTGTGCCAAGCCAGTTCCAGAACTGTTCCCATACAGGCTGTTCCAGAACGGTTCTTTGTTGTTTTCGTTCTTCTGCCTCCAGTTCTTTTAATATGCGCTCCAGGTAGAAGAGCTTATTGCAATACAGCAGTCCAATTTCTGCCGGGAGCAGCTGTTCCAGCTTCTCTTCATCCGGAAGACCGGTATCCTCGATCGCTTCATCAGAGTTAACATCCAGAAGTTTCAGCTTTTTACGTCTGGCTGCCGGGACTGCTTCAAAGAACTTACGTCTTGCATGTGCAAGGCAGCAGACCAGTATGACATCTTCAAGCCTGTTGTAACCCTGATATCCGTCACACTGTACCATTCCATGGAATCCTTCCAGAAATTCCTGCACACAGGATCCTTTCCGGCTTGGCTGGTAATCATAAAGGACAATCGGTGTAAGACCATCATTTCCGGTTGTATATAACCACATATAAGAGGTCTGTTCCGCCGTACGTCCCTTTTCCCGCAGCACCTGACATATTGTCTCATCTGCATGTATCAGGTCCCGCTTTAAAAGTTCTTCATGCAGCCGGTCATAGATCAGATAGAAATAGTTTTCTGCCGTATAAATGATCCAGTTCGCCATGGTTTCCCGTGGCAGGGTAAATCCCAGCTGGTTCATCAGAAATTCCTGACGATAGTAAGGCATTGCCATGCCGATCTTTTCCATTGCAACATATGCGACCATGGATGGGGAAGCCGGGCTGTGTGGAATCAATGCTGTAGGTATCCTGGATTCAGCAAATGTCCCGTCACCATCTTTTCTGCATTCCGGGCACTGCCATTTCTCCTGATAATAGTGGATTCGTTCCACCTTTGCCGGGGTGATCCGTAGTTCTTCACGGACAAACATTTCCGTCACATACTCCATCTTGGAATTACAATAAGGACAATACTTATCTTCTTCCGGCAGGGGGATGACTTCCTTATGGATCGGAAGATTTCCATACTGGTCTTCACGTGTTGCTTTCGCTTTGCGTGTTGTCCGTTTGTGGCTTTTGACGATTGTTGTCACAGTTTCTTCCGTTTTCTTATTCTGTTTTGTCTTCTCACTGCCTGTACCAAAGAGTTTCCGCTGGAATTCATCCAGTGTTTCCCTGAGACCGGCAATTGTATCTTTCAGGTCATTGATGGTTTCCTTCAGTTCTGTGATGGTTTCGTCTTTTTCATCTAACCGTTCAGAAAGCATCTGGATCATAAGGTCCTTCTGCTTCATCTCACTGTTAAAAAGTATGTCCTGTCCCTTTGAATCCACGGTGAATCCCTCCCTCTTTTTTCGTTACCTTTATTGTACGAAAAGGAAGGCATGGTTGCAAATGCCGTCCAAAATCAGACTGGCATTATGCCGAAAGCCAGATAGTTCCTTTTTTTCTCAAAATCAGCCAGTTTCCGGGATTTTCCGTAAAGTTATGCACATCATGATGATGTCATGCTCAACTATCCCCGGACAACGCACCCCATGATTTCACATCTGTGGATATCTTTCGCCAACAGCCTGCTCCGGCTGTAGAAAAATTTTTCAAAATCTACATATTGCACAAATCAGTAATCCCTGTCTTTCGCAGGCTGTATCGCTTTCGGCTGGTCAATGGAAAGTCCTTCCATCAGCCAGCGGAATTCCTGCCTTGTCAGGGGTCTGACTTCTGAAGCATTGCGTGGCCATTGGAATTTTCCATTGTCCAGGCGCTTCTGCAGGAGTACAAATCCATCCCGGTCAAAATAGAGGGCTTTCATCGTATTCTTTTTGCGTCCACAGAACAGAAAGACCGCATTGGAGAACGGATCCATCTGGAAATTGTCACGGATGACTGCCATGAGTCCGTCAAAGGATTTTCTCATATCAGTCCTTCCTGTAACCAGATAGATTTTCTGTACTCTGGACAGATCACCGATCAAAGTTTCCGCAGGGCAGATATCGTATGATAGATCACATCCCTGCCTGCATGATTATTGATTGCAACTTTACAGCCGTTTATGATAACTGTCAGTGCTTCGCCTTCTGATGTTGCATCTGTTGACAGCAGTCTGACTGGATTTGATATCGGTATATGCGATTCTTCTGTAATGGAAAGTGGTACGATTTCATGTGTGGCATCCACGATTAGCCTGTCTGTCTCCGGAATTATACATGATTTCTTTCTCAGCCTTGTGACAGTATTATAAAACGTATTGATAGAGATATCATTCTGCTCACACCAGACACGGTCAGAAAATCCACTGTTGCGACATTGCTGAATCATCCATCTGGAAATTGTCACGGATGACTGCCATTCTTCGTCTGTTCTTCTCTTATTACGCATAAGCTGCTCCTCCTGTTAGCTAAAGTAGTTAAACACCGTAAACGGCTACCTTTGCTTAAGAAAAGAAGAGTGATACGTCCGCATCCAGATCTGAAAATAGATAAAGTAGTCGTTTACTGTTTATTGACTGTATTATCCCAAATCTTCAATTAAATTTGGAACGGTATGTTATTCATCGCTTACTCCATTTATAACCCTTCGGAAATATAGTGGAGGTTATCACGCAAAAACGCCCTTGAGATGTATGATTATTTCCAGTTTGTTATTGTTCCTGTGCATTAAAATTATTTTTGAGTTATCTTGCAACTGGAAACTATTGATCGTTACGGCAATCATGGGAGGAAGTCTGATAATCTTTAGTCCTGTAGAGGCAGGATTACAGATTCCGTGTTTGATAAAACAATTAACTTTAGTCAAAAATGGAAGAAAAATATTGTTTCGGTTGTGAAATATTGAAATTAACGAATGAAAGTGGCTAAAAAACTAACCACTGATTTCACATGAATAGGTAATTGCGAAACACGTTCTCTCTATTTTACTGAATTTCTTCTCCATTTTCATTTAAAAACTTGTATTGTATATCATAATCAGATGGAATATTTGACATGTCCAAATAATATACAAATGGAATATTATTAATTTCTATATTTTTGGTTATATCAGCTCCATTTCGTGGCGATATTACAGCCTGTATTGTACTAACATTTTCATTATTGCAGACTATGATATATCCGGTATTCAGTTTACCTAACCTTAATTGCCATCCTATATCATTCAAGGAAATGGCATTTTTATATTTATATTTTCCATCCTGATTTTTGGAAAACTGTGCTGCATAATAATGATATGTTTTGTCGTTTTCCCCTGTCATTCCGACAACTATGGTAGTATCATTATCTACAATACGGCCACACTCTATCATATCAACTTCAGCAGATATATTTTCTTTTTCTTTCACAACATCTAACATTTCATCAGGTGTACTCACTTTTTTTCCGCAAGCAGCAAGGCATATCGCCAAAGAAAGGATAAGTAAAACGGTTACTTTTTTCATCTTATTCCTCCGTTATCATTGTGATTAAATTACTCTTTTTCGTAACATTCATTATCTATATAGTATAAAAAAATCAGAAAGTTTTCAAGAGAATAAAATTATCAAAATTGATAGAAAAATGTTGTTTTGGTCGTAAAATCTTGAAACTTGCGTAAAATAGTTGTAATTTGTATATCTTTATGTTATTATCCCACTATAACCTAAAACTATAATCTTAGTTTATACTCAAAAAATATTATCAATGTTAACGATGAAAGGGGAAAATATGGAGGAACTGACTACAGCGGAATCCATGGTGATGAAAACAATCTGGGATCATCCCCATGAAATGGCACTACAGGAAATTATGAAACTGACAAACGAAACATACGGGAAAGACTGGAAATCCCAGACCGTATCAACTTATATTGCAAAGCTGGTGAAAAAGGGCTTTCTAAGGATGAACCAGAGCGGGCGCAATGCCACATATGAGATCATAATACCGGAACTTTCCTATCAGCAGGAGCAGAGTCGCAAATTTGTAAAATTCTGGAACCGTGGATCGGTTGCACAGTTTTTAACTGCTTTTTATAAAGATCATAAACTTACCAAAGAGGAAATAGAGGAGTTGAGAAAAAGCATTGATGAACTGGATCAATAATTTGTTTTACATGGGGCTGTTTACTGCACTTACAGGCAGTATGGCATTTGCGGTATATGCAGTTGTTGCAGGCGTTTTGGATGGGTTAAAAAAATACCGCTATATATATGGGCTGTTGTTTGTGGTGTTACCGTTCTGGCTGTTTCCGGGGCTGTTTCTCCTGTTGTATGTCACGCATTACCGCAAAACGGGGGAGACACTGTTTATCAAGGGACACCTGTTTGAACTGACACCTATGATTGCGCACATAGAGTGTGTGGCGGCAGTGGTCTGGCTGCTTGGTGCAGCAACGGTTCTTGTGCTTCATCTGGTTCGTTATTACCGGGTGGAACATTACATAAAAAAGCACCGGATGCCGGCGGAAAAACGGCTGCAGCTCGTTGCGGCAGGGACAAAGGAGCGTTTAAAGATCCGGGGAAATGTAGAAGTGTATTGCTGCTATGGTATTTCTTCCCCGATGGTGCTGGGGCTATTTCATAAATGGATTGTATTGCCGGTGAGGGATTTTTCTCCGGAGAGTCTGCAGATTGTGCTTACGCATGAGTTTGTACATGTGCGGCAGCACATCCTGACGTTGAAATGTGTGGGCAGAGTGCTGGAAGATTTATTCTGGTATAATCCGCTGATCTATATTTTCAATCGCAGGCTGGATTTCTGGTCGGAAATGGCATGCGACATGGAATGCTGCCGTGATTCCGAAAATGTTTTTTCTGTCGGACAGTATTTTCGTGCAGCACTTGAACTGCTTACGGAAGAGACCCGTCCTCTCGAATTTCCGTTTTCCATGTTTGGGGCGCAGAATCATTTACAGGAGCGTATCCGCCGGATGAAGCAGTACCGAAAACAAAAAGAGATGAAACCACTGGCTGTTTTGGCAAGTTTTATTCTGGTTTTTCTTGGCAGTATCTGCTTTACCTGTGGAGCCGGCGTCGGTACACAAAAAGCTGTACAAAAAATCTATGCAAAGACTGTACAGCAGAAAAAAGTGAATGTACAGATGGAGGTTATGGACAATCAGGTCTGCTATGCGACGCAAATAGAGACAAATCCGGATGCCGGACACAGTTATATGGTAAAGGAAGAACCGTATGATGTTTATAAACAGGCAGTTATGGATGCATTTCCTGAGGATATTACAGAGGATAGCATAAAACTTTCCGCAGAGATTCCAAAACAGACGTTATGCAAATGGGCGGTTAAAGGAAAACCACAGAAAATCAGCATCACGGTCGATACCATCCGCGCAGACAAAACAATTTGTGTGGGTATTCTGACATCCGCCCATAAACGGGTCTATATTGAGGCAAATGGAGAGGTGGAACAGTTATTTGAAACATCCGACAAAGAATTTATACGGAGTGTTTTTATAGAAAATACGGATGTAGATACGGTTAAGATTTCCGGGATTGCTACAATGTTAAGCGATTCAGAGCAGAATGCAGGAAATACACAGCGATAGAAAATCAAAAATTGTAATTTTTTGTATGAGGTAAGTATGGAGTTATATCATGCAAGTAAGAGAGCAAAAAGACAGATATATTTTTTGCTCTCTTTTTGCTGTATCGAAAATTTAAGACAAAAATAAAAAGAACAATTCAAAAAACATGGCATATTGATGTCAAAAATCTTCGGATAAAATAAACATGAAACGGATGTCAATAAATATAAAATTCGGAATATGTAGGGAGGCGTATTGCTATGAAACATAAAAACATTAAAATTGCACTCAGTGTTTTTCTTACAGCATTTGCATTTGGGTTAAATATTACAGGAATATCACCGGTTTTGGGAGTCCTGAATACAAAATATCATGCATATGGGACCAGTATGGTTCAGATGCTTCAGACACTGCCATATCTGTTTATCATGGTGGGATCTTTTTCAATTGGATGGCTAACGACAAAGATCAGCAAAAAAAAGATTATTATGGCAGGATTGCTTATCATAGGTGTGTGTGGCATAGTTCCGTTTTTTACTGAAAGTTTTACCATTTTATTTATATCAAGACTGCTGATAGGATTTGGCTTTGGAGTGACAGGACCATTGAACACAGCGGTTGTTGCGGATTTTATTGAACCTGAACACAGAGCCGGATTTATGGGACTGCATGTGGTTGGAATGGGCGTAGGAGCCATGCTTGGCAATTTAATTGGAGGAATGTTTGCAGGAATTGGTTATAAATATTTTTATCTGGTTTACCTTATTGCATTTTTCTCGGCTTTCGGTGTGGCGGTTAACCTGAAGGAAACGGCACCGTTAAAAGGAGAGAAAGTATCTGACATGAAAATGACAGGAATTGTCTGGTTACTTTCACTGACTTCTTTTGCACATACATTGTTTATTAATGCGTATAGCACCAATATTGGGATTTATCTGGCAGATAATATTACATCAGATACAGGCACAACAGGTATTGTGACAGCGGTGAATTCTGCTTTTGCATTGATTTGTGGGATGACATTTTCCAAAATATCCGGCTTGTTAAAAGAATATACACTTCCGGTTTCCATTTTGATTGCGGCAGTGGGATATGGTATTTTATTTTTGGTTCCTGGAATTGCCGGAGTGTATATTGTAAGTGCCCTGTGTGGAGTTTCTCTAAGCTGTTTTATGGCAATTGCAAGCTATCTGTTGTCAATATCAGTCAAAAAAGATGCGGTGGCCAGAGCCAGTGGTATATTTTCTATTGTTGGTGGAGTAGGAGGATTGATTGCGCCTGTATTTATGGGAAAAATTGCATCTGCGGTCTGGCATGAAAATACGCCGGAGAATCAGTTTACAATTGCTTTTTGGGGAATGTTGATAATTGGAGTAATTGCGTTTCTGGGAGTCATCCGAAAGAAAAAGAAATTTTTGGAAGCATAAAGATAATACTGAAAATATAGGGGAGAGCAAAAAAAGCAGGCTTATTTTTGCTCTCTTTTTTTATGCGGAACAAAAAATAGCAAAATTTGTGTATGAAATCATACATATCAAAATAGAAGATTGAAAGAAAAGAAATATAATTAAGAATGATGGTATGGGATACACGAAAGGGACAGCTATGGAAAACATAAGAAAATTAATGCAGTTTTATTTTTTAACAGAATCAGGAACATCGGATCATTATCATCAGAATCCGGAATTGTTTTATATTTTAAAGGGAACACTGGAAGTAAAAATTGACGATAAGGTGTATGAACTCCGGCAGGAAGATATTGTTTTGATTAATGCCAATAAACGTCATACAATGACCGGAAAAGAGGGAATTCTTGCAGCAAGATTCGAAATTGATTTCCACTTACTTGCCGAATATATGGGAACAATGCAGCTTCTGTTCTGGTGCAATACTATAGTGGATAAAAATGCCGCATATGATGAACTGCGAAAGGTATTGGATCAGATTCTTGCCAGATATTTTGAACGGGATGAAAAAGGTGCATTTGATCTGAATGCACTGTACTTTCAGGCTGCCCATATTCTGACAAGCAATTTTTTGATTAATATGGATGATTCCAGATTTGAAAACTGGGATTCACAAAACCGTATCCGTATCAAAAATATACAAAACTACATACAGGCAAATTACCAGAGCCAGATCAGTCTGAATGATCTGGCACAACGCTTATATCTGTCAAATGCTTATTTGTCAAAATATATAAAGAAGAATCTTGGAATGACATTTATCGAATATCTGAATAATGTCCGGTTATTCCATGCAGTGGATGAAATACTTTATACGGAAAAAAATATAACACATATTGCGCTTGATAACGGATTTCCTACATCAGCGGCATTTACAAAAGCATTTCGGGAGAGCTATCATGAAGCACCAAGCGAATACCGGCGAAAAATGCAAAAGATAGAGCAGGAAGAACATGATGAAAAAGAATTAAACGAAAAAAACAGAGACCGGATCATTTCCTATCTGCGCATAAGAGAAAAGGGCGAAATACCGGAGGTTTCGTCAGAAGAACTGTGTGATGTGTACGCAGATAAATCGGAAAAACATACTTCATGTACTTACAGAGCGTGTAATATAGGAGATGTATATTCAATACTCCAGTCGGATGTGCAGGAGCAGATTAAGTTAATCAAAAAGCGAACGGGAATGCAATATATACGTATATGGAATATTCTGTCTAAAGAATATTGCTTTGATGAAAATGACAGATATAATTTCAGAAAACTGGATCAGGTATTGGATTTTTTACTGGAAAATGATATGCGGCCATATATGGAGTTAGGAAATAAACCGTCCCTTTTTATGTATACACCGGAACGTTCGGTCAAGCAGGAAAAAACGGAGAAAGCAGAACAATATAAATATGAGATTTTTTGTAAAATTATACGTGAATTATGTATTCATCTGGTAAACAGATACGGAGAAGAGGAAATAGAGAAATGGTATTTTGAGTTCTGGAATGATCCTTTCTTAAACATATGCGAAGAAGATGGTGCTTATTATCAATATTTTGATGTCATTTACACAAATCTGAAAGCGATCTCCAATAATATTAAGGTTGGAGGTGCAGGAATTATATTGGGATATGAAACATGTATCTGCAATAAAATTTTTGGTATTTGGAAAAACAGGGACATCCATCCGGATTTTCTGTCGTTTTGTTCGTATCAGTATATTGCAGTTATTGAGAACGGGCAGAGATATGGAAGAAAATCCATTGACGAAAATTATATGAGTAATCAGATAGAAATTATGAAAGAAGTTATAAAAGAAAGCGGTTTGAATGTACCGGAATTACATATTGACGAATGGAATTTTACCGTTTCCAACAGAAATGTTATCAATGACAGTTGTGAACAGGCAGCCTATATTATAAAAAACTGTATGGATGTCTCCGACAGGGTTAATCTTATGGCATACTGGCACGCACTGGATACTTATTCTTATTACTATGACACGGATTGTGTTTTAAATGGTGATTCCGGTCTGATTACAGGAGATGGAATATGTAAACCATCGTTTTTTGCATTCTGGTTTTTAAATAGAATACAGTCAAATTTATTAAAAAAAACAGCACATGCCATGGTTACAGGAAACGGACGTAACAATTATACGATAGTATGCCACAATTATAAAAAGCTGACATCAAGATATGTGTTTTCGGAAGAAAATGAGATTGAGATTGAAAATATCAATCAATATACCGATGATGAAGACTCTCTGAATCTCAAATTCTGTTTTCATAATATAAAGAATGGAAAATATCAGATTAAACAATATTATGTAAACAGGAAGAATGGTAGTGTGCAGGATTTGTGGAGACAGCTGGGATATTCGAGGGAACTGGAAAACAGTGAAATTGATTATCTTAAGAGTGTGTCGATGCCGGGAATGAAAATGGAAACCGTTCAGGTGAAAAATGGAATTTTAACGCTGGAGAATATAATTATGCCACAGGAAATACGGATGATAGAAATTCTGTATCGATATAGTTATCCGGAATAAGGGAACAAAAAAATATATATATTTTTTGCTGTGATAAATTACGGAACAAAAAATACAGCAAAATAATGTATCATGACAGAGAAAAACACGGAAAGCGAATAAAGGCGATTAATAATAAACTGTACCTATCAACCGAGAAAAAGAGATGGAGGAAAAATATGAAGGTATTAGGAATTTCTTTTGGAAGAAAAAATCAGCGGAGTGATGTTTTGGTAAAAGAAGCATTATTTGCAGCAAAAGCGGCGGGAGCGGATGTGCAGTTTATTAACACGCTTACATTAAACATAGGACACTGCAGAGCCTGTGATTATTGCAGTCGTATGAGGGACAAGGGTGAAGTTGAAATTCACTGTTGTATGAAAGACGATTATCACATTCTTGAGGAAGCATGCCTGGAAGCAGACGGCATTATTATTGCAGCTCCGGTCTATGCGGTCGGAATCGTTGGACAGTTTAAAAATTTTGTAGACAGATTCGGACCTTCCCATGACAGGGCGGCATTGCTTGAAGAGAACAGAAAACGTAAAGAAGAAGGAAAGCCGGAACTGGATCCGAGATATTTCAAAGACAGATATGTGGGATATATTTCTGTCGGAGGTGCACAGACCCATAACTGGGTTGCTCTGGGGCTTCCGATGCTTGATCTGTTCAGCTTCTCCCTTTGCATGAAATGCGTGGGTCATGTGGATGCTTATGACCAGGGGCGTACCGGCCACCCATTACTTGACCAGGAGCTGATGGAAAAATGTTCAAAACTCGGAACTGCTGTTGCACAGTCTCTTGGAAAGCCATATGAAGAAGTAAATACCTGGGAAGGTGAAGAAGGAGTGTGTCCGGTCTGCCATAACAGTCTTTTAAGTGTTACCGGAACAACAAGGGTAGAGTGTCCGATCTGCGGCATCTGGGGAACTCTTTCTGTGAATGGAGAAAAAGTAAGTGTTGCTTTCAGTGAAGAGGAAAAAAACAGAGCCCGGAATACGACCATTGGCATTTATGAACATTACAATGAAATTCAGAATATGATCAAAGTGTGTGTGCCAAAACTGACAGCACATAAAGAGGATCTTGAAAAAAAGATGGAGAAGTATAAAAATTTTGAACAGGTAATTGAAAATATGTAATCAGTGATTGCGTTAGGAGAAAAAAGAATGGGAGAAAATTTAAATAAATATGGCATGAAGCCACTAACCAAAAAGAACTATTTTGTATATGGACTGGGTAATTTCGCTTCACAGCTTTCCTGGACAATGGTAAGTACATATCTTTCCATTTTTTATACAGATGTATTTGGGCTGGGAACAGGAGCTGTAGCACTTTTGATGTTAATTGCAAAGGTCTGGGATGGAATTAACGACCCGATGATGGGAACACTTATGGAACGTACACATACAAAATGGGGAAGATTCCGTCCATATATTGTTGTTGGAGCAGTATTCCTTGTGATTTTTACAATACTTACATTTACGGTTCCAGGATTCAGCAGTACAGGAAAACTTGTATACGCGTATATTACATACATTGGTCTTGGAATGTCATATACCATGACAAATGTTCCATACCTGGCATTACCGTGTGTAATGACACGGGACCCGAAAGAAATCAACCGGTTAAATGCGGCACAGATGATGGGAATGACAATCGGACAGATCGTTTTAAATCTATTTGTATTAAAGCTTGTGTTATGGTTTGGAAAAGGTAATCAGGCAGCAGGTTACCAGTCAACGGCTATTTTATTTGCATTGCTTGCACTCCCGATGTTCTGGGCAGTAGCTTATCTTTCCAAAGAGAAAATCACTGTAAAGAAAGAGGAACAGGGAGAAATTAAAGAAGGTTTAAAACTGATTTTACGTAACAAAAATCTGCTATGTACCATGTTGTATGCTTTTTTTAATATGTTCGGAATGTTGGGACGTATTTCTGTTGCGGTTTATTTTTACATGCACTGTGTACAGAATTTTACATACATTACTATTTTCATGATGATGCAGATGATTGTCGGAACAATTATCATGCCAGTTACACCGAAAATAATAGAAAAAATCGGCAACCGGAAGACGGCTATTCTTTCGATGCTTATTCAGGGAATATCACTTATCGTTTTATTTGTAGGACCATATGAGAATATTGCTTTTGATTTTGTCATACTTGCAATTTATGGTCTTGGATATATTGCAGGACCATGTGGTTCCTGTATGATGATTGATGCAATTGATGATTTTGATGACAAATATGGCGTAAGAAATGATGGTATGGCATTTTCCATTCAGGGTACTGCGACAAAGGTTGCGACTGCAATTGCTAACTCATTGTTCCTTGTGGTTATGGGGGCATTTGGTTATGCAGGAGGCGTGGAGATGACACCACATATTAAAGAAGGAATTAATCTGGCAGCAAACCTGCTTCCAGGAATCGTATTTTTTATCGGAATCATTCCGCTTCTGATTTATGATCTTGATAAACCGGGTTATATGGATGGTGTAAGAGAAAGGCTTGCGGAACGGGACAAAAAGAAACGGGAACATCAAAGTGAGTAATTATATGCGGAAAAAGACAACGGAAGAAATTCTGTTGTCTTTTTTCTTGACAAAATGTTATGGAATATTACAATTGAAAAAACGGGAGATGAATTGACATGGATACAAGGCATAGAATTATGAGTTTTGATTTTGTGACAGAAAAAAGAAAGGAAACACATTTTCACCAGAATCCTGAAATTATTTATGTTCTGGAGGGAACGGCAAGAGTAGAACTCGATTCAGATTCATATAAACTCCATAAAGGAGACTTTATTTTGATCAATGCAAATAAACGGCACTCCTATCAGGAAGCAGGGGGAGAACTTTTGCTTGCTGTTTTTTACATTAATTTTTCACTTATTGCGGAGTATATGGGCACCAATCAGCTTCTTTTCTGGTGTAATACCGTAACAGACAGAAGTGAAGCATATGATCAGTTAAGACATGCCCTTGACAGAATATTAAATAGATTTTATGACAGGGAAAAGGAAGGGGAAATTTATCTTAACAGCATTTACTATGAAGTGGTATATCTTTTGATGTCAAACTTCATGATACGTGGAGATGATGCAAGAATAAAAGAACAATTTTCGCCCGAAAATTCCCGGATTTTTGAAATTCAGAACTATGTTCAGGCCAACTACACCAAACCATTGAGTCTGAATGACCTGACGAGAAAACTATATTTATCAAATGCATATTTATCGAAGTATATAAAAAAACATTTTGGACTTAGTTTTCTGGAATATGTAAATAATGTCAGATTGTTTCATGCGGTGGATGAACTGATTTACAGTGACAAAAAGATTACAAGAATAGCAATGGATAATGGATTTCCTACAGCAGCGGCGTTCAATAAGGCGTTTAAGGAAATTTATCATCTCACACCATCGGCATATCGACAGAAGATGCATAATTCGGAGAATATTGATGAAAAAAAACAGGGGAAGGAAAAACAGGAAGTTGATCTGCGGGTTCGAAAGTATCTGGAAGGAAAACCGATGCCGGTGGATGAAATGATAACCCGTAATATGAATCTTTGTGTTGTGGATACGGAAAAGGTGACAATATTGAAACATCCATGGAGTAAAATTATAAATATGTGCGATGTGGATGAACTTATTAATTATGATATCCAGCAACAGATTTTATTAATGAAAAAAGAAATCGGGTTTGAATATGTCCGGATTTATAATCTGTTTAAACAGGATATGTATGAGGAAATGGAAGATGGAACAGAAAACTATAATTTCAGCAGAATAGACAGGGGATTGGATTTCCTGATAGAAAACCATTTGAAACCATTTGTGGAACTTGCTTTTAAACCAATCAGTGTGAATTACACAATTAATCTTTCAGCCAGAGACATGTACAATGAGATTATTTTTAAAAACAGCGAAAGCTATCAGAGGATTATAGAAAAATTTGCTGCTCACATTGCCAATCGATATGGGATGGAGGAAATTGAAAAATGGTATTTTGAACTCTGGAAAGATGATCGCTGGAATATGCTGGAGGAGGATGGCCCATATTTTTCATATTTTGAATGCAGTTATAATGCTTTGAAAAACATTTCCCCAAAAATAAAAGTCGGGGGAGCAGGATTTGCACTTGGATATGATAATTTCCATTATGGACAGCTTCTGGGCAATTGGAAAAAACGAAATATTCAACCGGATTTTATCAGTGTATATGCATATTCGTATCTGCTGCAGCAGCAGAATGGTGTATACTTCGGAAGGAGATCCATAGATAACAGTTTTATCAAAAATCAGCTGGAGCTCTTTAAAAAAGAACTTGAAAAACTGGATTTTTCAATTCCGGAACTTATTATCAGCGAATGGAATCTTACCATTTCCAATCGTAACCGTATCAATGACAGTTGTGGTCTGGCAGCATATATTGTAAAGAACTGTATTGAATGTGAGAGTGAAGCGGATATGATGGGATACTGGCATGGATCGGATCTGCACACAGAATCTTATGATGCAGACAGAGTGCTTTATGGAGATAATGGACTATTGACAAAAGATGGAATAAAGAAACCTTCTTTTTATTCCATGCAATTTTTAGGACAGCTGAAGCCGGAACTGTTGGGTAAAACCGGAAATGCGATTCTTACTACAGATCATAAAGGTGTATATACCATTGTCTGCCATAATTGCAAAAAACTTAATTACAGATATACCATGGTGGATGAAAAGGATATAAAATACGAAAATATTAGTGAATTTTACGAGGATACAGATGCAATACATTTAAAATTCCAGATCAATCATGTGCAAAATGGAGATTACAGTATGCGTATTCTTTATGTAAATGATGAAAGCGGAAGCATACAGGATGTATGGAAGGATATGGGATATTTCGACAGTCTGTCGAGAGAAGAACTTACATATATCCGAAAAAGTGCAACACCAGGGATAAAGATGCAAAGAGTTCATGTAGATGATCATATATTGCGGATAGAAACGACTTTGAAAGCACATGAAATAAGGATGCTGGACATACATTATCAGTATGTGTGATTTATAAATCCGCATAATGAAAGCAGGACAAAAAAAGAGATATCTTTTTTGTCCTGCTTTTTTTGTGCCCGGATAAGTGTTTAAATCCAATACATATTTAGGTTAATAATTGAAAAGCGCATAAATGATGTATTTCATATAATAAACCTAAATCAAAGAAAGAAAAATAAGAAAAGGAGACAGTGTATGAAATTAGGTTTTGTCAGTGCAATTCTTGACTCGTGGACGTATGAAGAAATGATGGATTTTGCATCGGAACATGGATTTGAGTGTGTGGAAGCAGCCTGCTGGCCACAGGGAAAAGCCGAACGAAGATATGCCGGGGTCTGCCATATTGATGCAGAAAAAGTTCTTACTGATGATGCATATGCAGATCATATTACAGAATACAGTAAAGAGAAACATGTAGAAATTTCAGCCCTTGCGTTTTATCCAAACACAATGGATGGAAATCCTGAAAAACGTACATCTGCGGTGGAACATTTAAAGCGGGTCATCCAGGCAAGCGATAAACTTGGAATTGGAATGGTAACAACTTTTATAGGAAGAGATCAGACGAAAACGGTTGAGGAAAATCTTGAAATAGTAAGGGAAGTCTGGCCACCGATTATCCGGCTTGCAGAAGAAAAGAAGGTAAAAATAGCGATTGAAAACTGTCCGATGCTGTTTGGCACGGATCAGTGGCCGGGGGGACAGAATCTTATGACGACGCCGGTGATCTGGAAAAAAGTATTTGAAATTCTTGACAGCGACTATCTGGGAATCAATTATGATCCTTCACATTTTGTGTGGCAGATGATGGATTATATCAGACCAATTTATGAGTTTAAAGATAAAATATTTCATGTACATTATAAGGATATCAAGATTTTTAAAGATAAACTGGCTGCTTGCGGAATTATGGCATATCCACTGGATTATATGGCCCCGAAGCTTCCGGGACTTGGAGATGTCAGATGGGATCAGTATGTATCTGCGCTTACAGATATCGGATATGATGGGTACACATGCATAGAGGTTGAGGACCGGTCATTTGAGGGAAGCCGCGAAAAGATAGAAAAGTCACTGTTGATCAGCCGGAACTATTTAAAACAATTTGTTATTTAAGAACAGAAATCAGGCAAAAAGGAGAAAAAAGAAATGGAAAAATTAAAAATTGCTATTGTCGGATGCGGAGGAATCGCAAATCAGAAACATATGCCATCCATCAGGGCAAATGCTGAAAAAGCGGAGATGGTCGCTTTCTGTGATATCATACCGGAGAGGGCACAAAAGGCAGCAGAAGAATACGGGACGCCAGACGCAAAAGTTTATACGGATTACAAAGCAATGCTTGCAGATCACGAAATTGAAATTGATGTTGTACATGTTTGTACTCCAAATGTTGCACACTGTCCGATTACCGTGGCAGCATTTGAAGCAGGAAAGCATGTCATGTGTGAGAAACCAATGGCACACAACACTGCAGATGCACGTAAGATGATTGAGGCGTGGAAAAAATCAGGGAAGAAATTTACTATTGGCTATCAA
>ENA-OPNP01000195-OPNP01000195.1-human-gut-metagenome-genome-assembly--contig:-NODE-195-length-26547-cov-2.460479_pt1 | contig 26547 bp, 19 predicted proteins | sample MGYA00241539_ERZ501775 | MGnify/ENA primary metagenome ERZ501775 (study PRJEB25962, sample SAMEA2042651) | human gut metagenome | biome: human gut; feature: human-associated habitat; material: faeces... | reverse complement strand
CTGCCTGTGAAAAGAGAAAGACACGGGACGGACATGCGGTGTCTGTTCCTCTATGCGTTTCAGGATATACGGAACACTCTCCGTTGCGTAGAGGTGTGCCGCCAGTGCGATGATGTTGCCGCCCTTTCCCAGACCGAAGTCGAACCATTGTTCACGCTCTGTGTTTACCTTGAACGATGGCTCGTTCTCTTCCCTGAACGGAGATTTGTACCAGAGGTTTACCCCCTGCTGCTTTACTGGGGAATACCCCAGACTGTGCAGATAGTCTGCGATTCTTATCTTTTTTGCTTCTTCTGTTGTCATTTTCGTACGGTTTTGTGATGAGTGAAAAAACGATGATTTGATGAATTTTGCTTGTAATAAGCTGTTATACAGAACGGTAACGCTTCATCATTTTTTCATCAGACTGCTTGCCAAAAAAGAAATGATGATTTCTCTTTTCATCAGCATTATATTCCGATGAATGAATGATGAACTTGTATTATACTATAATACAGTGTATTATATACTGTATTCATCATTTCATCAAAATAATCATATAGCGGTCAGCTGTTCCTTGGTTATCGTGTAGAACCTTCCTATTTTCCTTTTCGTCTCGTAGTGGCAGTCACGGTGGGGAGCAATCTCATAGGCGGTGTAGGAAAGCGAGTTCGGTGCGGAAGTCAGCTTCCATACTTCCTGAACCACTTTCCGCACCTGATGTTTCTCTGCCTTTACCTGCGAATATATGAGCAGTGTCATGAGGTCGTTCAGACAGAATGAAACACTTTCCACATTCATGTTTGACATGATGTCAAGGAACAGTTCAGCCATTTCTATCTCCAGACGGTTTCGGTTGCTCCGGATGATTTTCTGCAGGGCTGCCGTATGTGTCAGCTTCGGATTGAACCACATACGGCTTTCCTTTTCCGTTGAAAGCTCCCTTTGCGTCAGGAAGAACAGGAAGGCTGGAATTTCCTCTTTCAGCTTTTGCAGGAAATTAGTGTCATCGTCCTTCAGCGGATTTATCTTCCTTACCCAGTATCGTGTTTCCCCTGCGTCTATGATTACAGGCAGGTACTCGTTGTTTGAACACAGTACGAACTTGGCGAAGAAGGCTATTTCCGTGCGGTCTTTTCCTTTGGCTTCCACCTTGTAATTGAAGGTAGTGCTCAGGTTCTTCAACCGCTCGCTGTCCTCCCTGCGGTTGAGCAGCACCTCGTCCACGACAATGAGCAGCTTTCCGGCCCAGTCGGAATTGAACTGGCTCCGGAAATCCTCGTTGGTGTTGAATGTCACGTTATCCCCGAATACGGCTTTCAGGAAATTAAGGAACGTACTCTTGCCCGTGTTCCTCTCTTCCGATACCAGCAGGAGTATGGGAAGTTTCTGCAACGGCTGCAGGAACAGCAGTTGCAAATAGTCCAGTCCCAGATTGTACTGTTCACCGAAAATGTGTAGCACCAGAGAACGTATGTTCGGGAAATCCCCTATCTGCGGAGTATGCTCTATCGGTTCGTACAGATTCAGGAAACCGTCAATTTCCTTCCGGTAGTTCAGATGGTCGGGAACGGTACAGAATCCGTCATACTTCGGGACGGTCGCAAGATAGTTCTTCCCGTAGTCCTGCCTGAGTGTGCTGTTGTTCCATATCACACGTCTTTTTTCATACCCTCCGCCAGCACAGGGTTGGTTTACGACCTTGTACAGTGTCGTTCCCACACGCATGTATTCCTCTTCTTTCATAGGCTTGAAGGATTTTGTCCACCCAATATTCTCTGTATGTCCGACTGTCGGTATCTGACCTTGTTCCCCACCTTTACGGGTTTCAGGTAGTTCTTCTTTGCCCAGTGCCAAAGGGTGGTGTCGCACACGTCGCACATTTTCTTCACTTCCTCTTTTGTGAGGTACTTTTCCTTTCTCGCTTCCGCAATGGCGGTGGAGAGTTCATGCTTGGCACGGCTTATCAGCTGGTTGGAAAACATGAGCAGGTCTTCGCCTGTCACTTCCAGCTTGATGTTGCCGTTTCCGCTCTGGATAATTGCCATCAGGTCTGTCATAGGCTTGTTGAAACTGCCGGTTGTAAGACTTCCCGTTTCGGCAGTATTATAAACGAAAAGCCACTACCCCGATTAGGATAGTGGCACAAATATATAACGAAAAATAATCGTAAATCAATGGATTTCAATGCGTTAAATTCGTAAAATCCAAAAACGAATTAAACGAATTTCAAGCGGATAGATAAGCCTTCAATTCCTCTATGGCAACATGGTCTTCCCCGATGTCCTTTATCAGTTTTTTGCTGCCTCCGAAAGGTGTGGTAAGGTTCCTGTACGCTTTCTGTATTCCCCTTTCGTGTACGATGCTGAGGTCTGTGTATTGCTGTTGCAGTGCGTTCCGGAAAGTCTTTATGGGACAGGGGCGCATGAAACGGTATTCCACCAGTGCGATGTACAGACGTGCGATGTCCGTTTCGGTCGTATGCGTTTTCAGCCTTGTTCCGATTCTTTCCAGAATGACATCCCTGTTCTCTATCAGCAGCTCCGGCAGGGTACGTGTGTCGGCTTTTCGTCCGGCACTCTTGGGCTGTCCCTGCTGCAGGCTTTCCGTATCTTCCGTTTCGGTTTCTTCAATGTCTTCTTCATCCTCAATAGACCATTCCACGAGGTTGTTTTCCTCAATGGCTTTCTGTTGCTTCCTGAACACTTGCCAGTCCTCTTTGGTTCTCATGCCATTGGCGATGCTTTTTCTGATAATGAACTTGACCATACCGGAAACAAGCCATTTGTATAAGGTGGGAATATCCTTTCTTTTGGTCAGTTCCTCACCCTGTTCCACCATGCACTCATAGCTTCGTCCGTAATAGAGCCATGCGAGCATGGCAGGGACAATGCTTCTCTTGTTCGGGGTATGAAACTCATTCACTATCTTCTCGGCAAGGTCTGATTGTAAAAGAACATTTTCCAGTTCCTCGAAATCAGGGTTTCTATCATCACCTATTCTCTTGCGTGCTGCTTCTTTATATTTTGGAACAAGCCTTACAGCCGTATTGAAAATATTGAAGAATCCTTTGAACTTCTTGTCGTTCATTTCTTCTACGAAATCAGCATATTCATTCGGATGGCTGTCGAGCCATTCCTTTATCAGTCTTTTGAAATTGTCATATTCCTGTTGTCCCATACAAGTATCAGTCTAATAGTTTTACAAGGTCTTTCTTCATTTCTTCGTCAATATCCCTGTATCGTCTGAAAGCTTTGCTTCCCTCCTTGTGTCCCGACAGTGCGGAAACAAGGTTCGGGTCTTTCACTTTTTTATAGATATTGCCGATAAACGTACGTCTTGCCAGATGGCTGCTTGCCACTTCATAAATAGGTCGTTTGATTTCGTTGTGCGTCAACGGGTCTAAGATTGTTACGATGCGGTCAACTCCAGCCAACTTGAATATCTTTTTTATGGCATCATTGTACTTTTGCTCGGATATGAACGGCAACAGTTTTCCCTCATATTCTTTGTAGCGTTCAAGGATTTCCTTCGCTTTGTCGTTAAGTGGAACACGTACCGTAACCGGATTCCCCTCTTTGGTTTTCTTGGGAATATACTCTATGGCTTCATTGACCACATTTAGTTTGGTCATTCGGTAGAGGTCGCTCACCCGACATCCTATCAGTGTCTGAAATATGAATATATCTCTCTGTATTGCCAGTTGTAGGGTAGCTGAAAGGTCGGCATTGAAAATTCTATCTCTCTCTTCAAGTGTTATATAATAAGGTGTACCGTATGTACATTCTTCTATCGGGAATTTGTCGAAAGGTCTGTTTGTGGTACGCTTGTTATCGAAGCACCACAAGAAGAATGTACGTATTCTTGAAAAACAGTCTATCAGCGTGTTCTTGCTTCTGGGTTGTGGTGTCCTCTTTTCGGGAATGGCTTCATAAATGCTCGGGTAAAGTTCATAGTACTGGTATTCGTTCTGAAAGAAATCCCACATATCCCGAAGCGTGTCAGGTGTTACCAAATCCACGTCAAGGATAAAGCCCTTTTGTCCTCTCTTCGTTGCCCTTACATATAGTTCATAACGTGCTAACGCACGTTGTACTACTCGAAAGTTCTTGATGCGAACTTCTGATAATTTATGCTTGACAAGAAATTCAGCAAACAAATCCAGCAAGGTGGGTTTGGTTTCCGCTGCAATCTCTTCTTCTGTTTTATATCTGTTTGGATGATGATATTTGTCTATGAGTGTGCTTAGCCATTCGCTGTCAGCTTCCGGTGTGTACTCTTGACTTATCAGGTTGATGATGTTCTGTACTTCGTTGTTCAGTGCCAGTTTCTTTTCTTCATGAACAAGGGCTACTCTGTCTTTATAACCTTGCTTCTCGCTACTCCAGTGATTTGGGTTAATTGTCAGCTCACTGGCAGCTTTAATGTCCTTTTTACCATCTCTTAATCGGAAATAGATTGTAGCTACACTATTGGTGTCGTTTTTACTTGCGGATTTTCGGATAAAGGCTGTTGCTTTCATAATCGGGATTTTTAGTAACGGTACAAATATATAAATTGTTCCCAAATTGTTCCCAATCATCCCGAATTTATTTCAATCCGATTAAATAGAATTAACTAAGTGTGTGTTTGTAATGCATTGGATATTAGTGTATAATGCTTTATTTTTCTTTGATTTTCTATTTAATAGGATTGTTCCCAATTTATATATTTCAAATGCGGGTCTGGGTACAAGAGATCCTGACAATCAATATTGTCAGGATTTTCTCTTTTATAGAGCGGACAAATCCTTTAATAGTTTGATAAAGCAATGAAAGCTTTTCTGGTTCCGTTTGCACGGCGGGCGGTTCTTAGCTTGGAATATAAACTTAGTAAGATGCTAATATTATGATGAAGAGTCAGAATTCGGCAATTGGCCGATCGCATGTTGTTTGGCTGGATGTGGTACGTTTTGTTGCCATGTTTACCGTGGTTTGTTGCCATAGTGCAGATCCGTTTAACTTTTATCCGGGTGAACCACCAGCTAATATCGATCAGATTAAGTTCTGGGGAGCAGCTTATGGATCGTTTCTCCGTCCTTGTGTCCCCCTGTTTGTGATGATTACGGGAGCCTTGCTGTTGCCATTGAAGGACGATACTTCCGTCTTTTATAAAAAAAGGATCAGCCGTGTCTTTTGGCCTTTCCTGATTTGGTCTGTGCTTTATAACCTGTTCCCTTGGATAACCGGACAGCTAGGCTTGTCACCGGAGGTGATCTTGGACTTTTTTCCCTATTCGGGCGAAGAAGTGGCTCGTCAGTCATTGGATGTTTCCTTGAGATATATTGCGGAGATCCCATTGAATTTCTCGATTGTAGATGTGCATATGTGGTATATCTATCTATTGATCGGGTTATACTTGTACTTGCCTGTTTTCTCTGCCTGGGTGGAAAAAGCCTCTGAAAAGGCCAAGCTATGGTTTTTGCTGGCCTGGGGCGTGTCGACACTGTTGCCTTATTACTATCAGTTCGTTTCACCTTATGTATGGGGAGGCTGTTCCTGGAACTCCTTCAATATGTTGTATTATTTTGCCGGGTTCAACGGCTATCTGCTTTTAGGACATTACCTGCGCAATCACGACTGGAGTCTGAATAAAATCTTGTTGGTCGGGATCCCGATGTTTTTGATCGGCTATGTCGTAACTTTTTTCGGTTTCCGCTATGTAACCGCTCTGCCGGAATACAGCGAAGAATTGCTGGAACTTTTCTTTACCTATTGTTCTCTTAACGTCGTGATGATGACGGTCCCCGTTTTCCTATTGATGAAAAAGGTGGATGTGCGATCCGAAAAGATCAAGAGTTTGCTGGCAAACCTGACGACTTGTGGGTTCGGAATCTATATGGTGCATTATTTCTTTACCGGTCCGGGTGTCGTTCTGATGCGTGCCTTGCATGTACCGGTGGCTTTACAGATACCTGCCGCCGCGGTTGTCGCATTTGCCATTTCCTGGTTGATCGTAGCTTCCATTTATCGATTGATGGGGAAGAATGCCAGGTATGTAGTAGGGTAACTTTATACTGTAATAAAGTAAAGCTATTCAAGTCGATGTGCCTATGTGTCAGGAAGGATGTGTGGGTAATTTTTGAACAGCATCTTCTCAGATGGTCGTCGAATGCTTGGGGGGAGCTCAAAGTTAAGTCAGAAGAAAAAATGCTCGATTTTCTGGTTGACACTCCCTTATTATCCGTCTTAGCATTGGCTTGATGTCAATGATCGTATCCTGGCTAATGGGACGTTTTTGCCATAATGTGGCTCAAATACAAGCATATTAGGTTCTTGAAATGAAAAAATGCTGTACATTTGCAGGTATAGTCTAATAACAACGGGATAATGATGCTAAATGGCAAGTTGATAATCGACGAACTGCTGATAATTTTATTTGTTTTTACTCTTTCTCTTTTCCCTGTGGAGGCAAGGACGACAAGCGGCAATGGTCAGAAGGTTTTGGTCATTAGCTCTTATTCTCCGATCAAGGAAGAGGGAAACCATCTGATTGCGTCTTTCATAGATCAGATGCAGGTAGATTCGGAAGCGAAAATATTTGTTGAGTATATGGACTGCGAGGCTTCTCCCGTCTTTGAAACCTGGGTCGGATGGATGCGGCAGCTTTTTGCTGCCTATAAGGTAAAACCGGATGTGGTCGTGCTGCTAGGCAATGAGGCTTGGTCTTCCTATCGGGTCACTTGTGTGGATAGCTGGCATGAGATTCCTGTCGTGTTGGGTTATGTGAAAGGAGCCTTCATTGATTATGAGAATAAAGACAAGAAGCTGTTTTCGGTTGCCGATATGATGCCGATGAAAGAGTCGTTCGGCGATTTCAGAATAACGGGATATTCCTATAAGGACTTTGTCATTGAGAACCTGTCGCTGATAAAACAACTTCAGCCACATATCCGCAAAGTGGCGTTTTGTTATGACAATCGTTATAATATGGCGTTTTTCGAGTCTTATATCAACGATCTTTTCGAGCAGATCGATTCGCTCGACCTTCGCTATATGGATGGCTGTAAGCTGTCTACTCCCCAACTACTCGATTCGATTGCCTGTATGGATGATTCCTATGCCATCTTATCGGCGGGATGGTATACCGATGCCCTTCAATATCCCCATGCACATTCGATGCTCCACAATGAGCTGGCACGTTATACGTCCAAGCCGGTTTATCAGGTTTTGGATCAGGGCACGTCGAACATGAATTACATTGGTGGCTATTTTGTTTCCGGAGAGGATTTGGGTAAGGACTTGGCTTTGCTGACTCATTGTGTTCTGACGAAAGGATTCGAAAATAGTCCGGCTTTTCAGTTCACTCCTTCACTTCCCAATTACTATATCAACTATCCGACGCTCGTAGCTTCAGGGATCGACCCCTCGTTGTTGCCTGAAAATACGGTGTTCTATAACGAAGAACCTTCATTATGGCAAGAACATCCGATAGAAGTGATCCTGTTTGTCTGTTTGGTTATTTTGATGGTGGTTATCTTTATTGGTATCTTAAATTACAGGAAACGAAAGGAAGACGCTTACAAGACGGCAAATACCAAAATGATGGAACTTTTGAGCCGGATGCCGGACATGGCGACCATCTATGACTTCGATCTGAATATAGTGGATATCGTGAACCCTGATAATCACAATTGGAAAGATGTCGACACGAGATGCCAGATAGGGAAGAATCTGAAGGATCTTCATCTTGAATATCCGCAGGCTAAAGAGATGCTGGATGAAATTATCTTGCATGTGAAGCGGACGGTCGAAACGGGTGAGGTGACTGTCTTTAATTGCAAGTACGGGAAAAAGGATCGGATCAAATATACAAAGGCACGTGTTGTGCCGTTTGAGAATAATTCGGTTATCTGCTTTACCCATGACGTGACTCCTTATGTCGTTGCCGAAAAGGAAATCCTACGTTTGAAAACATTCCTGCAATCGATCATGGATAATCTGCCGGTAGGATTGTTTATCAAGGATGTGAGTAATGAGTACCGCTATCTGTTCTACAACAACAAAGTCTCCGAATTTTATAAAGAGGCCTTTGATTGTATGTTGGGGAAGAATGATTTTGAAGTGAACGATTTGAAAGCTTCTCTTTTCAGGGAAGAAGATAACCGGGTGTTGCAAAGCGACAAGCCGATTTCTTTTAACCGGGTATTGTTTGATGAAGAAACCGGGTTACCTGTCCGTTGGGCTGTTACTACTAAGACGCGCTTGGAAGATAAAGAGGGAAACCTATATATTGTTGCTACAATGGTTGATACGACGGATATTCGTAGGAATGAACTCGAGCTTGATGATATACGCCGGGAATTGTCCGTTGCCCTTGATGCCGGTTCCCTGTCGGCTTGGTGCTATGATGTGCAGAAGGATACATTCACCTCTCTTTACCGGAAGACGCTTGCCAACGATGGTTTGAGCAATAAAGGTGCACTGGATTTATTGCATCCGGACGACAAAGAAAAATACAGTCGGTTTATGTCCCGCCTGTCCAGGGGAGTAGAAAACAAACTGAGGGAAGTGTTTCGCTTCCGGCGGGGTGAAGGCTATGATTGGTTCGAAACCTATGCAATCGGGTTGAAGTCGGAAAAGACTGGCGAGGTCGAACAGATTATCGGGACGGAAAGAAATATAACGGGTGAGATGAAGAGACGGCAGGAACTTGAAGAGAACAAACTACAGTTGGATTTCACTCTTGATGCTGCTCAGATTATCTCGTGGGAGTACAATCCGGATACTCGGATTTTCTACTCGCCGCGGTCTACCGTGTTCGAAGGAATGACAATTTCGTTGGATGAGTATCTTTCGTTCGTAGATCTCGAAGACCGTGATTTGCTTCGGAAAGGTTTGGAAGACCTTGCCTGTGGAAAGATCCATGTGATGGAGGTCCAGATCAGGACAATGGTCCCAGCACTGGGAGATCGCTGGTTCGAGATGCATGCCGTTCCCTATGGACGGAATGAAAATGGAAAGATACGTAAGCTCATCGGGTTGAGGCGCGATATTACGGACTTGAAGATGACGAACGAACTGATCCGCCTGCGTAATAAGGCGGAGGAGGCCAATCGGTTGAAAAGCGCTTTCCTGGCCAATATGAGCCATGAGATACGAACGCCCCTAAACGCGATTGTCGGCTTCTCGAACCTGATTGCGATGGCGGAAGAGCCGGATGAGATCGGTGAATATGTCAAGATCATCGAGACGAATAATGAGCTTTTGCTCCAGTTGGTCAATGATATTCTCGACCTTTCGAAGATCGAAGCCGGGCAGATGGATTTCAATTATTCGGCAGTCGACTTGTCCGAGATATTCAATAACTTGCAGCAGGTCTATAAGTCGCGTGTGAAGGATGGTGTCGATTTGGTTTGCCATCTGCCGTCTGTTGCTTGTGTGATCCATTCGGAAAAGAATCGGCTGACACAGGTTCTCTCCAATTTCCTTAGTAATGCTTGCAAATACACTTCGGAGGGTTCTATTACGATGGGATATGAGAGGATAGGCGCTATCCTGCGCTTTTATGTGGCGGACACCGGCAAAGGACTTGCCGAGGAGAATATTCCGCATGTTTTTGAACGTTTTGCTAAATTTGACAGCTTTGTCCAGGGAACGGGGTTGGGGCTTTCCATCTGCGAGTCCATCATACAGTCTTTGGATGGCAAGATCGGTGTGGATTCGGAGTTAGGTAAAGGCTCGACTTTCTGGTTCACGATTCCCTACAATCCGGTAAATGAATAAGATGAGTATAAAACAAATAACAATAAAATGGAAAAAGTAAAGAAATCGTTGGTAAAGAAAGAGTATCTGGTTCCTTTTGTATTAGTCACATCTCTGTTTTTCTTATGGGGTTTTGCACATGCTATTTTAGATGTGCTGAACAAGCATTTCCAGGAGGCGCTTGTCATGACGAAGGCTCATTCTGCTTTGATCCAGGCAACGATGTACACGGGTTATTTCACAATGGCTATCCCAGCCGGACTTTTTATTAATAAATACGGATACCGCCAGGGGGTGGTGTTCGGTCTGATCCTTTACGGGATCGGATCGTTGCTTTTCATTCCGAGCGAACAGTTGATGTCATTCAACTTCTTTCTCTTTTCCCTGTTTGTGATCGGTTGCGGACTGACGTTCTTGGAGACGGCAGCCAATCCTTACGTGACAGAGCTTGGGGATCGCGAGACGGCAGCCAGTCGTTTGAATCTGGCACAATCCTTCAACGGGTTAGGTTGTATCTGTGCACCTGTAATCGGTGGGATGCTGTTGTTTTCCGGCAACGGAGATGCTAACATTGCTTTGCCCTATACCGTGATGGGCGTTATCGTCCTGTCTGTTGCTCTTATTTTCTTCCGCATCCGCTTGCCGGAGATCAACCATGACGATTGCGAAGATACGACTGCTGAGGCTAAAGCCGGGTTGAAAGGATTGTGGAAACATCGTTGTTTTACCTGGGGGGTGATGGCCTTGTTCTGCTACGAAATAGCGGAAATATCGATTAACAGTTTCTTTATTAATTATGTGACTGACGATGGGTGGATGGATGCACATGATGCAGCGATCGTTCTTTCCTTTGGTGGATTGGGCTTGTTTATGATCGGGCGTATTATCGGTAGTTGGATTATGAGTTATATCCGGGCAGAGAAAGTCTTGTTTATCTGTGCGATCTTTACCGTTTTGGGCGCTCTGTTCGTTACCCTGAATTTAGGTACTCTGTCGAAAGGTGCTCTATTTGCCTGCTATATCTTCGAGGCTATTATGTTCCCGACGATTTTTGCTATCTCGCTGAGGGGATTGGGTGACTATACCAAGCGTGCTTCGTCCTTCTTGATGATGTCTCCGATAGGAGGTGCTGTCGGACCGTTATTGATGGGCTATGTAGCCGATATCTCGACAATGTCGTTTTCGTTCGTCGTACCGCTATTCGGGTATGCCGTAGTCCTTATTTATTCCTATATGGTGATGGCTAAGAAACTGCGTTGATTTATGATTTCAGATTTATGATTTATCAGTGATACATAGCTCATAAATCATAAATCTGAAATCATAAATCGTTTCACTTATACCTTTCGATAATATCCCAAACATCCTTCTCTGTTCCCCCGAAAGGTCCCGAGGCTTCCAGCTTGATTGTACACATGGCGGCGGCAAAACATCCTGCTTCTTTGTATGAAGCTCCTTTGTTTCGCATGTACAGATAGCCGGCCATATAGGTATCGCCACATCCCGTAGCGTCCACAATCTCTGTTGGAGGGTATGCGGGTATTTCATGAAATTCGCCGTCGGCATAAATGACAGATCCCATGCTTCCTAATGTCAGCAAAACCTCCTTAACGCCCCAGTTGGCTAATTTCAGAGCTGCTTCACGCGGATTTTTGCATCCGGTGAGAACTTCCGTTTCGTGTTCGTTGGCTTTCAGGATATGGATGTATTTCAGTGCCTCTTCCTTTTCCGGCCAGTCTACGGCGAAAACATTCTCACCGCGAACTTCACGCAGGTAGCCTTGGGCATCGACCGATAACATCCCTTTGGTCGATAAATATTTGATTACATCTAAAGAAAAATCGTCCGCCAGCAAACTTCCCAAATGATAGATGCGGGCATCGACATCCTGTAACCCTTCAACTGTGAACGGATCGGCTTTTGCCAATACCCGCTGCGTCCGGTTGTTCTGGTTCTCGCCATATGTATTTTCAAAATAGACGGAATGGGTACTGGGCAAAACCTTTACATCGATCCCTTTCCTGCGTATTTCTTCCACCGCGTCCATCTCACTGACAGCAAGAGCTGTTACCAACAGGAAGTCGGAAGTATCTAATTTGCTCATTCCATGCGCGAAATAGAAAGATGTTCCTCCCGGCATATGCAGTGTCCTTTTCGGCGTTACAATCTTATCCAACGTAATGTGGCCGATGCAACAAAGATTATGTGTATTCATATTACTTATTTAATCAGGCTGCAAAAGTATATAAAAACAAGAAATAAATCGTTGCTATGAATATTTTTAGCTCTTCCTTCGCCAGTTTGAATAATGAAACTTGCCATTAATAGTTTGTCATAGGCTCAAACAATGGAAATTTCTGATAACTCATGCCCTATCATGCGAATTGTTTCCACTAGATCCGAGAAACGCTGTTTGGAGAACTTATTGGTTCCTTCTCTCGGAAGTTCTTGTACTTTATACACAGCTATCGACTAAAAATTAGATACGTTTGTCTTGAATACAATATACAGTTTACTTGTCTAACCAATAACTATTATTATATTTGCATTGTGCAAATAGCACAATTGCGTTGTTTAACTGATTCTTTCAGAAAAAATCTGGTAAATTTATAGAAGAAGAATGAGTTAGCATATCCCGCATCGTATCCGTAAATATGGTGTGGGAGTATGTTGCTTATTTACTTCTACGGTTTTCCAGAGCCTTTCTGATAGATAAGTCACAGCTCTCACACTCTATATAATAATTTAAAGATTAAAGTTTGGAGATCGAGAACGCCGTGATTTTATTCACACAGAAGAAAGATGCTGGTTGAAAAGAAAATACTATCCGACCATTTTGAAGAAATATATGTCTCTTGGTTTTCCCGGATGAAATATTTCGCTTTGGAGTATGTCGTGTCAGAAGAAGACGCAGAAAATATCGTCCAGGACGTATTTACCGAATTGTGGGAAAGAAAAGAGATCTTGGCTTATGATGTGAATCTGGTTGCCCTGCTTTTTACTTCGATCAAAAACCGTTGTATCGACCTTTTACGTCACCGCATTGTTGTAAAGGAAGCTGTCAACCTGATACAGGAAGAGTATCAGGCTACTTTGCGGATGAAACTTGCCTCCTTGGAATTATTCGATCAGTCTCTACTCTCCGAGCAGGATATCGAACGGATCATTACTGAAGTGGTAGACTCTTTGCCTGAAAAATGTCGGGAAATTTTTATCAAAAGCAAAATAGAGGGGAAAAAACAGAAAGACATAGCTGCTGAATTGAATATTTCCCTTAAAACTGTTGAAAATCAGATGGCTATCGCCTATAAGAAAATTAGAAGTGAATTGAAAGACTATCTCCCTTTATTAATATTTTTACTCGCTAATTAAAAAAATCCGTTTATCCTCTTGGGGGTTTTGGTTCCCTGATCCGTTTATTAAGAACAAAAGCGGAAAATATGAACGAACGGATACATAAATACTTTTATGAGGAACTTTCCACGGAAGAGCGACTATCCCTGCTGCGCGATGTCGAGGCGAGTGAAGAACTCAAAAAAGAATTTGTAGAGTATCAAAATCTATATGCCTTGTTGAACTTAGGACATCAGGTGCAGGATAAAACAATCGGCAAACAGAAATACGACTGCTTTATTTTGCAAAAGCAACACTCCGTGATGTGGAAGCGTTGGACACGCCGGATCGGGTATGCGGCTGCTATCCTGATATTGGTCGTTTCAACAAGTATATTGACATATTGGTATACACAGCCTGAGCAAGCGGAGTTTTTATCGGAGAATGTGATGAATACTCTGTACACTCCTGCCGGACAGCGGGCACAACTGGTCTTGCAGGATGGGACGGAAGTTTGGCTGAATGCGAAGTCGAAGTTGATCTATCCAGCCCGTTTTACCGATGATAAAAGGAATGTTACGATCGAAGGAGAAGCCTTCTTCAAAGTGGCGAAAGACCCTTCCCGCCCTTTCATTGTTTCTACGCATGATGTCGATATGGAAGTTTTAGGCACCCAATTTAACGTGTGCAGCTATCCTGCGACCGGCTATGTACAAACCAGTTTGTTGGAAGGTTCCGTACGCGTCTTTTTCCGGAATAAGGAATCTGACGGGATCATTTTGGAACCGGATCAACAAGTGACTGTCTCGAACGGAAAGATGAAGGTAGAACCGATTCGCCTGAAAGCTCATTTTTTATGGCTTGACGGTATATATGCCTTTGAAAATGAACCTTTGATCAATATTCTGGAAAAAATGGAACTTTACTATGACGTAAAGATCGTAGTAAAAGACACATCTTTATTCAAAGATACTTATACGGGAAAATTCAGGCAGCGCGACAGTCTTGACGATGTTTTCCGCGTATTGCAGCAAATCCGCAAATTTAAAGTAGAAAAAGACACAGAGCGGAACATAGTGACCTTAAAATAAGAACATGTCAAACATAAAAACGTATAGCCTATGATGAAAGAACAGTAGAAAAACAAAAGCGGCAGAAGCTACCAACAACTGCCGCAGAAGTTAAAGCAAACACAAGTCGTAATTTTTTAGTATTCACTTTAAATTTAGAACAAAGATATGAAAAGAAAAACTTTGTTGTTGCCTTTTATTATCTATAGTAGTAACATTAAATATTTTTTTAGGATTATGAGAATATCACTTTTCCTATTGTTTGTATGTGTGTTTCAATTGATGGCAGAAGAAGCAGATGCACAAAATGCAGAGATCAAACTTAGCCAGAATAGCATGACAATAAAACAATTGGTCAAAGAGATTGAGGCGCAAACTGACTATTTGGTTGTGTTTCGGGATCAGGATGTGGATGTCAACAAGACTGTTTCTTTTCGAAAGAAATCAGCAAGAGTATCTGATTATTTGGAACAAGTGGCCGAGAGTACTGGAATTGGGTATCGATTTGAGAATAATTATATCACATTGGTTCAGAAAGATCAATCTATTGCCCAGAATAAGAAACGAATTTTCGGTAAAATTGTCGATTCGATGGGGCAGCCGATCATCGGTGCTAATATTGTTGAGAAAGGGACTACAAATGGGACAACTAGTGATATTGAAGGGAACTTTTCATTGAGTGTATCTTCTAAAGCGATTTTAGAGGTTCGCTATATTGGCTATGCGCCACGAGAAGTTGTTGTTGGAAATGAGCAGCATTTTAAGTTGCTATTGAAAGAAGATATGGAAATACTAGATGAAGTTGTAGTGATAGGCTACGGTAGTATGACTAAAAAGGAATTAACGTCAGCCATCTCTCATGTATCAAGTAAAGATTTTTTGAGTATTAGTAATGTTGATCCATCTATGATGATTCAAGGAAAAGTTGCTGGTGTGTCTGTAACTAATACAGGTATGGGCGATCCTAATAACCAGGCAAATATACAAATACGTGGTATTTCTTCTCGTGCTGCCGGTTTAGGACCACTGATTGTAATAGATGGTATCCCTGGTGGAAATTTAACCAATATAAATCCAAATGATATTGAATCAATGGATATTTTGAAAGATGGTGCAGCATCGGCGATCTATGGTACACGAGGTAGTAATGGAGTGGTATTGATCACAACAAAAAAAGGAGCGCGTGATGGACAATTACATGCGTCTTATGTTGGAACAGTAAGTGCTAACTTTATGATACATGATTTGGATCCTTTGAATGCGGAAGAGTTCCGAAAATATCGTGTTCCAAATAATCAAGGTGTAGATCAAGGTGCTAATACAAATTGGCTGGATGAGATTACTCGTACGGGTTTGGCTCATCAACATACGGTGACACTTTCAGGTGGAAATTCTAGGAGTAATTATCGGGCTACTATTGATTTTAAAGATGCTACGGGGGTGGATATTCGTTCTGATCGTAAAGAATATGGGGCTCGTTTTTCTCTTAATCATACAACTAAAAGTGGTTTGTTGAACTTTTCGGCCAATATTAGTCCGCGTTTTGTTTATAGGAATAATTCCGATTGGAGTGTGTTTAGGGCTGCATTGGAGGCAAATCCGACAACTTCTGTGTTTGATCCGAATATTCCAGGGCAATATTCTAATTTTAATGGTCAGGCTGCCGGTATGAATCCGGTTGAATTATTAAAACTAGATCAAAGTGGCGGTGAAACGAAATTATTAGATTGGGATGCTACTGTTAAGTTAAATTTATTGCCATTGTTGGCTAAAGAAGGGACATCAGTTCATTCTTTGAATACGCAAGTGACATTGGCTCAGCAACAAAATGATAATTTTAATTTTTGGTTTCGACCAGCAATCAGTACAATGGCGCAAAATAGTGGACGTTCTGGAGAAGCAAGTCGAGATTATGGTAAGTCACGTCAAGAGAGTTTAGAATGGTTGGTAAACTATACAATGGAAAAAAATCAACATCATTTAAAACTTATGGGAGGATACTCATATCAGTATTTTCAAAATTCGGGAATGTCTGCATCCAATAAGGATTTTCCTTCTGATATTCTTAGCTATAATAATTTGGCACAAGGTGAATGGGCAAAAGAGGAAGGACGTAATGAAATGGGTAGTTATAAAAATGATTCTAAATTAATAGCATTTTTTGGACGTATTAATTATGACTATAAAGGACGTTATCTATTTACAGCTTCTTATAGATATGAAGGTTCCTCGAAATTTGGTAAAAATAATAAATGGGGAAGTTTTCCTGCTGTTTCTGCAGGGTGGCGTATGAGTGAGGAAAACTTCATGAAGGATGCTACTTGGATTAACGAATTGAAGATCCGTGGTGATTTTGGAGTTACAGGTAACCAAAACTTCGATAGTTATAAATCATTAGCAACTATGCAAGGATTTGGTAGTTATTATCATGAAGGTTCTTATTTTACGGTATGGGGACCTGCAAAAAATCCTAACTATAATTTGAAATGGGAAAAGGGGGTAAATTGGAATATTGGTGTAGACTTTTCTATGTTTGATAATATTTTTAGTGGTTCCTTGAACTATTATAATCGTAAACAGCAAGATCTATTGGGGGATTATAATGTTTCTGTTCCTCCTTATTTGTTTGCAAGTACTTTTGTAAATGTTGGAACAATGAGAAATACGGGTTTTGAACTTGATTTAAATGTACAAGCTGTCAAAACAAAAGATTTCAGCTATAATATAGGTTTTGTTGGGGCAACTAATAACAATAAATTCCTCCATTTTTCTAATAATGAATTTACGGGACAAGCTTTTCAAGATGTTTGTAATATGGAGTCTCCGGGTAATCCGGGAACTCTTCAGAGAATGCAAGAAGGAGAACGTTTGGGTAATTATTTTACATGGTCGTATGCGGGTATTGATGAAAATGGCAATTGGTTAGTTTGGAATAAAGACAATACAGAAAAAATATCCATAAATGAAGCGACGACCGAGGACAAACGGGTTACGGGAAATGGCTTACCTAAATTTACGGCATCTTTAAGTAACACTTTTTCTTATAAAAACTGGGATTTGACTGTTTTTTTGAGTGGAGCATTTGGATTTGATATTTACAATGTGCATGATCTTTATTACGGGTTACAGAGTGCTCCTGGTAATGTGCTGAAAAAAGCTTATGATAAAAATGCAGGCATAACTACCGGCTTGAATGTATTGACTGATTATTTTTTGGAGAAAGGAGATTATCTTAAACTCGATGTTGTGACTTTGGGATATCGTTTCAATATCAATAACAAATGGCTAGATAGTATCCGGTTGTATGTGACGGGTAAAAACTTAGCAACTATTACTGGTTTTAGTGGCGTTGATCCTGCAAGTTACCAAATGAATGGTTTGACACCAGGGACGAACAATGGAACTAGAAATTATTATCCGACAACAACACAATTGTTGTTTGGTTTACAGTTGGATTTTTAATGTTTTATCTTAAAGGCTTGGTTTATTATGAAATACAAAAAAATTAGAAACTATTTGGGAAGTATTCTTTTTTCTATGATTATAGTCTCATGTACGGATTTAACGGAAACCGTATATGATCAAATCGTTACTGAAAACTATTATAATACAAAAGATGATGTTATTCGAGCTGCTTTTCGTCCATTTGAGCATGCTTATTGGAGTATAGGATCACGATTCACTATTAATGAAGAAACTACGGATCAGTTAGGTACTTGGAATCGTGATGGTTGGTGGGTAGATGGACAGATATGGCAACGATATCATTATCACACTTGGACAATAGATGATGATATTCCTGAGTGGGATGCTTGTTTTACTGGGATTATGCAGGCTTGTTCTGTATTGGATGATTTTAAAGGACTTGATCCTACTCAATTAAAAATGACTCAAGATGAATTAGATGCTTTATCTTCACAAATTCGAACTTTACGAGCATGGTTTTATATCCGTTTGTTAGATGCTTATAGGAATATTCCGTTAGCAGTTAGTAAAGATGCTAGTCTCAATTCGCAAGGCCAAGTTGATCCGATAGAGGTTTTTAGTTTCATAGAAACGGAATTGACTGAAAGTTTGAATTTTCTGCCGATGAAAAATGGGACGAATGGAAATGGAGAAGAACAAGGACAATGGAATAAAGCTGGTGCTGCTGCATTATTGGTTCGTCTTTATTTAAATGCTGAGAAATGGATTGGAAAACCTATGTATGGGGAATGTGCAAAATATGCACAAAAGATAATCGATGGCGAATATGGCTTTTATGAAATCAGTGATCGATGGGATGCACCGTATGATTGGAATAATGAAACGTGTAATGAAGTAATATTTGGTTTTCCTGGAAGTTATGGCCGTAGCCATTGGCATTATGATTCAGACGTTTATTGGTGGTGTTTGCCTGCTAATGCACAATATTATTTGGGATCGGTAAAGCAAGGTGGTTTTAATCCTAAATATGCGGCACAGCCCAGTCGTAACATAGAAGGTAATCTGTATGATTTTACATTAGGGATGCCTGTTTATAAATTTCAGAAATATCCGGAAGATTACAGATTAAAGAAGTATAAGAATTTAGGTAATAGCACACGTGAGGGAATGTTTTTGTTTGGCTATTTGGAATATGAAGAAGGGGGGGAAATGAGGCAGGTAATGTCTCCTTCAAATGGAATCCCTTTATATCTACGTGATCAAGTTGGTATATTTCATGGTATAGCTCCAGGAGAAGTTCCTGAAAATAAAGTCTCCGACATGAAAAATGGTGATCATAATTCTGGTTGGCATTTTGCTAAGTATCCGTTTTATTCTGATGAAGATGCTGGAAGACGTGAAGCTGACTATTCAGAAATCAGATTAGCTGAAATTTATTATTCATTGGCTGAATGTGAGTTTCGCACTGGTAATAACGAAGAGGCTGGTAAATTATTGAATCATGTTCGTAAGCGTTATTATCCAGTAGATAAATATCAAGAATATTTGTATCTTCCAGATGGACAGATTAAATTGACAGAAAATGAGTTAATAGATGAGTGGGGACGAGAATTTTTTGCAGAAGGTCGTCGACGTACTGATTTATGTCGTTGGAATAAGTTTACGACTGGAATATGGTGGGACAAACAGCCTGATGCAGATAATCATACAGAAATATTTCCTCTTAAACGGAGTACGTTAAACTCGAATCCAAATCTTGTACAAAATCCGGGATATGATAGTGTATCTCGTTGATTTAACTTTTAAACTTTTAAATATATGGTATCAAGAAGAAATTTTATACGTCATTCGGCATCGGCTGTAGCTACTGGTTTGATTATGCCATCTGTATTAAATGAAAGTAATTTATTTGCCAGTTCAGTGGGAGCAAATGATCAAATAAATGTGGCTCTTATTGGATGTAGAAGTATGGGATGGGCTGATTTGTCTGATTTTTTAATTCATCCGGAAGTCAACTGTATTGCCTTATGTGATATAGATAAAAATGTATTGGAGCAAAAGGCGGCAGAAGTTGAAAAATTGAGAAATAAGAAACCGCGCCTTTACGGGGATTATAGAAAAGTATTGGAGAAAAAAGAGATTGATGCCGTGATTATCGGAACTCCCGATCATTGGCATTGTTTACAAATGGTTGATGCGTGCGCTGCGGGGAAAGATGTGTATGTTGAAAAGCCGATTGCAAATTCAATTGCTGAATGTGATGCAATGGTCGATGCAGCAAAGAGGTATAATCGTGTTGTGCAAGTTGGACAGCAACAGCGTAGTGGCAATCATTGGCATGAGATGAAAAAGTATATAGATAGTGGTAAGTTAGGGAAGATCGCTCGTGTGAATGTTTGGGCTAACTTTAATTATGCTACAATATTGAATCCTGTGTCAGATAGTGCTGTCCCTTCCGGAGTGGATTTTGAAACTTGGTTAGGTCCAGCTCCAAAAAGAACTTTTAATGAAAAACGTTTTCATGGACTTTGGAGGATGTTTTGGGATTATGGAGGTGGACTTATGACCGATTGGGGAGTGCATTTGATAGATATGGCTTTATGGGGGATGAATGTCAAAGGTATGCCAAAGCGCGTGATTAGTTCAGGTGGAAATTTTGCATATCCGGATAATTATGCGGAAACATTTGATACATTATCTGTTATTTATGAGTATGATGATTTTATTATCCAGTGGAGTAATATTGCCGGAACAGAAACGGGGCCTTATGGACGAAATTATGGATTAGAATTTAAAGGAGTAAATGGAACATTGGTTGCCAACCGAGAAAGTTGGGAAGTTTATCCTGAAGGGAACAGAATAGAGCACATTAAAAGTCTTCCTAATTTTCAAGATCATAGAGATCATGTTACTAATTTCTTAGATTGTATGAAAAGTCGGAAAATGAATACGGCTTGTACTATTGATAATGGAAGTTTATGTGCAAAATACGCCCATTTAGGCAATATCTCAGCGCGAGTTGGATCTGCTCTTGCTTATGATGATGTTAAGAAAACATTCAATAATCCAATGGCCGATAAATTGATAAAACCAGATTATCGCAATCCGTGGTTATTTCCAGAATTATAATTAAAAAATAATTTTTTATTATGAAAAATAAAGTTTTAATGATAGTAATGACTGTGATGTTCATACTACCAACGTTTGCACAGAAAACGTATCCAGGCCGAGCACCTATGACACATGAAATGACTGAATATTGGTTACCTCAACCTTCGATTGTGACACCAGGACAAGCTCCAGAGATGTTTATCTCTGCTCCATCGGATGCGATTGTATTGTTTGATGGAAAAGATCTGACAAAATGGGAAAACTCAAAGGGGGAACCGGCAGAGTGGACTGTACATGATGGGGTATTTACTGTAAAAAAAGGGACGGGAGATATTCGGACAAAACAAAAATTTAATGACTTTCAATTACATTTGGAATGGTGTATTCCAGTGGGAATAACGGGAGAAAGTCAGTTAAGGGGGAATAGTGGCGTTTTTTTACAAGGTATGTACGAAGTACAGATTCTGGATAATTATCAGAATGAAACGTATGTAAATGGACAAGCTGGAAGTATCTATAAACAAACTCCACCATTGGTAAACGCAATGAATAAACCCGGAGTGTGGAATACTTATGATATTATTTATACAGCTCCGACATTTAAAAAGGATGGAACTTATCGGACACCTCCGCGTGTTACTATTTTGCAAAATGGAGTATTGTTACAGAATAACACAATTATTCAAGGAACCACTCCTTATGTAGGATTTCCAGATGTGATTGAACATGGAGCAGGACCTATCGGTTTACAAGATCATGGAGATGAGAGTGCTCCTATTAGTTTTAGAAATATATGGATAAGAGAGTTATGATTTTTATATCTGAAGCGGATGCAAAATATTAATATTTCGAGAAGGAAAATGTTACTCAGTTCTGGTTTGGCTCTATTGGGAGTCAGACCAGGATCAGCGATAGACAACGCTGATCCTGTTATGTCGACGAAAGAAATACCTTTCCGGATAAGTTTGAATACATCCACCATTTCTGGGTACAATTTGTCTGTCGAGCAACAAATAGAATATTGTGCGAAGGCTGGTTTTGGAGGAATTGAGTTATGGACAAGAGATATATGTGCATTCCTTAAAAAAGGAGGTTCTTATCAGCAATTAGTGAGAAAACTTCAGTCTGGACATCTTATTCTTGAGAATATTATTGGATTTTCTCCTTGGATTATTGGGGGGAAGGGAATGGATGAAATGCTGAAAGAAATTGATATGGCTGCAGCCTTGGGGAGTCGGTGTATTGCTGCAACAGCTTTAGGGCTTGAAAAAATAGATCGGGATGACTTTGAAAAATATACTGATAATTATCGGCGAATATTGGAATATGGAGAGTCTGTCGGTGTACGTCCTTTATTAGAAGTATGGGGAACAGGGGCTTTGAATAAATTGAGTGATGCTGCTCGAATTGCATTAGGAACTGGACATCCAAAAGCTTCTATGCTATTGGATTTTTACCATCTTTATCGTGGGGATAATTCTTTTGAAAGTTTATATTTAATAAATGGAGCGGAACTCCCTATTTTCCATATCAATGATTATCCTGCAATTCCAGTCCGGACGAAATTGTCTGATTCAGATCGGGTTTATCCAGGGGATGGTATTTGTCCTTTTGATAAAGCATTACCTCTTTTATATGAAACAGGATTTAGAGGAGCCTTATCTCTTGAACTATTTAATCCTAATTATTGGACAGGTCAAAGTGTGAAAAGAGCATTAGAGATTGGATATGACAAGGTTTTAACAGTAATTACACGGTCAATGAGTGAAACATGTATTTAAAATGAATAAAAAATAAATTTTACGCAATGAAGAGTTATATTTTATATTTCTTTTTGATATGTTTTATGTCTTGTCATAGAACAGAAAAACCTGTCAATCTGATTTTTGATACGGATATGGCACCAGACTACGATGATGTTGGAGCATTGGCTTTATTACATGCATTAGCTGATTCTGGAGAAGTGAATATTTTAGCAACAATATCTTCTAATAAGTGTGCAACGGCAGTTCCTTGCATTGATGTGATTAATACTTATTTTGGACGGCCAGATATTCCGATAGGAGCAGTACGTGGAGAGGCTGCTGATCGTACAACTTGGCATAGTGGACTACGCTGGACAGATGAACTGCCAATGAAATATCCTCATCGAATATTGACTACAGCTGATAGTGAGGATGCTTTAAAGCTTTATCGTCGTGCTCTTGCTCAACAGTCGGACCAAAGTGTAACGATTGTGACAGTAGGTTTTTTTTCTAATCTACAGAACTTACTTTTATCCGAACCAGATGAAATATCTCCTCTTTCTGGTAAAGAACTGATAAAAAAGAAGGTGAAACAGTTAGTCTCAATGGCTGGTTCTTTCCCTGAAGGAAGAGAATTTAATATTTATGTTGATGTGAAAGCATCTCAATTTGTTATAAGAGAATGGCCAACCCCCATTTTGTTTAGCGGTTTTGAAATAGGATCCCAAATATTTACAGGCAAGAAGTTGATGGAAAGTGGTATCCGAAACAATCCGATAGTCGATACTTATACTATGTGTTTACCACAAGATAATCCAAATGGTAGAGATAGTTGGGATCAGACAGCTACTTTGGTTGCGGTTCGTGGAGCATCTAAATACTTTGATGTGGAAAATGGAACGATTATCATTCATGATGATGGAAGTAATTCATGGAAAAAGGATTCGAATGGTCAACATGCCCGTCTTATTTTCAAAATGCCCAAAGAACAACTAACTGCTGAAATTGAAGATTTAATGCTGCATTTACCACGAAACTGATGCAGTTTGTGTGTTTAATTTATTAAGATATATATCATGAAAAAATATTTATTGATTTTGATAGGCATTTTGAATATTTATTCCTTTGTAGTATTTGCTCAGAGTAAATATTACAAACATAGTAATGACTGGTTAAAAAAGAGTGAAGCCTGTAAACCAGCTTTTGTTTATAAAAAACATTTTCCTTTGCGGATAGTGAAATCCGTAAAAGATGAAAAAGCATATCAAGGATGGAGAATGGAGGATGTTAGTAATGTAGAGATATTATTTAATGAATCATTGAAAAAACATTCTGGGATTATCTTAGACTTTGGCGAACATCTAACTGGTACTTTCAATTTCTCTTTGAAAATATTGGGAGAACGTATCGCTTCGGATGCTCCTATCCGCTTAAAATTCACGTTTGCAGAAGTACCTAGTGAATTGAATACACCGTTTGATCCTTACCCAGGCGGTTTGTCTCGTGCTTGGTTACAAGATGAAATTATTACTTTGATGACAGTCCCTATCGAAGCAAGTATCCCCCGAAGACTCTCTTTTCGTTATCTTAAGATAGATGTGCTTGGAGCCTCTTCTTTTGATTTTGCTTTTGATAAAATGTCGTTTACAGCACAAAGTGCTGTAGAAATGATTGAAATGGATTTAGCAACGACAACCGATCCTTTGATTAAGAAAATTAATGAAGTAGGATTATATACTCTAAAAGAATGTATGCAAACTGTGTATGAAGATGGTCCTAAACGGGATCGACGTTTATGGATTGGCGATCTTTATTTGGAAGCATTAGCCAATGCATATTCATATAAGAAACATGATTTGACGAAACGTTGTCTATATTTGTTGGCCGCTCTATCTAATGATGAAGGGTTATTGCATGCAACCGTGTTTGAGGAGCCGTATCCTCATCCTCAATATGGTCAATATTGTTTGGATTATGCACTTATTTATAATGTCGCATTATTGGAATATGTAAAAGTGACAGGTGATAAAGAAACAGCAGAAGATCTATGGCCTGTAGTGGTACGTCAGATTGAAATGGCTCTTCGTCAATATTCTCCAGATTGGATTTATGATATGCAAAAACCGCCAATTTATTGGTTAGTATTTGACTGGAAGGATAATTATGATCGTCAGGCATCTATGCAAGGATTGACAATATGGGCTCTTAATAAGAGCTATGAATTGGCTCAACTGATAGGAAAAGACAAGGAGGTAAAAGAATGGTCGTTGTTAGCATCCAAAATGAAGAAAGCGGCTCGTCGGCAGTTTTATGATCAAAAACAAGGAGTAATTGTGAGTGGCCCATCAAAACAAGTCTCTTATCTTTCTCAGGCATGGATGATTTTATCTGAAACATTGAATGCTAAAGAAGGAGTGCGCGCAATGAAAAAAACAATGTCAATGTCTGAATCCTGTTATCCGGGGTGTCCTTATGCCTATCATTATATAATGGAAGCATTATTGAAATGTGGGATGGACAATGAAGCCAAAAAATTGCTTATGGATTATTGGGGAGGGATGGTAAAGAAAGGTGCGGATACTTTTTGGGAAGTATATGATCCTAATAATGATAAATTGTCACCTTATGGATTCTATCCAATGAATAGTTATTGTCATGCATGGAGTTGTACTCCTGTTTATTTCATTAATAAGTATCCAGAAGTGTTTCAATAATAATTAGTTCTTTGTTATTTTAGGGGGATTCCTGCAATTAAGCTAGGCAAATAAAGAGGGATATTCAGTAAATAATTAATATAAACCAACTAAGTAATGTTCAAAGCTTTGAAATTAGTTGGCTTTTTTAATCTTGGGATATCCCCCTCCCTGGACTGTTCAAAAACTCAATTTTTCAACTCTTAAACTTTCAATTTGTAAGTGGATCTCTGAAAAATTGTGATTAAGGTATTGAATCAACAAGAATATATCTGGATTTTGAACTGTCTCACCATACAAACATATGCATTGTAAGTTAGAACGTAAGCATCCGATAAGGTACACATTGTAAAGCAAGAACTCTTCTGTTTCTTAGCAAACAAAAACATATGAAACGTATAATGAGTAAAGAAAAGTTTCTGTCTGTTTATGAAAGGCTGCAATCCAGTGGTTTAACGTAAAAGCAAATTTTGAAGGGTAAAGGCTGTTCGGATGTCTGCCTTTACCCTTGTGTGAGATGATAATCGAAAGGTATCAAGGGGGGATGAAGTTGAATCGGATTTGTAGATTTTTATAAAACCTCTACCACCCTCTCCAGGGCCATCCCGTGCGATCCCTTTATCAGCACATGATATCCTTCCAAGGGATTTTTGCGCAAGGCTTCGATCAGCTCCTCTGTTGTGGCATAGGTGGTGAAGTCTTTTCCGGCGGCTTTTTGGAAATGTTCGCCGCACAGAAATACTTTATCGTAATTACCTTCCTTGATCCGGGCTACGACTTCGGTATGGAGTTCGTCGCTTGTAGGACCTAATTCGCGCATGTCGCCTAAGATGAGAGCTTTGGGCGAGACAGGCATTGTGGCGAAATTGTCTAAAGCGACTTTCATGCTGCTCGGATTTGCGTTGTAGGCATCGATGATCAGTTCGTTATTTTCAGTCTTTTTCAGTTGTGAACGGTTGTTAGTCGGCTCGTAAGCGGCAATGGCACGGCTGATGCGTTCTGCCGGAATCTTGAAGAAACGGCCAACAGCAACGGCAACTAAGGCATTGTCCAGATTGTAGTTACCGATCAGATGGGTTTCCACTGTGTGGATTTTGCCCTGTTGTTTCCATTCGAAAGTCAGGTAGGGATTACAGCTGACTACACATCCCCAGGCAAAAGCCGTTTCATCGGAACCGTATGTGACCTGTTCGATTCCATTGGCGATCTCTTTCAGATATTTATTATCCTGATTGATGAATATCTTACCTTTCGTGCGGCGCATATAGTCGTATAATTCACCCTTTGTTTTGATCACACCTTCGAATGAGCCGAAACCTTCCAGATGGGCACGCCCGACATTGGTGATAATCCCGTAGTTTGGCTGTGCTATGTCGACCAACTCTTTGATATCGCCCGGATGGCTGGCTCCCATTTCGATCACAGCCATTTCGTGGTCGTGCGTCAG